>Ga0209925_1001390_pt1 | contig 12175 bp, 12 predicted proteins | sample SalPonR2_A_D1_MG_FD_185702 | JGI IMG/M metagenome (GOLD analysis project Ga0209925, IMG submission 185702) | Salt pond soil microbial communities from South San Francisco under conditions of wetland restoration - Salt Pond MetaG R2_A_D1_MG... ...
AAATTTTATCACTATGCAATTTTTATTCAACATCTTATTTTTTTCTTGACACGAATCTTTTATGATTTATATTAATCATATGAGTCAGATACAGGATTACAAATTAATTTTACAATTATTAAGAAAGTCATCGGACATCTTATCTGATTCCACTTTAAAATCTTTTTTTTCTAATTGGTCCTGGTGGCAGGCTCTCTAACATACGGGCCTGCAATATATTTTATTTTCTACATTTATTCTATATCTTTTATTTTAATTTAATGTACTTAATTAATATTAAAAATATACCAGGAGGAAATATATGAAAAAAACAATTGAAAAGAAAGAGTTTGGAATATACGGAGGAGCGTATGTTCCGGATATTTTAAAAAGCAATTTAAAAGAACTTAAAAATGAGTTTTTAAAAGCAATAATCGATAATAATTTTGAAAAAGAGTTAAAATCTCATCAAAAAAATTATATCGGAAGACCCTCTTCTCTTTTTCTTGCTAAAAATTTAAGTAAAATTGTCGGGAGTAAAATTTATTTAAAAAGAGAAGATTTAAATCACACAGGAGCTCATAAAATTAATAATACAATGGGCCAGATTCTTCTTGCAAAAAAAATGAATAAAAAGGAAATTATAGCAGAAACAGGAGCAGGACAGCATGGAGTAGCAACAGCTACAGCAGCTGCACTTTTCGATATAAAATGTAAAATATTCATGGGTAAAATTGATGCACAAAGACAGAAGATGAATGTAGATAGAATTAAAATGCTTGGCGCGGAACTTATAGAAGTTACAACTGGCACACAAACCTTAAAAGATGCTGTAGATGGTGCATTAAAGTATTACATAGAAAATCCTGAAAGTTATTATCTTCTGGGTTCTGCAGTAGGACCTCATCCATATCCCACAATTGTCAGATATTTTCAATCTGTAATCGGAAAAGAAACTAAAAAACAGATCTTAGAGCGAGAAGGACGTCTCCCCGATTCAATTTATGCATGTGTTGGAGGAGGATCAAACGCTATTGGAATCTTCTCAGGTTTTTTAAATGATAAAGAGGTTGCCTTATATGGAGCAGAAGGAGGGGGGGAAGGATTAAAAACAAACAAAAATGCAGCTACTCTTTCAATTGGAAAACCAGCCGTTTTTCAGGGTACCTATTCATACTGTCTAACAGATAAAAATGGAAATCCAAGAGAAGCTTATTCAATTTCTGCTGGGCTTGATTATCCGGGAATCGGGCCCGAACATTCTCACCTTAAAGATATAAAAAGAGTTAAATATAAAGCAGTTACTGATAGAGAAGCTATTAATGCTTTTAAACTACTTTCAGAAAAAGAGGGAATAATTCCTGCAATTGAATCTGCACATGCAGTCTCCTTTGCAGTAAAAAATGAAAAAAATAAAAATAATCTCGTGATAATTAATCTTTCCGGTAGAGGAGATAAAGATGTTGGTAGAAATTTTCTGGAATAAAAAAATGGGGAAGGAGTTCCTTCCCCTTAAATAATTATTCTATTTCAAGTTTAATAGCAGCCATTGGATCAATCGTTCTATAAGTAAAGGATTCTGTTATAAACAGCGTTACTTTTTTATTTGTCTGTTTTTGATATCCTATGGAAAAATCGTGTCCCAGTGTTAATTCAAAATCCCCTCCACGTGTAGATACAAGCAATGCATTTTCAATCGCCGGACTGTAAATAATTTTACCTTCTATCAAATTATCTATCTGTCTTTTTACGGGATAGCCTTTTGTAAATTTAACTATTTGCTGCCACAAATCGGGATTTACTACTAAATTATAGGGACCATCTACCGATTCATCTCTTAATATTGAAACAGCTTTTGATATTCCATCCATAACCTTTTCTGGATTTTTGGACATTTTTACTTTTTCTTCTACATTGTTCAGCAGTCCATTAATATTCGCTTTTTTAAAACCTTTATAAATAGCATTTTCTTCAAAAAGCGCAATTTTTTTTGCTGCTTCTTCTAAAGGTTCAAGATCAATATCTTTTGCTCCTCTTTCTATATTATCCAGTTCCCAGATATCCAGATCAAATTCTATTCTTGATTCAATTAATGGTTTTACTTCTTTAATTCCATAATTGACATTATTTTTTTCACCTTTCTCAGTTTTAATTCTACCCACTGTCACCGCAGAAAAATCCCATCCTTTAGGGCCATCAACATCAACAAACTTTCTTGCAGAAAGATAATTTTTTAAAATTTCTGCAGCTGTATCATCTATTTCCTGCCATGCTTTATCTGTAATGGGAGACAAATTCCTTTTTAAAATATCCATATAATCACCCCTTTCATTAATTTTTTAAACTTCCGATACCAAGATCTCCTCCACTATTATTGTCATTATTTTTTTCATCTTCTGAATTTTCTTCTTCATCCTCGAGTTCTGTTATTGGATCATTTGTAAATAAATATGTTCTCAACTCTTCTTCCCATGCAGGCATATTTCTTCTCAACCATTCAATTGTCATACATGCATGCTCGATTTCTTCATCCCTGTTATGTGCTAATATTTCTTTTAAAGGCTGGCTTGTAGCTGCATCAACCCTCTGCTGATACCAGTTTACCGCCTCAATTTCTTCCTTTAAACTATTTAAAGCTCTAACAAAATCTTTTGTGTTATCACTTAAATCTTCCACTGGTTCATGATACTGACTCATAAACACCTCCTTTTTTTTAGATTATTCTTTATTCTCTTTTTTAATCAGATAAAATTGCCATTTGCTAATCCATATATAATATTAATTGATTATTCTACTTTTTCAATAATATTTTTATTTTTTAAAAATTTCTTCTAATTTTTAATAATGATAATATTTTCTTTTATATTCTAATATTTTATTGTAAAATAAATAATAAACTAAGGGGGATTTATGAACAATCAGAAAAATGAAACTGTTGTTAGTATTGGTGATTGGATTTTAACTCTTTTTATTGTATCAATTCCACTGATTGGTTTTGTTATGCTTTTTATATGGGCATTTGGTTCTCAAAATATAAGTAAAAGTAAAGAGAACTGGGCGAAAGCAACTTTAATCTTGATGGTAATTGGTATTATATTTAGTTCTCTTATTTTTATGATGTTTTTAATTCTGGGAGTTTCTGCGAATAATTATTATTAAAAATCTCTGGCGAGATTTTTTAGTGTGAGTATCAGTGTGAGTATGAGTGAAAAAATCAAATAATAGAAAGCAGGGAAAAAGTAAACGACAAAGAAAGATTTGGAACCACGAATTACACGAAAAAAACACAAATTTAAAAAGATTAATTTAGACGCTGTCCAGCACTTACTTTTAACATAAAAGTTAGTGCTGGAACGCAGATATTGAAAATACTTACATATTTTCTATAACGCAGATCTTTAAGTTCTTCCTCTGATGCAACTCATAAAAGTTTATAAATATTCTAAATAGACATGATTAACATGATTTACATGATTATTAGTATTCCCTTTCAAGCAACCCAATTATATAAAAATAGATTTGATTTAGATAAATCTAAAATCTTTAATAAATAAATATACAAAAATATAAATAAAAATACACTTACATTTTTGATATTTATTTTATTTATAATGCTTTTTCATAAAAACCACTTATCTATTTTAATATAATTTTTTGAATGTTAAATATTAATAATTAGCTTTAGAAAGACAACTCATGAAATATCTGTTATATATATCTTAATAAATGATATATATCTGTATTTTAACTAAAATATGAAATTAATTATTATTTATTGTATCTATCTTAAAATATAAAATTATTTGATTATTGATTTATCAATAATTATTAAGATAACTTTTAAAAATAAAAGCTCGTTTTATTTTTACAAAGGTATCAAATAAATAAATTCAATTTTTTGAATTTTAAAAATAATTTTATGTTTTATCCAGTTTTATTCTAAAAATTAACATTGGAAATCATTAATCAAATATAAAAACCTATATATGACTATATATAAACAATATTCTTAAAACAGGAAAGAAATTGATTATAGATTTAAAAATCTATAATTCTATATTAGAACAGATAGAAATATAAATATATTTATATTTCTTTAGCTGTTCTAAATTGAGAAATTAAACAAAGTTTAATTTAAATAATTTCTAAGCTATTTTACAGGCTTTCATGAGGTACATCGATGGGACAACTTATAATCTGGGTTAATCATGTCTAAATATAAAAAACTTTCTCTTATGGGTTCTTTCAGTGGTATTAGCAGAATATCTGCGAAAATCTGCGTCACAGACCTAATTGTTTTTAGGGCTGTCCGTGTCTAATTATTTTTTTCTGATACTATTTTCTAAATCTCTTCATATATTTTTGTCATTGCGAGTGAGAGAAACGAACGCGGCAATCTCATATACTACTTTGAACTTACTTACAAATGGGTTTTAATTTTTCATTTTTCATATTTAATTTAAATCAGTAATCTCATGAGCTTCTTTGAAAAAGCATTTATTTTTTCTTCAAAGGTTTTAGGTTTAAATTCTTTACTCAATCTTTAACTAAAAAATTATCTTTAATAATTTTCCCTCACACTAACACAAGCACAAACACAATCCTACTATTTCTATATAATCTCTTTCAAACCTAAGACTAAAGACAAAATACTTACGACCAAAATAAGCTTCGTTTATTTTTTTCTTGACACGAAATAGCAATAGGGTTATCTTATAAAAAAAGGAGGACATTATGTTTAAAAAAACTGGTAAATTTCAAAAATCTTTACAAACTTTTTCATTTAAAATCAAAAATTCTATTTCTATTCTTTCTGGATCTCATATCCATCATCATCATTCTCATTCACATATTCATTAATACTTTTATTTAATATTTAATTTTTTTTATTTTATTAAAAACTATTAAATAGGTTAATTTTAATTAAACATTATAACTTTATTTTTTTTAAATTAAACAGGAGGTTTTTCTATGCAAAAGCTTAAAATAGTTCTTCCAAAGGGAAGACTTTTTAATAAATTAGAACAATTGTTTTCTTCTATAGGCATAAAAATGAAATTAAATAAAAGATCTTATATCCCTAAAGTTTCAGATGAAAATATAGAAATTAAAATTATGAAACCGCAAAATATTCCCAAGGTTATTGAGATGGGGAGTCACGATTTAGGATTTACCGGCAAAGACTGGGTTAAAGAAACCAGGTCAAATGTTGATGAGATAATTGATTTAAACTACGATCAGGTACAGATAGTTTCAGCTATACCTAAAAATTTAAATAAAGAAGATTTAAAAAACAAGAAAATTGTCGCGGCTACAGAATATCCAAATATAACTGAAAAATACTTAACTGAAAAAAATTATAATTTTGTAATATTAAAAACATACGGAACAACAGAGGTTTTTCCGCCTGATGATGCTGATATGATAATAGACAATACCTCTACAGGAACAACTCTAAAACAGAATAACTTAAAAATTCTGGATAATATTCTCTCATCTTCTACTGTAATGATTGCAAATAAAAATTTAAAGAATAATTCCTTTAAATTTAATTATTTAAAAAAACTCAAGATGTTAATAAATTCTGTATTAAATGCTAATAGAAAAGTAATTCTTGAAATGAATGTTGAAAAACAAAATCTTCAAAAAATAATTGATTTTATTCCATCTATGAGATCCCCCACAGTTTCAAGACTATATAATTCAAATGCATACTCTATAAAAACAGCAGTTTCAAAAAATAGAAGTTCAAAAATTATTCCAAAGTTAAAAAAACTTGGGGCAAAAGATATTCTTGAATACAGTTTGAGGAAGGTGATAATATGAGCTCACTATATAAAAAGAAAAACAATAGAGAAAACTATATAACACTTGATCTAAATGAAAATAACTTCAAGAAAAAAATTAACATAGAAAATATTAATTTTAATGATTTTGCAAAATATCCCGACTATAAAATATACCGGAAGAAATTCGCTTCATTTTACGGAGAGATTCCAGAGAATAATTTCATTTTCACAAACGGTGCAGATGAGGGAATTAAACTTATTTTTGAATCTCTTCTGAATAAAAATGACAGCATCTTGATTCCTTCGCCCTTTTTCAGTATGTATGAAATTTTGGGGAATACCTATAGTTTAAATTTAATCGAAATTATTTACAGAAAGGATTTTAGCTTTCCCTTTAATGAGATTAAAAAAACAATAGAAAAAAGAGAAACGAAATTTGAATTAATCATAATTACAAATCCTAATAATCCAACGGGAACACTAATAGGGAAAAATAAAATTGAAGAAATTATAAAATTAACGGATAAGCCGATACTGATAGATCAAACTTATATGGACTTTTCAGAGGAAGACTGTCTTTCCCTTCTTAAAAAATACAGTAATTTAATAATAATAAATTCCTTTTCTAAACTTTACGGACTTGCAGGACTTAGACTGGGCATGCTTTTTACATCAAATAAATTACTGAAGAAAATAAAAAGATTCAGACTTCCCTATAATGTAAACAGTGCTGCTCTGGATATTGCTTATAACCTTTTAAAGAAAAAAGATTATAAAAAGAGAATGTTGAAAAACTATAAAAGAGAGAAAAAATATCTATACAGAAATTTTGAAAAATTGAATATTAATTTTTTTAAAACACAAACAAACTTTGTTCTGATAAAAGTTAAAAAACCCAATACTTTTATTCAGTTTATGAAAAAAAATGGTGTTCTTGTTAAAAATATTAAAAAAGAAGGATTTAAAAATATCATCAGAGTAACTGTGGGAAAAAGAGAAGAAAACATAACCTTTATTAATCTATTAAAGAAATATATGAAAAAGAAATTTATCATACTCGATGAATCTGTTTTTCTATATGATGAAAAGTTTTTTAAGAAAATAAAAATTATTATTTATAAACTTACAAAAAAAGAGTTTCCTATTAAATCTATAAAAAAACTCTTTTACAAATCTGATTTAACCGATCCTGTTAAATTAATTAAAAAAGCCGCTAAAAATACAAATGTAGAAGAGATAAAAGATATGCTTGATTGTATAAACAGGGAATCTCTCATACTCTTTCAGATGAAAAAACAGATTTCTTTTTTGAATTATTTAAAGGAAAAATACAGTCTTGGATATTTAAAAAGATCCCTGAATGTTAACCCTCCGGGTATTTTTGATTATATTTTTACCCCTGATAATCTACCGGATAAAAATTATCTCATACTGACTAAAGCATCCCTTGATAATCAATATTTTGAAAAAAATAAAATATGTTATGTCGATACTTATTCAAGAAAAAATGATTTAAATAAAAAAAATAGCATAGGAAATATTGCAGAAGGAGGGAATATTTATGAGAAAATCAACAGTTAAAAGAAAAACAAATGAAACAGCAATATCATTAAAGGTAAATCTTGATGGAGATAAAAATATAAAAATCTCATCTCCAATCGAGTTTTTTAACCACATGTTAAAATCTCTTTCTTTTTATAGTTCTCTTGATATTAATCTAAACATAAAAGGAGATATTCAAACAGGTGCTCACCATACTGTAGAAGATACAGGTTTTGTTCTTGGAAAAGCTATAGAAAAAGCATTAAAAGGGAAGAAAGGAATTAAAAGATCCGCTTTTAACTATCTTTGCATGGATGAAGTATTAATTAGAACAGTTATAGATTTTGGAGGGAGATCCGAACTTGATTTTAACTGCAGATTTAACTCACTCAGATGCGGTGATTTTAAAAACAGTTTAACAGAAGAGTTTTTTAGAGCTTTTGTAAGGGGAGCAAAAGTTAATCTACACATAGATCTCATAAAAGATGGAAATGATCATCACAAGATTGAAGCAATTTTTAAAAGTGTTGGGCTTTCAATAAAAGAAGCAGTAAAAATAGAGGGAGAAAAAGTTCCCTCTACAAAGGGGGTTTTAGATTATGATAGGAATAATTAATTATAATGCTGGAAATATCAAATCGGTAAAAAACAGTCTGGATTATTTAAATATAAAGAATAAGTTGATAAATAAAAGAGAAGATTTTAAAAATGTAGGGGGAATAATTCTTCCAGGAGTTGGGGCATTTGGTAGAGCAGTTGAAAATTTAAAAAGAAAAAAATTATTCACACCTTTAAAAAACTACATAGAAAATAATAATAAATTTCTGGGGATCTGTCTTGGTATGCAGCTTCTATTTGAAAAAAGCAATGAAGCCCCATTTAGTAAAGGTTTTTCAATATTTAAGGGGAAATCTTTTAAATTCAAGAAGGGTTCTGTTCCAAATATAGGATGGAGAAGTGTGTCTCCGGTAGCAAGAAATCAACCCAGTATACTAAAAGAAGATTATTACTACTTTTTACACAGTTATTACATCATAAATAAAAACAAGAAAATTATAACCGGTCTTTCAAAATACCATATTACATTTACAGCTGCTGTAAATTATAAAAATATCTGGGGCGTGCAGTTTCATCCGGAAAAAAGTTCAGAAAGCGGACTTAAATTTTTAAAAGATTGGAGTAATTTATGATACCTGTAAGAATAATACCATGTCTTGATATAGACAACAACAAAGTAGTTAAGGGAATCGGTTTTAAAAATATTGAAGAAGTAGGTGATCCGGTTAAGTTTGCAAAAAAATATCAAAAACAGAAAGCCGATGAACTTGTCTTTCTTGATATCGGCGCTGGCTATAAGAAAAGAAAAACTCTTTTAAAGCTTGTAGAAAAAGTAGCAAAAAACATTTTCATTCCCTTTACTGTAGGCGGCGGGATTAAAAATATTCAAGATATAAGAAAAATAATACAAGCAGGAGCTGATAAAGTTTCTATATGTTCTGCTGCTATAGATAATCCTGAAATTATTTCACAAGCTGCTGCTGCTTTTGGCTCACAGTGTGTTGTAATATCCATTGATGCAAAACTTGATAGAAAAAAAGATACGTTTGTTTGCTATAAAAAGGGAGGAAGAGAAAAGACAGATATAAAGGCAGTCGATTTTGCTGAATTTATAGAAAAAAAGGGTGCTGGAGAAATTCTTCTTAATTCAATAGATAATGACGGCACAAAAAAAGGATACAACCTAAAGCTTATAAATAAAGTTAAAGAAAAAGTAAATATCCCGGTAATTTCATCAGGCGGTGCAGGAAAAATTGATGATATCATTACTGCTTATAAAAATACCGGATCAAAAGCTTTTCTTTTAGCATCATTATTGCACAGGGATAAAAAAAGTATAAAAGATATAAAGAAAGAATTAAAAAAGAAAGGAGTTCCGGTAAGATGATTATACCGTCAATTGATTTAATAAATAAAAAAGCTGTTCAGCTTGAAAATGGCAAAAAAGAGATTTTAAAAAAGGATAATATATTTGAACTTGCAGATAAATTTAACAGGTTTTCTGAAATTGCCGTAATAGACCTTGATAGAGCTATTTATGGGAAAAATAGAAATAAGGATATTGTAAAAAAACTCTGCCAGCACTATCAAATAAGAGTTGGAGGAGGACTAAATAGCCCTGATAAAGTTAAAGAAGTTTACTTATGGGGTGCTGATAAAATTATAGTAGGCTCATCAGTTTTTAAAAAAAATAAAATAAACTTCCCTTTTTTAGATAAAATAAGAAATATAGTCAGTAAAAATAGGGTTGTTATAGCTCTTGATATTAAAGACAATAAAATAGCTATAAATGGATGGAAGAAAAAAATTAATTTTGATTTAGAAAAAGCAGTTCAGAGTTTAGAAAATTACTGTAGTGAGTTTCTGATAACTTCTGTAAATGATGAGGGGCTTTTAAAAGGGGCTAACTATAACCTTTATAAAAAGTTAAAAAAAATAACCGATAAAAAAATTACAGCTGCAGGTGGAATTAATTCTCTAAAAGAAATAAAAACTCTCTCGGATAATGATTTTAATATTCAGATAGGAATGGCTCTCTATAAAAATATATTTTCTATTGAAAATGCATTTATTGAGTCTCTAAACTGGGAAAAACAAAAATTAATTCCAGCTATTATAAAGGATACAAATGGACAAATATTGATGCAGGCTTATATGAATAAAAAATCATTGAAAAAAACATTTAATGAGGGAAAAATGTGTTATTTTTCAAGAAGCAGAAAAATACTATGGATTAAGGGAGAAACCTCGGGAAACTACCAAAAATTTTTAAAAGTGAGAACAGACTGTGATCGGGATTCTCTTCTTTTTACCGTAAACCAGATTAATAAGGCCTGTCATCTTGATCAGTACAGCTGTTTCAATGAAAAGAAATTTTTCTTAAAAGATTTAATAGAAAGAATTAATAGCAGAATTAAATTAAATCTTAAAGATTCTTATACCGCTTCTCTTACAGATAAAAAATTAAATGAAAAACTAAAAGAGGAGATAAACGAATTAATTACTTCAAACGACCGTTCTAATAGAATCTGGGAAGCTGCTGATGTTTTATATTTTTTTCTTGTTTATCTTGAAAAGAATAATATCGATATAAAAGAGGTTAAAAATGAACTAAAAAGGAGATTCAGACTATGAAAATAATTAAAAGTAATAATCTAGAAAATGTTTTTATAAAAAATAAAAATGAGGATAAAAAACTTTATAAAAAAGTTAGAAAAATTTTAGACGATATAAGATTAAATAAGGATAAAGCTTTAAAAAAATATACTAAAAAATTTGATAATATTGAAATAAATAATTTCAAAATTGAAAATGATATACTAAAAAACTGTTATGAAAATATTGATAGCAAAAAAAGAGATGCTTTAAAGTATTCAATTAAGAATATAAAAAACTTTAGCAAAAAACAGCTTTCTCTATTTAAAGAATTTAAAGTTGAAATTGAAAAAGATACATTTTTAAAACAAAAAATAAAACCGATAACCTCTATAGGGGCATACATTCCAGGTGGAAATTTCCCTCTTGTTTCAAGTGCTTTAATGAGTATCGTTCCTGCTAAAGTTGCAGGGGTAAAAAATATTTCAGCCTGTATTCCCCCGGATAATAATTATCCAAACTTAATAAATCCAGCAGTAGCAGCTGCTTTATACATACTTGATATTGATAATGTCTATATAATGGGAGGGGCACAGGCTATAGCTGCTTTAGCCTATGGAACAGATAATATTAAGAAGGTTGATAAAATAGTTGGTCCGGGAAATAAATTCGTAACAGCAGCCAAAAAAATTGTTTATGGAAATACAGGGATAGATTTTCCTGCCGGCCCATCTGAGATTCTTATAATTGCTGATAAATCTGCAAATAATGATTTTATTGTTCAGGATATTTTAAGCCAATCAGAACATGATAAAGATGCAAAAAGTTTTCTTTTAACTACATCAAATGATATAATAAAAAAGGTTTCTAAAAATATTGAACAGATTATAAAAAAAATTGATTCATCTGTTTTAAAAAAATCTTTAAAGAACAACTGTTATATTATAAAAGCAGAATCAATCGAAGAATGCTGCAAAATTTCTGATAAAATTGCACCGGAACATTTAGAAATTCAAACTGAAAATAATAAATATCTTGAAAATAAATTAAACAATTACGGAACCCTTTTTATAGGAGAAAATTCCTGTGAACCCCTTGGCGATTATGCAAGCGGTCTTAATCACATATTACCAACAAATAGTGCAGCTCGATTTACAGGAGGATTAAATGTTAAGGATTTTATAAAAATGCAGACAGTACTTGAGGTGAAAGATATTAATAAAAAAAATAAAAAAATGTATGAAGCTTCTAAAATCATAGCCGAAATTGAAGGTATGAAGGAACACTTTAGAGCACTTGAGATTAGGAGGTAAAAATCTCTTGTGAGATTTTTAGTGACAGAAGATATCTCTTCGAATTACATCCCCGTAATGAGTGACGGAGGTTATACCATTGAAGTAATTCCAAGTGATGAGTTTTGAATGTTAGTCCGCTGAAGAAAAAATTTAATGGGTAATACCAAAGCAGTTCTTGAGATTACTTCGTCAGATTTTTGAAAAAATCTTCCTCGTAATGACCTTTTTTTTGTCATTGTGAGCGAGTGAAACGAGCACGGCAATCTCATATGCTTCTTTGGTTTTACTTACAAATGTTTTTTTCTAATACTAATTTCTGAAACTGATACTAAAAATAAGCTCTGCTTATTTTTAACTCCTGTACTTAACAAGAAGCTTTTCAAATTTAATCTCATCCTCAATATTATTTCCCGAAGA
>Ga0209925_1001393_pt1 | contig 12149 bp, 17 predicted proteins | sample SalPonR2_A_D1_MG_FD_185702 | JGI IMG/M metagenome (GOLD analysis project Ga0209925, IMG submission 185702) | Salt pond soil microbial communities from South San Francisco under conditions of wetland restoration - Salt Pond MetaG R2_A_D1_MG... ...
AATCATCAAACTGACCATGAACTATAATCGTCTGGGAACTCGATGAGCACTCCTGAATCTCAATGTTTTCTTTAGAAAGCATGTAAAGACTACATTTCTGTTTCTCACAATTTTTTTGAATCACAGATAATGCAGTTCCTTCAGCACCGGTTACCACTGGAATTCCTGGTTTAATAATACCTGCTTTTTCCAAAGCAACCTTTTCAATCGTATTTCCTAATTGTTGTTGATGATCTAAACTAACATTTGTAATCACTGAAACAATTGGAGTAATCACGTTTGTTGCATCGAAACGGCCACCAAGACCCACTTCAATAATTGCATAATCTACCTGTTCTTCAGCAAAAAACAAAAAAGCAATAACTGTACAAACTTCAAAATAAGTCAACTGAACATCTTTGTTAGATAATTGTTCAACAACTGGTTGAACTTGTTCAACAATTTCAACAAAACGTTGTTTTTCAATAATATTATCATTTAATTGAAATCGTTCACGAAAATCAATAAGATGTGGGGAAAGATACAATCCGGTTTTATATCCCTCACTTGAAAGTATACTACTTATAAAACGACATACTGATCCTTTCCCGTTTGTCCCAGCAACATGTATAATATCTATGTTTTTATGAGGATTATCAAGTGAATCTAAGACTTCTTCAATCCGATTTAATCCTAACCGAATTCCGAATTGATGAAACCCATCAACCCATGCAACTGCATCCTCATAGTCCATAGCAAAAAACCTCGCCTAATATCCATCAGGATATAAAACATGAGAGATCACTGGGTACTTCTCTTTCCAAGAATCGCCAGGTTTAATATGTACACATCTTCCTGTTATCTTTAATCTATTCTCAACAAATAATTGAATCGTTCGCGGTAGAATCTGATGTTCAACCTCTAGAATCCTATTTTTCAATTCATCTTCTGTATCATTTTCCTTTATCATAACTGCGGCTTGTAAAATAATTGGCCCATGATCCATCTCAGTATCCACGAAATGGGTAGTACAACCCGAGATTTTCACTCCATAATTCAACGCGTCCTTTTGCGCTTGAATCCCCTTAAAAGAAGGCAGTAACGCAGGATGAATGTTGATTAGTTTACCAAACCAATTCTTCACAAATTGTTTAGTTAAAAGTCTCATGTATCCTGCACCAACAACCAATGAAACATTATGATCAGAAAATATTTTATCGATTGCTTCATCATATTCTGTTTTATTTAAATCGTTGGGATTCACATATTCAGCTGCAATATCATGGTTCCTAGCTCGTTTTAATGCGAATGCTTCCTTTTTATCACTAATCACTATGGATACCTTTGCATCAATCATTTGTTGTTCAGACGCATCAATAATGCTCTGAAGATCAGTTCCAGAGCCAGAAGCGAGAACTCCAACGGATATCATTAAATACAATTCACCGAAAACCAGTACCAATTCCCGCATTCATTATGTTTTTGTTTTACACATAATTTCACTCTGAATTTTTACAAGATTTAACAAATAGTGTTTTTACCTCATCAAAAGGCGCAGGTGTTTTAAATCCCGTTGGATCAAACTGTGTTCGAAAAATAGGCAAATCATGCTGATGAAATGTTTCCCATAATTCCTCCAATTTTGGTGGAGAACAACGAAGAAGCGAACCGAGTTCATTCGTAGTGTAATAAAACAATGGAGCCTCAGATTCCTCTTCAAAAAGAGAAAATAATTTCATCATCTTTTTCTTTGTTCCTACTATTTTCTTTTCGCCGATACCCTTTAACACTTCGATGATTTCCTTATCGTGAAGGCTACCAGTCCATAACGGACCAATAAAACCTGGCTCATCCTTGAATGGATATACATCTTTTTTTGAAATAGGTTGAATACGTTTTGCTGTCTTGTTAGCACTTGGTATATTTCTATGAATTTGCACGTATAATCTCATGTAATGATCTGTTTTATATGATAAAATTGGTTGAATGCCAACTTCATGTTTTGCTGCCTCTCGAGCAACAAAACCAAGTAGAATCCTTAATCCTACTTCATGCATAATTGGTCCATGCAATGGATTTGCAGCATATCGTCTCAAGCACACCTTTGGATACACGCCACATAACCCTGCAGTATCCGTTGCACTTACGGCTAAAACTCCATGATGATGAATACTTTTCATTGCTGCATCAACAAAAGAGACCGGTGATCCAAACGGATCTACATCAATGTAATCAAACTTTTCTTTGAGCAATAATGAATTCAAGTTTTGATTTTCACACCGTACATTTTTCAATGATTTCTCTTTCACATTTTTTTGCATCACCAAAAAAGATTCTTCAGACCAATCGTTCATTATCACATCAAAAGAACCAGACAATTCATTACTAAAACGAATTCCTCTTACACCAGTTGCAGCCAGTCCATCTAATAACAAAAAATGTTTTCTTTTGCCTGTTGAAAGCAACCATTGCACCACTGCTATTGAAACATCTCGATTCAATTCCATTGCTGGATTATAAAACGGAAGACCTTGTTTCTTCCCGGGTCCTTTATCCTTATTTTGTTGTTCCGGAGCAAGAAAGACCGTTGATCCTTCAGTGATCTGTTGATATCTAATCGATGTACTCATAAAAACAAAATTAAAACAATGGCGGAAGTTTTTCCTTCACGATCTTCTCGATTTTGTAAGGAAGTAAATTTCTATTCACGGGGGTGACTTCAAGAATACGGATATCATCACGACGGCGTACATCCTGAAGCAGAGGGGTTCGGGATTTTTTATGAAGGGTGATCATAATCGGTTTATCACTGTCCAAGGCAGCAACCACGGCTTCACAGAATTTCTCCGAAAGCATTTCCATCTTCCCAATTTCATCGATGATAATAATATGAATATCTTCACTTGTGATTGCCTTTTCTACAGCAGGGATACCAATTTCTTCTAATGCACTGGTATCAACACCATATTTTCCAACATGTTCTTTATCTTCAAAATCAACATGAGCAAACGTTTTTCCTTCACCTGTTTGCCAATCTTTGACTTTGAAGCCAACACGTTCATCATCCTTAATTATCGATTCAGTGATCATTCCTTCGGCAACGTATCCCGATTTATGTAAGAAACCAATGATTTTCTTTAGCGTTTCTGTTTTGCCTACGTTTGGCATACCAGTGATGCCAATCTTAGGAATATCATCCATACGGAAAAAACATAATGTCTTTGTGGTTTAGAAATGTTTTTATTTCTTTAAACATCACTTTTTTTTCAACGTTTGCACGCTTTCCTTGAAGAAATAAAGATAAATATGACCACCAAACATATAAATGAGCACTGAAACAAGCAATGCAGTGTACATAAAAGAAACAAAAAAACCAAACAGGATTGTTAGTACAATAATAATTACCGTGATTGCATTCATAATATTGCTTGGTTTTGGAAAGGGAATTGGTATCACCATTAAAAAAGCAGCAAGAAGAATACTGGCAAAAAGAAAGATTTTACTTGAAGTAAGAAAACTTATGGATAATACAAAAATAGTTGCAGCTGAAGCAGGAAGCCCTAAAAACACCTGTTTATTTTTTAACGGATGAAATGAAGCTAATCGGATGAATGCACAACATAAATATATGATTAAAATTAACCAAAAAAGCACAAGAAGAATTTGTGATGAATCAGAAGTTGAAATCATACTCATAGCTAAAAAAACACTGGGAGCAATACCCATTGTGGTCATATCTGACATAGCCTCGAAATAATCTCCCAATTCACCTTTTCCAAATCGGCGAGCAATAATGCCATCTAAACCGTCTGCTAATAAACCCAGTAGAATTAAAGTAAATGCGATGTGAAACTTGATTTGAACTGGTAATGAAAAATCAAAGACAAGGACTAAAATTGCGCTTAAACCAAAAAAGCCGTTGAGCATGCTTACTAGATCAGGGTATCTGAGGAGATTAAGCATTGGATGCTGCAATCATGTTCACCCCTGCTTTCACTCGATCTTTTTTAGTAACTGTTATTTCAATATTCATTTTTTTTGGAAGAATCACGTCCACTCGAGAACCTAATCGAATCAACGAAATTTTTTCTCCTTTTTTAAGATGCTCTCCAGTTTTAACATAGGGAACGATACGGCGAGCAATTGTTCCGGCGATAAGAATAATTTTAACTAATCCCTTTCCCGTTTCAACAAGCATAATAACCCGTTCGTTTCTCTCTGATTCTTTTGTAAATGCTGGAAGATGAGATCCTGGAATATGCGTTATTTTTTTAATTGTTCCATCCACAGGCATTCGGTTTACGTGCACATGATAAATGTTCATAAATGTAGAAACAAAAAAAGCATTGCCAACATCTTCATCCTGAATTGAGTTCACTGCGCGAATGATACCGTCGGCCACTGCAACAATACCTGTTCCTGTTTTTCGATATGGGTCTCTAAAAAATATGATGAGAAGAATACTGATTAAAGCTAAAATAACACTAAAAAAAAACAAAATCCGTTGAACGATTTCAGTCATAAAAAAAGAAAGTAAACTAACTACAACAAATAGTAAGACTGCAGTAAGAATCCAATAACTTCCTCCTTGAGCAATCTTCATTACATCTTCCTCTTAGTAAACCGTCTCATCCATTTTTCAATAGGTCCTTTCCTTTTTGATAAATCAATCAATGCAAAGATTTCATCAAAGATTTCAGGCATATACTTTCCTAGAATAAACAAAATAGCAATCAATGCAATTAAACTTCCGCCTTTTCCAATATAATTATGAGCAATACTAAAAAAACCTGGGCCATATACTCCAATCATATACATGATGGATGCATTTCGGACTAAATTCAATATATAAACAGTGCCAATGGTAAATAAGATACCAAACGTCTTTCGTTTCACGTTTATTGATGATAACGGCAGAAGAATCCCTACAAAAATAACCATTGATTGCACTGCAGTACATGCAAAAATAATTCTAATAACTTGATCATTAAACCAAATATAACGTCCACTTACTGTAACACCATTAACAAAAAGTGAAAGCAACCAGCCACTTTGCTGAGCAACTACCGTAATCAACCACATGGCTAAAGGTGTTAATTCAATAATGAAATAAATCAAACCAGCAATCGCAGAAGCACCAGCAATCCAACGCAAACTATCACTAGATAACTTATGTTTTGCTCCATACCATTCATGATATGCAAAATAAAAGAGAACAAAAATACCTGCGATACAAAGTACGGCATTTACTAGATCTTGATCTTCACCAAAATAAAGCGTATTTGGCTGTGTTGCCCAGTACATAGAAAACACAATCCAACCAGCCACTCTTGCTTTCCAAGAGATCGTTGTTTTTGTAATTGATCCAAATGCTAATAAGCCAAGACCTGCAAACAATGGAATGGGGAGTAGAGTTATTACTACTGAGTCAAGAGGATACGGAAAAAACAAAAGTCCAACGACCGTATAAATAATAGGAAGAATAACAAAGAGCGAGGCAATTTGATTTTCAGTTAAATCAACTGATTGCTTTGAAACCATGCCTGTAGACATCATCTTTTCTTTTAAGTTTCTTATTGTTATACTGAAAAAAAGAGTTTGATGAAGAACCCGTTTTTTTTGGTTCTTCATAAGTTGTTTTTGTTTTTATGCTAATCCAAGAATTTCTACCATTGATGGAATACTGAAGTTAGTCATAATGGTTTGATCCCACATTAAACAGATAAGGCCAACCAAACCAATCAAGGTTAATGGAACCCAGTACGTATACACGATCTGATCGATTTTTAAACGGGCCACTGCAACTCTTATTAGGGTTACTGAGAAGAGTAAGACTAAGAACAGTTTCACTAAGTAAAACAAGATATCAACTGCTATTCCTGCATATGATGTTAAACCAAGTATTGGTGAAAGATTATATGGGAAGAACAAGGCAATAATCAATGATCCCATCACCACCATTTTCACACCATCTGCTAAGTAAAACATGCCAAGGTTTCGTCCAGAATATTCTACCATTAACCCATCAGCAATCTCAGTTTCAGCTTCTGGTGAATCAAAAGGGATTTTTGACAATTCAGCTGGAGTGACAATCACTAACGCAAGTAACAGTATAATGGCACCAATAAAGCCAACTGGACCAACTACTGCCCAAATTGGTGTACTCACTAGGGTTGATATCGCAAATACATTCCCTGCTCCTTCAACAAGACTTAACCGCCAAGCAAGACTCACAATGATAATAGCTAGTGGAAATTCATAGGCGATCATAGTTGTCATTTCACGCTGAGCACCAACTGTAGCATATGGTGATCCTGATGCAAACCCACCAATAACCATAGCAAGTGATGGCAGAATAAGTAAATACAGGATAACCAGTAAATCTCCTTTTGCAGAAACAAAACCGTCAAGAACTGATGGAAGACCACCAATTGGAAGATACAAAAGAATACTAATGGCTGCTCCAAGACCAAGAACAGGTACTAAATTAAACAACCAACCAATCGCATTCTCAGGAATAATATTTTCTTTAACTAGTAACTTGCGCACATCAAGGAATGGCTGACGCAATGGTGGGCCAATACGACCTTGCATATGAGCAGCGATTTTCCGGTCAATTCCTTTGTATGATAATCCTAAAAAGATTCCAACAAGAGTAACACCAATTGCTCCTAGAAGAACGGTTAAAACCGTCATCGAAATACTTGCAATATCCATTTTACATCAACCCCACGAAAAGAAGGAGAACTCCCAAGACTACTACAAACCAAAGCACGTAATCACTCACATTACCAGTATGCATCTTTTTGAGTACATCAATAATCCATTTCAACGCTTCAGTCCAACCCCAGTACAAATTACTTGATTGTACATGCATGAGTTGTTTATCATACTCTTTATTACCTGACAGAAACGCTTGGGTTTGCCCAGTTCCTTTCTTATATTTTTTTTCTCCAAATCCACGAATAATGTATACGATAAGGAAAATGATTACAAACGCAACCAGCCAAACAAGCGGATGCCAGTAACCAGTTCCTGTTTCAAATGTTTCAAGCATCATCTCAATCATCTTAGAACCCTCCTGTTAACCATTGTAAATACCCACTATTATTCACCAGCGCATTCGCTGCTGGTTCAACAAGATTAGTCACAATAACTTGTGGAAATAAGCCAAACACGATAATAATTCCAGCAATCACAGCCATTGCTAATAGCATACTTTTTGGTACTTCACGAACTGTTTCATATTTTGGAAGCGCAGGTCCTAAAAATACGGAATGAAGGACTTTCACAAAGATTGCAAGTAACAGAATGCTTGATAAAATAGCGACAATGGAAAGAATTGGATTTAACTGATATGTTGATTCATAAATCAACAATTTTGAAGCAAATCCATTGAATGGAGGTAGTCCTGAAACTGCAAGCAGACCAATAATGAAAAATATGGTTGTGTACTTCATATTTCGAGCAAGACCACCTAGTTTGTTCAATGATGTTTCCTTGGTTGCATAATATACGGCACCAGCCACTAAGAACAATAATCCAATGTCTAATGCATCATTGATTACATGGAATAATCCACCAGTAATTGCTTTCATTGCAAAAGGTGCTGTTTCAAGAGTAATATTTGGATCGGCGTTAGCAACGATAGTAAGACCAGTTCCCACCGCAAGTGCCATATATCCAAGTTCGGCAACAGCACCATAACCAATTAATCTTTTGAAATCCGTTTGAATGATGGCCATGATCACACCAATTAGCATTGTAATCAAACCAAGTAAGACAAGAATCCATCCTATGGAGATTGATGGAAGACTTATCACGTCACCATAAACGGTGAAAACAATACGGAATAATCCATACAAACTGGCTTGTGTGGCACCAACAAGTAACAATGAAATAGATGCAGGTGCTCGACCATACGCATCAGGAAGCCACATATGCATTGGTGCTAACCCTCCTTTCATAGCAAGTGCTGCAATCAATAGGACTAACGCGATTTTATCAATAAAGGTAAATCCGGAGATTCCAAGACTTTGAGCGATTTTAGCCATGTTCAATGCATCATATTGTCCATACAACAGCGCAATTGCAAACAAGACAAACAAGGCACCGATGGTACTAATTACGATGTATTTGAAGCCAGCTTCTACTGCTTTTGCTTTATTCGTCCAAAATGCAACTAGTGCAGCTGACGCAATAGATGTTATTTCTAAGAACACAAAAAAGTTGAACATATCTCCAGTAAGCATCATTCCAAGCATACCAGTAGTCATCAACAACAATAGTGTGTAATATTTATCTAATCCTGTGTTTTTCTCCATAAATGCATATGAGTACACTACGGCGACAAAGGAAAGGATGATTCCTATAATTGCCATGAAAATACTTAATGCATCCACTTCAAACAAAATTCGAATCACTGTTGACTGCTGCACGGTTGCAGCAGTGGATCCAAACACATAGGTCATCGGACCATTGGATAAGACTTCCGAAGCCATCAAAAACACAAATAATGCAGTAATACCAACTGTGATAATCGCAAAAATATTCCTTCCTTTTTCACTTACTCGACTAATAAGCGGAGTGAGGAATGCTCCAAGTAGGGGAATAGCAATGGTTAATGCAGGTGCATGAGTCAGTAACATATCAACAATATTCATTGATCATCACCTCCTAGTTTAGAAACATGTAATGATCCGTGATGTCGATAAATATGAATCACTAATGTAAGCATCAATGCAAGAACTGCGACACCAATCACAATACTGGTAAGCGTTAATGCCTGTGGAACAGGATAGGACATCACAGGATTATCAGCATTACCGGTAAAGATTGGAGCAACGCTTCCCATTCGATATCCAAGTGTTATTAAGAATAAGTTCACACCACTTTCTAAAATAGTGATTCCAATCACCATTTTGATAAGATTCTTTTTGAAAAGCAAGGTGTATAAACCAATGATGATAAGTCCTGCAACAGCAAGATATGGAATATTAGCTATCATAATTAATCCTCCTCCTTATTTGTTGCAATAGCCATCACAAGAACAATGGCAAAAAGACCTGCAATCACTTTCAATCCAACAGCAAAATTCATCAATGGAAGTGTACCGCCAGTGTTAATGTTTGCTGCTCCATCAACTGGGATCGCACCAAATAACATTGAAGTATCTGCTAAGAAATTTGAAAAGAATGCACCACCCATTATCAAACCAAGGAATGCAAGACCAATGAATCCTAATGCTCCTAGGCTTTCAAGCATAGATAAATCATGTTCTTTTACTTTTGATTCAACCCAACTTGTACCATGAGCAACAGCTAATAAGGCAAGACCTGAAGCAACGATTGCTCCGCCTTGAAAACCGCCACCCGGAGTCAAATGACCATGAGCGATTATATAAAGTCCATAAATAGTAATAATTGGAAAACTAATGTTAGCAATGGTTTTTACAATAGAGGACATTCCTTTCATTTTTTCAACCTCCGAAAGAGCATGACAACACTAGCAACCGCAGTAAACAATACCGTTGCTTCACCAAGGGTATCAAAACCTCTGTAATCAAACACTACGGAAGTCACACCATTATTCGCACCGGTTTCTTCAACGGTATTATCAATAATATATTGATCCATTGCCTGACTGGTTGGTTCTCCAAATGGATGCATGAACAGTGCACTAAACACTAAAAAAACGGCTACAATGGTTAGAAAAGCAGCAGCAAGTATATTTCGCTGATTCATCATTTTATGCCTCCTCCTCTTCTGTACGCTTGGTTGCTTTAATCGCAAGAATCAAAATCGCAGTGGTTAGTGCGGCACCAACACCAGCCTCAGCAATAGCCACATCAGGAGCTTGTAAAATATAAAATTCTAATGATAAAAGCAAACTCATGGAAGCAAGTGCAATGGTTGCTGCAACTAAATCTTTTAAATATACTGCGATAAGTGCTGAAACGATCATAAGCACTGGAAGTATAATATGAACTGCATCAAGTAATATCATGATTTATCCTCCTTTTCTAAAGTATCTACAACGGCCTGAGCAGGTTTCACCCCACTTTTATGAGCTGCTCGAGCAATCGCATGAGCGCCAGTTGGATTAGTCACTAAAATAGCAAGTAATGCACCCATACTATGAATCGCCAGAACCGATCCGTTCACATCCCCGAAATACCATGATCGTAATCCAAGAATAATTACCGAGCCAATAATAAAGATTGATCCAAACGTGGTACATTTCGTCCCAGAATGAAGACGGGTGTACACATCAGGAAATCGAAGTAATCCAATAGAGGCAATTACATTAAAAAAAACTCCAATTCCAAGAAGCACATAAATGATTGCAGTAACAATAGTCATCATTAGTATTCTCCTCCTTGAAGATATTTAGCAATATATAACGTTGAAACAAATGATAACAGTGCATACACAATGGCAACATCAATGTAAATCACTTGTTCAAAAATTGCACCAAATACTACCATGGATACAATCACAATGGTATTAATGGTATCAAGCCCAACCACTCTGTCAGGAGCGGTTGGTCCAAGAATAATTCTGATTACTGCCATTACGATAGCAAGTGATAAAATAATCAAAACAATTAGATATTCATTTGCTAATGGCATCATTCAGCAATCCTCCGTATCCACTGTGGAAATGATCCACAAACATATTTACATTCAATAGGTGTTTGTTTGATTGCCTGTTCATCAACGTTAATCCAATGAATATACAAATCATTGTTCTCCTCATCAATATCGACACTGAGCGTACCGGGTGTCAAAGTAATCGAATTCGCAAGTATTGTCAAACCAAGATCAGTTTTTAGATCAGGATGAATTTTAACAATACCGGGATTGATTTTACCAGTTATTACTCGATAAGCAACATCAACGTTTGCTTTTGCTAATGACACAAAAAATGGACCAATAGCAAACACTAAAAAAAGAATCCATTTCAAAGGATTTGCCATTCGCACATCCTCATCTTTAACAAAAACAGTTTGGCTGATGAAACCCGTGATGAGCGAGAGAATAAGTCCAATAAGAAATTCTTCAATGCTCCAAAGACCAGCTATATCACCACTTCCAGTTGTAAATAGAAGATAGGTGATGAAACATACGATTGTTGTAATCACAAATGCAAGCATAGTGTTTTACCCCTTCGCTTTCCTAAACAATTGTTCAGAAAGGGTAATCCACACACTTTTTAAAAGGTTATGGTTTTTTAAGGAGTCATATAATGCCCTTAAAAAAAGATATAAATCGTTATTATTTTTTGTTTTAAAAATGATTTTGTACATGTGTTTGTGGGAAGTGACAAAAACATTTAAACAAGATTTTTATTTGCTACATGGGAGTATTTTATCATGGATGTTCAACTACTTGGAGTAACACCTCGCCCAGAACGATTACCGGCTCTTGCTGCAAAATTAACACATAGTAATACGTCAACAAATAAACTTGAACAATCATCAGACAAAGAACTCAATGCAATACTTGATCATGTTATGAAACTAGGTCATACAAGTGTTGTTGAACATGCTTCATTCACATTTGCAATTAGTGGCGTAAGCCGGTCCTTAACTCATCAACTGGTTCGGCATCGAATCGCTAGTTACGCACAGCAAAGTCAGCGATATGTGAATTTGGAAAAACCTTGTTTTATCACTCCGCCAAAAATTGCGAAAAACAAGGATATGAAAAAAGCCTATGAACAAATAATGAAAACTATTTGGGATCAATATAATGAATTGTTAAAAATAGATATTCCTGCTGAAGATGCTCGTTATGTACTTCCTAATGCAACGTGTACAAACATTATGGTTACCATGAATGCTCGGTCTTTACTCAATTTTTTTGAACTTCGTTGTTGTCTTCATGCACAATGGGAGATTAGACAACTCGCGAATAAAATGTTAAAATTGGTGAAACAGGAAGCACCTCGAATCTTTAAAGATGCGGGACCACCTTGTAAGTCAAAAGGATATTGCTCGGAACATAATCCAGATTGTCCATTATATCCAAAAGATAAGTGAATGATTATGAATCGGCCAAAAATTATTATTAATTGTGCGATGTCACTTGATGGAAAAATCGCTTCACCTAAAGGTAAACAAGTCCGAATTTCTTCTGAAGAAGATATGGCACGAGTCTATCAATTACG
>Ga0209925_1001395_pt1 | contig 12140 bp, 9 predicted proteins | sample SalPonR2_A_D1_MG_FD_185702 | JGI IMG/M metagenome (GOLD analysis project Ga0209925, IMG submission 185702) | Salt pond soil microbial communities from South San Francisco under conditions of wetland restoration - Salt Pond MetaG R2_A_D1_MG... ...
TACCTATTATTTTTATCATCTTGGGGTTCTTTGCTCTTTCTTCCTAATATTATTGATAGATAGGTCTCTAATAAAACAATAATTCAGCCTTATTTCACAAATATATTTAAATCATTGTAATACGGCTAAAATAAGCTTACTTTTAAATATTAATTTTTGTATGCACAAAAAATTAAAAACATTTTTCAACTATTGACTTCAAATAATTATATAATTATTTGAGTAAAGATATTAAGCGAGATGTTAATTCTGTAACTTGATTTTCATCTACTCCATTTTTATTGTTAACAGTCACAGAAACAGCATAAATTGGTGCATCTACCTCTTTTTGTAAAATATGTGTATACTGCAATACTCCAGGTTCAGATCCCCCTTTATATCCAGCAAAATACCAATTGTTTTTTGAAACTAAACCAGGGTTTATCCTCAATTCTTGAGTATCTTTTAAATCATATATTGTTTGACAAAGTTCTTTGGTAGAAAAAAACCATTCTATATAGTTAATAAATGATACCTCATCTGAAATATCACTAATCACTACATCTTCGTTTTTTATCTCACTCAATACATCTTCTTTAGTTTCAATATTGCCCTCTATATACCGCTTTCTTAGATCAGAACTAACCCCATATTTTAATTTAAATGCCTCTATAGTCTTTAAAAATGGTTTATTACAATCATCTACATAATCCTCGATCTTTTCTCTTCCTATATAATCTATAAGATGATCAGTAGCAGTATTATCGCTTAATGATATCATTAAATTAGCCATAGTACTTACCGTTAAAGGTGACTGCAAAGGCCAACTTTGTAAGATACCACTAGGTAAGGACATGTTTTCATTTTTTAGTTGAATAATATCGTCCCAACTTTTTTCTTTGCCTTCTATTGTTTTATAAAGAGTTTTTAAAACATATAATTTAAAAGTAGAGCCTACAGCTAGTTTTTGATTTTCATTATAAGTGAGTATTTCATCTTGATTATCACTAGTGATATATATCGAAACATCACCTTCTATTTTTTCAAATTCAGATAAGATATCTGTGAAATTATCCTCAAATAAAGAAACAGCCCCAAACCACAAACCTGATATTTCCCCTTTATTATCTAAATTTATTTTTGCAGGCGCTGTTCCTTTAGTGAAAACAAGATTATAACCATCCTGGCTTTTCTCGGCATTTTTAAAACTTCCCAGTTTATCTCTGTAATTATTTAAAATTTGAACAATGCTGGCCTCAGGAACCTGTTTTAAAAAACTATCACTAAACAATTCCCCTATATTTACTTCTTTATGAGTAAATAACTCTTTAAACATTGTTTTGTCACCTTCTACATCAGCATAAATACTAAAAGAAAATAATAAAATAAATATTATAGATAATACTACTATTTTAATTTTCATCTAATTTTCACCCCTTTTATAAATTTCACCTAAAACAATAAAAGACTTAACCCCATTACTGCCATACCAACAATAAAGCCATATATCTCTTGATGTTCTTTGCCATATTTTCGGGATGTAGGTAGTAACTCATCTATAGATATAAAGACCATAATACCAGCTACAATACCAAATAAAATACCAAAAACCATGTCATTAAAGAAACTTCTAAGAATATAATAGCCTATTACTGCACCTAAGGGTTCTGACATCCCTGATAAAAAAGAATAAATAAATGCTTTTTTTCTACTTCCAGTAGCATAATAGAGTGGAACTGCTACAGATATACCTTCGGGAATATTATGGATAGCTATAGCAATAGCTATTGATATGCCCAGGGCAGGATCAGAAAGAGCTGCAAAAAAAGTAGCTATACCTTCTGGAAAGTTGTGAATAGTGATTGCCAAAGCAGATAGTAAGCCCATTCTCTTTAACTGCATCTTATTATCCAGTTGTTCATCTTTGATTATTTGCAAGTTTTCTTTGGACCTTGCTTCATGAGGATTTTCATATTCAGGAACAATCCTATCTATTACCCCTATAATTAAAATGCCAAAAAAGAATGAACCCACAGCAACCCATTCTCCCCAGTTGCTACCATAATAAGAAACAAGAGAGTCCTTCGATTTTGCTAATATTTCTACAAAAGAAACATAAACCATAACCCCTGCAGAAAAACCCAGTGATATCGATAAAAATGATGTTTTTGTTTTTTTGGCGAAAAAAGCTAAAAAACTCCCTATTCCGGTCGATAATCCAGCTAAAGTAGTCAGTAAAAACGCAAAAGCTATATTATTAATTATTGATCACCTCAATTTTATATATATAATAATTTAAATATAATTATATTCTATTTATTTTAACCACATATTTTAATCTACAATTTCAATTATATCATATAGTTTACTTATAAGAAATATTTTTATTTTTCATCAGTTGTTGAATATTTGTTTGTTTATGCTTTCAAATTATAGCTATTTTATTAGATTTTTATAATTAATTTCTTGTTTATATTCTAACAATCACAAATAAAAACTTTTTTTATCTCTTTTTGATAAATTCCTTTTAGATATTTAACAAATGAATTCTTGACTTAAATATATACTTTCAGTTATCATAATTATAGAGTATAATCATAATATATATTATTCCAGGTTAAATATTCTTCAGGTTTTTAAATTTTATGACCAATTAATTTTCAAAAACTCAAATATTGAATTATTTTAGGCTTTTATGAAAGTTTATTATCTTCTGTAAAATACATCAAGATATATTTATATGGGTTTTTAAATACTATATTTTACTTCTAACATGTAAGTCTATCCAAACTTATATTTATTATCAATTTAAGAGCATTTTTTAGGAGAAATTCCCTTGAAATTAATTTCAAAAATTTAACAATAACTTTTATTTAGATATTTTCAATTGTAATATATCTTTTAATGTACTTGATATATATATATTTTAAATTTTGTTAATAATTCATAAAGAAAGGTGAAAGCCAGTGATTAAAAAGCAGATAATCCCATTATTCATTTTACTTATTGTTTTGACTTTAACATGTTCAAGTTGTGGCAATAATCTATCTATAAGTGAGATAACATATAATGTATCAGGATATGTCACTGATATTAATGGAGTTGGCATGGAAAACGTCATCTTAAACTTTGCTTCTCAGGGGAGTACTCAAACCACAGCTGACGGTTATTATCAAATAACAGGTCTAAAGAAGGAAATATCTATTACACCAGCTTTAGACGGTTACTCTTTTGAACCTAATACTACAACTGTAAATCAAGAGCAAAATAATGTTGATTTTATTGGGCAAAAAGACAATCATTTGCCCCAAAGATATACATTTAAAATCATTAATGAATATCCACACGATATAGAAGCCTTCACCCAGGGATTATATTATGAAAAAGACAGTTTTTATGAAGGCACAGGTTTATATGGTCAATCTGATATGAGAAAAATAGATTTACAAACAGGTGAAATATTGGATATATATAAACTGGATAATCAATATTTTGGTGAAGGGATCACTCTCTTAAATGAAAAAATATATCAATCAACATGGAAATCCAATACTATGTTCATCTATGATAAACATCTTAATTTAATTAAAAAAACACAATTTCCTTTTTACTGCTGGGGATTAACAGATGATGATTTATATTTAATCATGAGCGATGGTACAAGCTTAATCAGATATATAGATCCTAATAAATATGAAGTTAGTAAAGAAATCAAAGTTACAATAAACAATGAGCCAATCAACAATATAAATGAGTTAGAATATATAAATGGTAAAATATATGCTAATATCTGGCAGTCAAATACAATAATTATCATTAATCCACATAAGAAAAAAGTAGATGGAATTATCGATCTCAGTGGTATTATTAATCCTCATCTGTATCAACATGAACTAAATGTGTTAAATGGTATTGCATATGATCCAGATGGTGACAGACTCTTCGTAACAGGCAAACTCTGGCCTAAATTATTTGAAATTGAATTAATACCAAAATAAATGCAAATTTTTAATATAATTATTTGCTTTAATACTAACTTTACTCTCTATTTTCCAACCAGTCAATAACCATAAGTTTCAATGACCTTTCCATCTCCTCAAAAAATTTTGAATCTATCTTTTTTTTATATATATACTGTCCAAAGTTTTCTGCATTCAACTTATTGTCTGGCCTTATTCTTTCTTCTCTCCTTTTATACATATCTATTAACTCTTTCTCATCTAATCTCCTATACTCTTCCTTAAAAACTATATATTCTTTATTGAAACGATTTGACTTTCTCTTTTTAAAATCATCTGGATAGTATCCGAAGGTTAACATTACTAAAGGCATCGTGTATTGAGATAAATTAAACAAATCTTTTTTTAGTTCGTAATTTTCTATAAGATCCCCAATATAACAAGACCCAATACCCAATGATTCAGCAGCAATCACAGCATTTTGAGCAGCAATAAAAGCATCTCCTGCTCCTAAAAATAGACTTGCCAAATTAGGATTTTTAAACCTCATATTATTATTCTCACAGTATTTCTTTAGATCACATACCTCAAAATAGTCATACATCCTCTGTAAATCTGCCAAAAATATTAATATGACAGGCGCTTGAGCAATAAAAGACTGGTTATCACAGCTTTCACTTAAGATTTTCTTTTTTTCTTTATTTTTTATTACTAAGATAGAATAATGCATTAAGTTGCCAGCTGTGGGTGCACGTATTGCACTATGAATAATCTTATTCAAATCTGACGGTTTTATATCTTTATCTTTATAACGTCTTAAAGAAACTCTATTTTCAAGCATATCTAGAAATGATTTCAAATAAATTACTCCCTCCCTTTTATTATACTAAGACATAATTCAATAAAAAGAGCTGTTTCCCTTTGAAAAATTTATAATATGACATTAAAGTTTGAAAACCCTGTTGTATTTTGTGTATAATATAATACAAAGTATTTGATTATATTAGAGGTGTTTTTTAATAATGTCTAATAATAATAAAAGACTACCCTTCATTATTGGCAGCTCATACTTATTGTCTTTCATTTTTATAAGAATGATGGTAATAATTGCTGGTTCTGTTAAACATGAAAATGTAATAGCTATTAAAGAAGGTGCTGTAAAAACAAAATTATATATAGGTAGAAATATTATTATTAATGGATACCATATCCATCACTTTTATTTTGGAGTCTTATTATTAGCTGTAGCAGGTTGGTTGTCTATTACGAGAAATAAATATTTTTCAAAAGTTAAGTTAGCAATTATGTATGGTGTAGGTTTGGGCTTATTTATGGACGAAATCGGTATGCTTTTATCAGAGGGAGACTATTATTCAAGTCTATCATATCTTCTCGGTTTATTTTTATTAGGAATTTTAATGAACATTATTTACTTTCCACCTTTTTGGAATTCAATCAAAAATAATTTTGCAGATTTCAATTTATCAGGAGTAAAAATAATTGCAGTTGTTTTTAAAAAGTCCATTCAAACTTTGGACTTTTTTAGTAGAGGTATTATGCATCACAGAAAAGCAATTTTCATTATTATTCTTATTCTTATTATTATTGATTTCCTCCTTCCATATATTATAAAAATCATTTAGGTCAACCTCTCCCACCTAATCAGAAACAAGATTAAAAAAGACCTTGTTAAATTAAAAACTGCACTCAGTACAGTCGTGAACAATTTACACCGGCTCTATCTCACAAGTAGGTGATTCAAGAATAGAGCCAGTTGAAGGGCAGTTGAGTAAAAAAACCATCCCTACTTTAAAGCCAATAGGGGCTACAGATTATTCTGTATGTTATCATTAGATAGTTCTCTGGGCAATATTGAGACTTGCATTATAATCAGCTTTTTTATCACAGACAAATTTATTTTGACTAAATCTATAGTCCTTTTTACTACAAACAGCCCAAATGTGTGAGGTATCTTTAGGATTAACTTTTTGATAGAAAATACCTTTTAAATCAGCTTTATGCTTAATAAACTGCTTTAATTGATAGAAAGCTCAGGCCTATTTTTCATAATTATTAAGTGTATAATCATTTGTTATATTCTTTCTGATATTTTTTAGATTTTCTAACATAATTATGACATTATACTCGTCAGCTATTATAAAGTTGTTCCTTGCGACGTAATAAGTATGATCATGGGATTTAGTGTAGCTGGTAAACCTCCAGTGTTTAACGATTTTGAGGGCTGACCGAATAGCATAATCTTTAAGTAAGCAATTCAACTTTTTTTGTTTTCTTTTACTTGGTTTATATAGCTTTAAATGGTGTATGGTAATATAGTATTTATCAGATAAGTTAATCACCTATATTTGATTATAATATTGATGCCAATTAATTCAATCATTCATTTGTAAGTATATTGTGTACTTTTGACTTGTATGTCAACTCTATATTAATTATTTTTTATATAATTAGAAGTATCAAGAAATAATAGCAAAAAATGGAGAGAGGGGTGAAGATTGTAGCAATTTCTCTCCACCTAAATCAAAGAAAAGATTTAGATGGAGCTTCCTTGCTACATTTTAGATGAAAATATTAATATTAGCAGGCGGAAGTGGTAAAAGATTATGGCCTTTAAGTAGAAAAAGATATCCAAAACAATTTATTAAACTATTTGATAATGAAAAATCATTATTACAAAAAACTTTTAATAGGAGCTTAAAGTTAACAAATATAGATAATATCTATATTTTGACTAATAAAGATTATCAATACCTTATTAAAAACCAAATTGATGAATTGGGGTATAATATTAAAGAAAATAATATCTTATTAGAACCAAAGTCAAAAAATACTTTGCCAGCAATATATTATGGAGTAGATACTGTAGCTAAAAGAGAAGAAGATAATATAGTTGTTTTTCCATCTGATCATTTAATTGAAGATAATCACAAATTCATTGAAATCATTAAAAGCTCAACAAAGCTTGCAAATAAATATATAGTAACATTTGGAATAAAACCTAATAATCCAAATACTGGTTATGGATATATCTCACCAAAAGACAAAATAATGAATGGTTACTTCGTAAAAGAATTTAAAGAAAAACCAGATAGAGAAAAAGCAAAAATATTTATTAAAAATGGTTACCTATGGAATGCTGGTATATTTATGTTTAATTCAAAAATATTTAAAGAAGAAGTGAAAAAACATTCTTTTAATATACATTCATCATTTCAAAATAATTACAATATTAAAAATATATTTGAGAAAATTGACAGTATATCAATTGATTATGGACTATTAGAAAAGACAAGTAATATTACAGTTGTACCTGCAGATATTGATTGGAATGATTTAGGTGATTATGATTCTTTTTATAATGTTTTTAAAACAAATAAAAATAATAATATAATTGATAATGAAAGCATTCTTTTCAATTCAAAAAATAATTTAATTAAATTAAATACTTCTAAAATTATTGTGGGCATAGATATTAATAACTTAATTATTGTTGATACTGATGATGCTTTATTAGTCTGTAAAAAGGGTAGTTCACAAAAAATTAAAGATGTTGTAAAAAAATTAAGTAAAAATAATGATCAAAGAGTTAATTACCATCTTGAAGATCATAGGCCCTGGGGTAAATATAAAGTATTAGAAGAAAAAGATACATCAAAGGTAAAACGAATTACTGTTCTTCCTGGTAAAAGATTGAGTTATCAGTTACATAAATATAGAAAAGAACATTGGTATGTAGTCAAAGGAAATGCTAAAGTCACAATAGATAATGAAATATTTAACTTAAAAGCTGGAGAAAGTGTTTTCATTAAAAAAGAACAAAAACATAGAGTTGAAAATAACGGTGATGAAATACTAGAATTTATTGAAGTACAAACTGGATCATATCTTGAAGAAGATGATATTATCAGATTTGATGATGATTTTGATAGATAGCAAAATACTCTCATTTTCAATTATTAATAAGTTTAGAAATTCTTTAAAACTTTTTATAATTAGTCCTGATAAGCTCAATTAAATTGGTGCACACTGGATTATATTTAATGATAAAATTTGGCCAGACACTTATATAATGTTACTTGCTGTCTTCAGTTACCCATTGGAGTTTTTGTATTTTTACTTTTGTTTGTTTAAAAGCACTATCAAGTTAAAAATAAAGAGGTCTTAACCAACCTTTATTTTCTGAAACAATGCACGGTTCCATATATTTTGTACTATGTCTATTATAATTTATAACATACGATACTTAATATAAGGCTCTTTCATAATTGCCTTATTTAGTTCTTAAAAAAATTTTTTGAATTGATCAACTTGATTTTTCCTTGAAAATAAAAAAAATTAGTTAAAACTACTGATTTACAATATATTCCAGGCAAATTAGGGTCTACTTCCCCTAGGTATTTATATATTCTTAATTTTTAACTGTTTACATTTATGCGGCTTGTTCTTTCTGACGGGTTTTAAGTTTCTCAGTTGTAATCTTGGCCGTAATTAATCCAATACAGCTTAATAAAATATGGGTCTTAACGTTCTCTTTTCCTCTAACCCGCACATTTTTTAAGCCAAGATTTTCTTTTAACCTGGAAAAGGTCCGTTCTACACTAGTCCTTTTATCATAAATGTTCTTTTAGGTACTCGATACTCGATGTGGAATCGAGATATAAAGTAGATAGATTTTTTGCTAGTAGCCAAACTTGTTCTGAATGTGGTGTTAAAAATCCTAAAGTAAAAGAGCTAACAGTTCGAGCTTGGACTTGTGAGTGTGGAGCAACTCATAATAGAGATATAAATGCTAGTATAAATCTTTTAAAACAAGGTAAATTAGAATTAGAAATAAATTAGTTTCATTAGGGTAGGGCTTACCCGAATTTACGCTTTTGGAAAAGTAGAGAGCCAAAAGCTCTGCTTTTGAGCGAATCACTTTGTTTGTTTGCTCAGAAAGCATAAGACCTAACTTAATCTACCAATTGGTATGCTTTAAGTAGGCAATTCTCTATGAATAAAGAATCCTCGTGGGCTTGCCCCGAGGAGGGTCAAAATAATCCTATTGCTTATTTTTAATTATAAGGAGTTGTTAAAAATGTTAATGCAGTGCACCAAAAAATTGTTGAATGAATTAAAAAGAGAAGCTACTTTACCTAAAGAAGAGAATCCTCTCTTTTCATGGCACGCTAATCTTATTTGGGTAAATAGACGAAAAACTGCAGTATTTGTTAATGATAAAAATCGTTATGTGATAGTTCTCTATGGATTGAAAGTTAAAGATTTTAAAAATTTTACTGACCGTATTAAAAAGGGGATAAAATATACATTTCAGGCTGAATGTATAAATAATGATATTATTCAGGCTTTCATAAATTACAATGATTTTGTTTTTACAAAAACTAAAAACAATTCTCTTGTATCAAAAGTAAATTACGCCTGTAAAGAAATAAATTATTTTCAGGAATTATTAAATAATAACTCCCTTTATCAACCTGCTATTAGTAAAAAGTTGAGTAAAAGGTTTGTAAGTAATGGTGGTAGTGATTATATTCATCCCAATAAAAAAATGTATAAAGATCTTAGAGAGTTTTTTGACATTAATATCTTTGGATGTAGAGCGGTAAGACTTAAGATTAATTTAGAACTTGAAAAGCACAATGTATGGCGAAGATTAATTATTCCTTTAAATTTTTTCTTTACTGATTTACATAAAGCCCTTCAAATCATTTTCAACTGGAACAGCCTACATTTGCATGAGTTTTATATTTATAATGATGGAAGAACCCAAAATTTATCGATAAACCATCCTGCTTATCATCATCATAATTTTAAGCCTATAGTTAACATAATAAGCCCCTATGAAGAAATATTTGAAGTAGATGAAGACATTAATTTGTTAATAGAAGGTGAAATTAAATTATCTGAATATCTACCGGCCAAAATGAAATACAATTATGATTATGGTGATAACTGGCAGCATTATATTGAAGTTGAAGAATTAATAGATAAATATGACAAAAATTATCCAATCTGTCTTAATGGTAAAGGTGAAACACCGCCAGAAGATGTAGGAGGAGAAACTGGATACGAAGATTTTCTAAATATAATAAGAAACAAAAATCATCCTCAGCATTCTAATATGCTTACCTGGTCTAAAAGCCAAGGACATGAAAAGTTTGATATTAAAAAAGTCAATAATGAATTAAAGAAAAAGTTTCATTAAGTTGTTATGATTCCCGATTTAGTCTGATATCCATGGGAATTTCGCATTTAGGATAGTTAAAAAAGCAGGAATCAGATAATAAAAACTATTTCAAAAGTTGTAATGACAGTAGAGAAAGTTTATATAATAAATAAATAACAGTTTCAATAATCTATTTAATAGTTTTCAATATCAAATAGGTATAATACCCATAATTTTAATGGATGGCTTACAAAACAAAAAAGGTTTTTATAATTAGTGAATTATTACAGTAAATGTGACGTATATATGAAATTAAAGATTTAATACTTAATCTGGGAACTTACTATTTTTTGTATAGAAAAGAAAGTACAAAGTTGACTTTATACCCGTCATAGGGTTATTACATTCAAAATATTACATTTAAATCAACATATTGACAAATAATATTAAAAAGCCGTTCGATAAATCAAAAATAGTCACAAGACAAAATCTATTTTTATGTAATAGCCCCATATTCTTTAAACTAATAAATCAAGGAATATTCTTGCAAGCCCAAGAAATGCGAAAAATCCAAAAACATCTGTAGCAGTGGTAAGGAATATAGCGGATGCTAGGGCTGGATCAATTCCCATTGCTTGTAATCCAAGAGGGATTAAAAACCCAAAAAGTCCAGCTAATACTAAATTAAATACCATCGACGCAAATATTATAATTCCCAGATAAAAATTACCATACATAAAATAAAGTATGATCCCGGTTAAGATACCTATAGCAATTCCATGGATAAGTCCAAGAGCACCTTCTTTAAAAACTAATTTCCATTTATTTTCATCTTCGACTTCACCTAGCGCAATACCCCTGATAACAACTGAAAGTGTCTGAGTCCCTGCATTTCCACCCATGCCTGCAACAACAGGCATTGCAGCAGCTAATACTGCAACCTGAGAAATGACATCTTCAAAAAGGCCTACCGTTATGGCTGCAAGAAAAGCGGTACCTAGATTAATAAAAAGCCAGGGTAATCTCCTTTTGACAGATTTGAAAAAAGGACTGTTTATACTTTCTTCTTCATTTACACCTACCATCCTAAACATATCCTCAGTGTTTTCAGCTTCAATTACATCGATTATATCATCAAATGTGATTATGCCTAATAGCCTCTTATTTTTATTAACTACTGGAATAACAGAAAGATCATACTTTGCTACTAGTTGTGCTACTATTTCCTGATCTTCTTCTGGTTCTACTGATATTATATTATCAATCATAATTTCTTCTAATTTCGTGTCATTAGGACTGTTAAATATATCCCTAAGTTCAACCACCCCGACTAATTCCTTTTTTTTATTTTCCACATAGATCATATCAAGCACTTCTGTCTTCGGTTCGATTTCCTTGATTTTATTTAGGGCTTCAGCCACAGTAAGTTCTTTTTTAAATAATATATATTCGGTTGTCATTAAACCTCCGGCAGATTCAATGTCATAACCGAGCAGTTCTTTTAAAACTTTAGCTTCAGATTGTTTCATATGTGTAAGAAGTTCTTTACCCATATAAATTGGCAGATTACCCATGATATCAGCGATAACATCTTTAGGCATATAAGAGAATATATCAATAATTTCATCATACGTCTTGGTCTTCAAAATATTTATCTGCATATATTCTTCAGACTGTTCAAGAATCTCTGCTAAATCCTCAGTATCAAGCATATCTGTTATTTCTTTTACTTTATCTTCTTTCATCTCTGAGATTGCATCTGCAATATCTATCGGGTACTTATCTTCAATCCATTCCTCATCTATAATTTCCTTTGTTTGTATGTATTTCTTTATATCTTCTTTAATTTTTTCGATTTTATCCGGCATTTTACCCCCTCCAATATTATTAAGATTTTCGGCTAAATAAGCCCTTTATTCATAAGACTTAATAGCACCTTCCAAAATTTTTCACTCCAACCTGAAACCAATATTTTCCACTATCATTAAACCCTTCAAAAAGCAGATAAACTGCGA
>Ga0209925_1001396_pt1 | contig 12137 bp, 11 predicted proteins | sample SalPonR2_A_D1_MG_FD_185702 | JGI IMG/M metagenome (GOLD analysis project Ga0209925, IMG submission 185702) | Salt pond soil microbial communities from South San Francisco under conditions of wetland restoration - Salt Pond MetaG R2_A_D1_MG... ...
CGGGGTGATTGTGCTTGCAGATCGATGGCTGCATGAGGCATGGACAGACTCCGCTTAGAGACTGTTCAAGTATACAGTATCATGTGTATATTATCAATAAAAACATATAGATAAGCGGAATCGATGCAATGCCGGCCTGAAAAGAGGTCAGGTGCCGTTTCTTGCACAGGTATGAGTAAATGCAAGAAACAAGATCTGACCCCAAAACCCAGTCGGCGAAAAATCTTTCCGCGGAAACGTTTTTACCCTCGCCCGGCAACACCGGGAATCCGGCCTGAGGATTACATCAGGGACTACCGTTTCGCTGTGGGAAGGCGAGAAAATGGATATTGATATGGCGATTGGGGAACTTCTCCGGCTGAAATCGCCGTCCAGGCAATCAACACGGCCAGAGCTGGACTGAAATCGCACATCGCTCGATGTCGATCTGTTTCGTCTCCCATGTAATTTCCCCAGGCGAGTTAGGGGCTTGACACTGCATCGTAAAACAGATATAAATTATTGTCATGCAATAACGAAATGGGCTTTCGGCAATGGGTGATGAAAAAAAGCTCCGGCGTCATGCGTGGCACTTGATGTCGCTGAGTTCCGGATTTCAGGTGGTCGCGTTTCTCGGTTGGATATTTACTGCGATGATTGGCAGCGGCGCAGACGAGGGCGCGCCGCTGCTATTTCTTTCGCCTATGTGGCGACAGTGGATAGAACTTTCCAATCCATCCTTTCTGACCATTCTGGTTGCGAAATTTCCTGAATGGCTTGGTGCATTCTGGGCCTTGTACCGGTTACGCCGGCTTGGAAAGGTGCTGTCCGTGGAAGCGCCGATTTCGGCCCCGGTAGCCGATTCGTTCGCCAAATTGGGCGACGCGGTTGGCTGGCTGATGCTGTTGACGGCATTCGGCGGGCCGATCGCCGGCGGTCTCATGGTCTCGAACGATCAGGGCGGGCCGGTTATTCCTTTGGGTCTCTCCGGAATCCTGCTTTTCGGCGCGATGATTCTCGTTTTGAAAACCATCGCGATCGTGATACGACAAGCCTGCCGGATCGACGCTGAAAACCGGAGTTTCGTCTAAACCCATGGCGATTGTCGTCAACCTCGATGTCATGCTGGCCCGGCGCAAGATGCAGTCCAAGCAACTGGCGGAATTCATCGATATCACACAGGCCAATCTGTCGCTGCTCAAGCAAGGCAAGGTCAAGGGTGTTCGATTCGAGACCCTGTCTGCAATTTGCCAAGCACTCGACTGCCAGCCTGGGGATATTCTGGAGTACAGCCCGGATGAGTAGGGCCCCGATACACCGCAGTTGCTAACCGCCCGCCCACATCCCGGAGACCCGATCCGGATACATCCCTCTTTCGTTCTCGGTCTTCGCTTGCCATTCAAGTTTTTGAGGTTTTTGTTCGTTGCTGCGGTATTCCATTCAGCATCAACCTAGCGCTAGACAGGCTTAAACAAAAGGATGCTCATAGCTGTCAGGTTAACCAAGGCGTGTGGCACTGACGCCGCAATGAAGCCAGCTTTAAAAGACCGGTCGCGCCACGCGAGATATGCGCAGGAAAAAACGAAGAAGCTCCAAACGGCACCGAAGAACCACAAGGCGCCAAAAATTCCGTGAAGAATTCCCCAGACTAGAGCCGACATCATTGCCACCACTACGGGACGGCTCGAAATGCATCCCAGGATCTTGATACCGCCAATCAGAACCAAGGTCTCGACGATGGGCGCAAATATCACGGCTCCGAGAAAAGTTGAAACGGACACCTCTCTGGCCGGAGCTGCAATTGACTCGAGAGAGACGCCCGCAAGTGCAAGCAGTCCCGAGGCAAGCACAAAAAGCAACACCGATGGAATCAGCGCGATGGGCCAGGCTTCCAGAGAGTATCGCCAAAGCGACACTTTTGGTGATAGCAACCTGGCAACAAGCTTTTTGCTTCCAAATGCCCAATGGCCATTCTTCAGTTGTGCAGAAGCGATTTCTGGCGACCCATGGTACGGAGAGCCTTTCAAGAGAACCTGGTCCTGATGTCCAGCTTTTCTTGAGTTGTCAGAAGTCACAGCCATCGGCCTGTAAAAGCGTGCCGACAGCAATAAAAATCAGAGGCCACTTTCGACGCGGCTGCTCTGCTTCGGTTGCCGTCGACGGCGCCTTCTGCGCGGTGCCAGAAGGCCGCTCGACGCGCTCGCCTGTATTTGGAAATTGCGTGGTCAAGTCGTGCCCCTTTGTCCCATAGTCTGCCCTGATTCGAGTCTAGCCGCGGATCGGGGTCTCTTGCAAGGGGCGGTTGTTGTGCGGTTCGACGGATAGGTGTAGTGAGGTTAGGTCTTGTTTCTTGCATTTACTCGGGCCGCTACCATGCAATTTTGATGGTAGACGCCAAGAACCGTTGCTGCCGGGTGCCGGCGACGGGTGAATCAGGCGCCTCGAAGTCTCCAGACCGCCAGCAAGCCCAATGACAACACCAGGATCAGGAGGCTTGCATCCGACTGCGCCTCGCCAGGCGTGACTTTATCGAGGTGTTGGTGGCGTGTAGACTACCGTCATGAAACAGCGTGTGGGATTTTGCACGTCATCAGATGGCGTTCGGATCGCGCTTGCCCAGTCCGGCCAGGGCCCGCCACTGGTTCGGGTGGCGAACTGGTTCACGCATCTCGACCTCGACCGGCAGAGTGCCGTGTGGCGGCACTGGTTCGACTTCATGTCCGACGGTCGCACCCTCATTCGCTATGATCCGCGCGGCTCCGGGCTGTCCGATCGCAATGTCGACGATTTTTCGATGGACCGCTGCATCGACGACCTCGACGCGGTGGTCGAATGCGCCGGCCTGACGCGCTTTCCGCTGATCGGCCTGTGCCAGGGCGGTGCCGTGGCCGCAGCTTATGCTGCCAGGCACCCCGACAGGATCAGCCGCCTCGTTCTCTATGACAGCTACCCGTTCGGTGCCTATGCCGAGGGTGCGCCCGACAGCTTGGGTCGAGAAGCGCGCGCCCTGGCCGGGATGATCGAGGTGGGCTGGGGTAAGAGGAGCGGCGCCTTCCGCGAGGTCTTCGCCAACCTTCTCATGCCCGAGGCCGGGAAGGACGCCCTCCAATGGATTGGCGAGATGCAACGGCGCAGCGCCTCGGCGCGCAATGCGCGGCTGATGTGGGGCGCTTTCAACACCTTCGACATCCGTGACATTGCAGCCGACATTGCGGCGCCGACCCTCGTCTTTCACGGTCGCCGCGACGCAATGGTCCCGTTCGAGGCCGGCCGCCAACTGGCATCGCTGATACCGGATGCGCGGTTCGTGCCTCTGGAGACCAGCAACCATATCCTTCTCCCGAACGAAGATGCATGGGAGACGTTCTGCCGCGAGGTCGACGATTTTCTCGAACCCGAGGCCGTCGCCGCCCGGGCCAGCCACGCCGCGCTCGATACGCTGACCCCGCGCGAGACGGAGGTACTGAGCGGCGTCGCGCGCGGTCTCGGCAACCGCGAAATGGCGGACCTGCTGAGAATCTCCGAGAAGACGGTGCGCAATCACGTCACCACGATCTTCTCCAAACTCGGTGTCGCGAGCCGGGCAAAAGCGATCGTGGCGGCCCGCGACGCCGGTCTCGGCCGCGACTGACGAGACCGGGACCAATGTCCCGATATCGACGGATCAGCCCTGGAAAAAACCAACGCGCCAGGACCGGCGCCTCATGCGCCACGATGTTCGCTGTGCCATGCTTGCTTCATCGAATCTCCGGAGGAGCGATGCGCCTCGGCGCATGACGATATTCTTCCCCCGGCGATAAGCATTTTCAAAGGAGACACCCAAGCACTTTCAAGGAGACTCCCATGACACATGCAGCTGAAACTCTCGACACCCATATTCGCAGTCACAACGCAACCCCGTCCGCCACGTGGTCCAGCGCCGGCGGCGCCTATGACGAGATCAGCCGCGGCATTCTCGATGCCATCGAACACTGCACGAATCGTCTGGCACCGCCCCGGGGCGGGAGCGTTCTCGACCTGGCCACGGGCACCGGCTGGGCCGCGCGGCGTCTCGCCGAGCGCGGGTTCCGTGTGACGGGGGTGGATTTCGCGCCCGACATGCTGGCCGTGGCCAGAGAATTGGCCGGCGCGCACGACCTCGACATCGCGTTCGATCTGGGCGACGCGGAGGCGCTGCCCTACCCGGATGCCTCCTTCCACGCGGTCATGTCGAGCTTCGGGATCATGTTCGTCCAGCGGCCCGAGGATGCCGCCGCCGAGATCGCGCGCGTCTGCAAGCCCGGCGGGCGTATCGCGCTTGCCACCTGGACGCCCGATGGCAACGTCTTCGAGATGTTCTCGATCATGAAGAGCTATATGCCGAAACCCACGGGGACACCGCCCCCGTCGCCCTTCGAGTGGGGCACCCGGGAGCGCCTGGCGACACTCCTCGGCGACCAGGTCGACCTCGGTTTCGAGCAGGGCACGTCGTTCTACCGGGAACCCGACGGCGAGGCCGCCTGGCAGACGTTCGTCGAGGGCTACGGCCCCCTGCGCACCCTCGCCGGCAAGCTGGACGAAACGGATCGCCGGGCGCTCGAGCGCGACTTCGTCGCGTTTCACGACGGCTTCGCGACCGATCTGGGCATCTGCGTGCCGCGCGACTACCTGGTCGCCGCGGGAACCCGGCGCTGACCTCGTTATCCTGGTCTTGCGGCCCACTACCCGAATGCCCGGGCCCGGGCCGCGACCGGGACTGAAGAAACCTGGAGTCACTCATCAGCCCAACTCTGTCGGAACAGGGTGGAGGCTGTTCTGGCTTGCAGGCGAATCCGTCCAAGGCCCTGGATGCGGCGATCGTTTTGATTGTCTTGGTATGATCGAGTCAGTCCGACACGCTCCCAGGAGATGGCTCCATGCCCAGCCTGAAATCCGCCATGGCGTTGTTGTCGCTGTTCATTTTCGCAAGCGCGGCCCAGGCCGCACCCGGCGGACTGCTGTTGATCGGCGATAGCTGGGCCGACCAGCAGTTCAATGACCAGTCCCATTCCATGGTATTCGCCGCCCTCGGTTTCGGCCAGGTCCAGGTGTTTGGTGCAGCCACCGTCGAATCCGGCTCGACCGCGGCCGAGTGGGCCGCGCCGGACCGGCTGGCGATCATCGACCAGACGCTGACCGATCCGGCCATCGAGATCGTCCAGCTCAGCGTCGGCGGCAACGACTTTCTCGACGCCTGGAACGCCGACCTGGACCCGCCCGATCAGGCCGCGCTGTTCGCCACTATCCGTGCCGACGTCGAGACCATTGTCGAGTTCATTCTCGCCAGCCGGCCGGATGTGGAAGTACTGTTGAGCTTCTACGACTACCCCAACTTCGTCGACACCCTGGGCGGCATCATCGGCGGGCTGTTCTGCGCGCCCCTGTGGAACAGCATGGAGCAGCCAACGCCGCTGGAGCTCAACACGGCAGCGATCGCGCTGGAGCAGTCCCTCCTGGACATGGCGGAGCACCCGAGGGTTTTTCACGTCAGCCATTTCGGCCAGATGCAGTCGCTGTTCGGCTTTCCCGGAATGGGCATCGAGCCCGGCGACCTGCAGCCACCCGGAGACCCGGCCATGCCCAGCCCGGTCGCGGCCCTGCGTTTCGATGGCGCTGATTGTTTTCACCTGAGCGCCGAGGGTTACGATCAACTGGTGATCAACCAGTTCGAAGGCTACTTCGAAACCCGCTTCGACGTGATCTTCCGGAGTGCCTTCCAGTAAACCCCATGCGCGGGCGCCGGATGGCCGGCGGCCGGGAAGTTGGAGTCAGGTCGTGCAACGTGCATCGCCACCGGTTGTAGCGGGAAGGTCAACTAAAAGGCGCGGGTGGAGCCGTCAAGGCCCGCACCCGCGCCGGGCGCGGGAAAGTTGATGTTTACAACTGAATCCGCAGACCGCCGATGAACGTGCGGTCCAGGTTGGGACGGGCGCCGCGCGGCTGGCGGCCGGCGATGCCGTCTTCGTTGTTGAGGTTTTTGGCCAGACCGAATATCTGGATTCGCGGCGTCAGGTCGTATTGCACCGATGCGTCGACGGTGGTCAGCGAATCGGTTTGCTCGAACGGCCCGCACGAGGCGAATGCGCAGACTTCGTCGATGTAGTTCACGCTGAGATAGCCGGCCCAGCGTTGCCAGACCACGCCCTGCTGGATGTAGAACTGGTGATCCGGGATGTAGGGGATCGGGTCGCCCTTCTCGACGTCGCCGAAGAAGTTGCTGTCGGCCAGGTCGCTGCGGAACTCGGCATCGGTCCAGGTCCAGGTGGCTTCCAGCGGAAGCCCGAAGCTGGAACTGGTCGACCAGTCGGTCGAGAAGCGGGTTTCCAGGCCCCGGGCGCGCGCCGCGTCACCGCGGAATACTTCACCGACGTCGCAGTTGGCGCCGCTGGACGCGGTACAGACACCGACCAGATTTTCGAAGTCGTTGAGGAAACCGATCATTTCGAGCGAACCCAGGTCGCCGTTGTAGCGGAAGCCGGCTTCCCAGTTCGTCGACTCTTCTTCGTCGGTGTCGGGGTCCGAAGACGGCGCCGAAAAGCCCTTGTGCACGCCGAAGATCAGGTTGAACTCGTCGTTGACGGCGTAGCGTACGCCGACGCCGGGCAAGACCGCAGTGATACTGTCGCTGCGCGTGCTGCGGAGGTTGTCCGGTGCACGACTCGACGGATCATCGGTTCGCGAGATACGGCTCTCGTATCGGGTGCGGTTGAGATCAACGTCCTCGATACGAACGCCGGGGCTGAGCGTCAACCGGCCGATTTCAATGGTGTCGTAAACCCACGCAGCCAGCGCTTCGGCCTGCTCGATCCGGTTGCCGGCGTTGCCCAGCAGGCCGAAGTCGTCCAGCACCAGGCTGCCGTTGACCTGGGTATAGGTGCTCTTGCGCTGATTGCGGTCCTCTTCGTCTTCGTGGTAGCGCAGTCCAACGCGAAGCTGGTGCGAGAGCGGGCCGGTGTCGAACAGCACGGTGGCCTCGCCCTGCACGCCGCGGGAATAGTATTCGCGCGCATTGTTGCGGATTTCGATGGCGCCTTCCGGTGTATCGAGGGTGCCGTCGAGAATGCCTTGAAGCTCGGCAGCGGTGAAGCCGCCCAGCGATTCGCCGCGGTTGACCGCCTGAATGACGTTGAACCAGCTCGTGCGAGACAGCTCCTGTGCGTTTTCGGTGCCGTCGAAATCGATACCTTCGGTCTTGAACCAGGAGCGCTCGTAGTCGTTGTTATAGGCGCTGGCTCTGAGTTGCAACGCGTCGCCGATGCGGCCTGTGTAGCTGACCACGACCTGTTCGTGCTCGGTGTTCATCTGGTCGAGTTCACTCAGTCCGTAGCGCCGGTTCGGGCTTTGCGCGAAATCGGCGTCGGTCAGGCCGAAATAGGTCTGGTTGGAGGTCTCGTCGACGTACTGCACCTTGAGCTCGAGCGCGTGGTAGTTCTCACGGTTCGAAGGCGTGTTGACCCGGAACTTGGCCGTGTAGTCGCCCTTGTTCAGGCCGGTGTCGCGGTTCGAGCGATCGATGTTCTGAAAGCCGTCCGAGCGCCACTCGTGGCCTTCGACCACGAAGCCGAATCGTTCACTGCTGTCGCCGTACCAGACATGTCCGCGGAGATGGCCGTGGCTACCGGCCTCGAACGTGGCCTGGCCGCGCGCGACGTCGGGAATACGAGTCGAGAGCATGTTGATCGCGCCGCCGGTGGTGTAGGGGCCTTCCAGCACGGCCGCCGGCCCCTTCAGCACCTCGATGCCCTGCATCCGGCCGGCGGTCGGGAAATAATAAGCGGCCGGCGCGGCATAGGGTGCAGGCGCGATGAGCACGCCGTCTTCGAGCAGCGTGATGCGCGCGGAGCGGTCGGACGGCGTGCCGCGAATCGAAATATTGGGCCTGAGGCCGTAGCCGTCCTCGAGCTGGATCGAGACGCCCGGTACCTGGCGCAGAATGCGCTGTATATCGGTGAACTCGAATTTCTCCAGATCCTGTTCGGAGATGAAGGTTGCGCCGCCGGGAACCTGCAGCGCGGCCTCGGCGGAGCCGAGAATGGCCACCGGCGCGAGCGCCATCGGCATCTGGCCCGATTGCTCGGATTCGGCGACCGATTGATCGCGCTCGGTTGTGCCGGATTGCGGGTCATCGGGTTGCGCGGTCGCGGCTGTTGACAACACGGCTGCGGCCAGGAAAAGGGCGCCGATCGCCGAATTTGCCGCGGGTTGCTTTCGATCGGATTGGGTTGGGTAATTCACGGAATAACTCCCTTGATTGGACTGGAACGTTATGAGTTGAACGTCATGGAAACGTAACGTGAATGCGAGTATATATGAGAAGCATTCGTATTTGTATGCCATAGCCTTTTTTTTTGGGTTCATGCGAAATCCCGAAAGGACTCTCGAAACGGGGGGGGGCGCGCGCCCTGCGTCGGCATCCATCACCGCTATCTTGAAATGAATGCGACTGATTCAAATCATGTATTGACAATCGTTCGTATTCGTACTATTGTGCAGCCATGTTCGTTTGCGTCTGCAATGCTGTCACCGATCGCGAAATCCGCGAACACGCGCGCCGTGGGGTGGAATCGCTGGAAGAATTGAAGATGCGGACCGGCTGCGCGGACTGTTGCGGACAGTGCGCCGATGAGGCTGAAACCATTCTGCTGACCACCCGGCACGCCGCTCGCGTGTCGCTCCCGGTGGTCGAGATGCCGCAGCCCGCCTGAAGAGCCCGCCTTAGTCGCCACCCGTTCTACTGCGGCGCCGCCAGGTCCGGTGGTACGTTTCGCTGCGCTCGACACACTCTACGAAACCATGAAGGTTATAGCCCTTGCTCTTCCTGGCGCCTCTGCGCCTCCGCGAGAGCTGTTTTTACGGTTTTACCTCTACGGCATCTGTGTGGCGAGCGCGCCCCGGTGGACTTCCGCGTTGTAGTAGCGGGTGGTGATGCCGCTGGCGGCGAAGCGCTCGGGATCCGGCGGTGCGAGGATGCCGTGCTTTCTCGCCTGGGTGCAAGACCACCAGCCCGACGGGTAGCACGGCTGCGGAAATCCCAGCGTCTTGACAGTCTCGAAACCGGCCTTTTCCATGTTCCGGCGAATGCCGGCGATCAGTGGCTGGTGAAGCAGCGGGCTTTCGCTTTGCTGGACCAGGATGCCGCCGTCGGCCAGCGCGGTGAAGCAATCGGCGACGAAGCCGGGGCCGAAAAGCCCTTCGGCCGGCCCGATCGGGTCGGTGGAGTCGACGATGATCACGTCCAGCGAGCCGGGTTCGGCGTTGCGGATCCAGGCCAGCCCGTCGTCGAACACCAGCGTTGCGCGCGGGTCGTTGTTGCGCTCGCACAGTTCGGGAAAATGCTGTTCGGCCAGGCGCGTGACCTGCTCGTCGATTTCGCACTGCACCGCGGATTCGACCTGGCGATGCGCCAGTACCTGGTGCAGCGTGCCGCAGTCGCCGCCGCCGATGATCGCGACGGACTTCGGGCTCGGGTGCGAGAACAGGGCCGGGTGGGTCAGCATCTCGTGGTAGAGAAAATTGTCGCGGGTGGTCAGCATCACGAAGCCGTCGATCACCATCAGGTTGCCCCAGTGCGCGGTCCGGTACACGTCAATCGTCTGGAATTCGGTTTCGGCGTGTGCCAGCTGCGCGTCCACCTGCCAGCCGACCACGCTGCCGGCTTCCTTGCAGACTTCGGTAAACCAGTTCTCGTCGTTGGGCAGCATGCGTGTTCCTTCGTCGGATGATATGACGCATTTTAACGATCGCGGCGTCTTACAATGCCGTGTCTGTCAGTCCTGGGTGAATCCGCATGAGTTCCGACCGCATCGAAGCCGCGCGCCGACGCTACGCAATTCCGCAATGGTCGGAGGGTCTTTTCGACGTCGATTCAGAAGGTCTGCTGGTGGCCGCGCCGGTCGGCGCCGACGGCCCGAAGCTTGCGCTGACCCGAATCGTCGAGCAGGCGCGCGGCGAGGGCATGCGGCTGCCGTTGCTGGTTCGCTTTCCCGATCTGCTCAAGTACCGTGCGGGCCAGCTGCGCGCGGCGTTCGAAAGCGCGATTGCGCATAGCGAATACAGTGGCGGTTACACGCCGGTCTACCCGATCAAGGTCAACCAGCAGGCTTCTGTGGTCGGTGCGCTGGCGTCGGTGGCCGAGCTGGGCCTGGAGGTGGGCAGCAAGCCGGAGTTGATTACCGCGCTGGCGGTCAGCCGGGCCGGCGGCACCATCGTGTGCAACGGCTACAAGGACGCCCAGTACATACGCCTGGCGCTGAGCGGCATTCGCCTCGGTCTCAAGATTGTCATCGTGATCGAAAAGCCCGGCGAGTGGCCGCTGATCCGCAAGCACGCCGCAGCGCTGAACGTCGAGCCGACCCTGGGCGTGCGGCTGCGTCTGTCCGCGCTGGGCAAGGGCAACTGGCAGAACACAGGCGGCGAGCGCGCCAAGTTCGGGCTGGCGGCCGGCCAGCTGCTGGACCTGGTCGAAGCGATTCGGGAAGCCGGTTGCATCGACTGGCTGCAGCTGCTGCATTTCCACATGGGCTCGCAGATTTCCAACCTGCGCGACATCCAGAACGGGGTGCGCGAGGCCGGTCGTTACTACGCCGAGCTGGTCGCCGACGAGGTGCCGATCTCGATGCTCGACATCGGCGGCGGCCTGGGTGTGGACTACGAGGGCGGACGATCGCGTACGTATTGCTCGATGAACTACTCGATGGCCCAGTACGCCAATGCGATCGTCTCCGGGCTTGCCGAGCTGTGCCGCGAACGAGAGATCGCCATGCCCGATCTGTTTTCCGAGTCCGGTCGCGCGCTGACCGCACACCACGCGGTGCTGGTGACGAATGTGACCGCCACCGAGGAATTTCCACGCGGACTGGAGTTCGCGATTTCCGACGATAGCCATCCGGTGGTCGTCAATCTCAGCGAACTGCTGACCGACATCGAAAACCGCGAGCCCGAGGAAAGCTTCCTGGAGGCCGAGCACTGGCTGGAGGAAGGACGCAATCTTTTTCTGTACGGCGACCTGAAGCTGGTCGACCGCGCACGCCTCGAACCCCTTTACTTCGCGATCCTGGAGCGCGTCGCCGGCCGGCTCGACCCGGAGCACCGCCGGCACCGGGAACTGCGCGATCGCATCCGTTTCCAGCTTTCCGACAAGTACTTCATCAATCTTTCCATCTTCCAGTCGCTGCCCGATATCTGGGCGATCGACCAGGTGTTCCCCATCGTGCCGCTGCAGCGCCTGAAAGAGGAAACCACCCGGCGCGCGGTGCTGGAGGACCTGACCTGCGATTCCGACGGCCGGATCGACCACTACGTCGAGCGCGGCCTGCTGGAACCCACGCTGGCGGTGCACCAGATCGCGCCGGACGAGGAATATCTGCTGGGCATCTTCATGGCCGGCGCCTACCAGGAGACCCTGGGCGACATCCACAACCTGTTCGGCGACACCGACAGCGTCGACGTGGCGCTGGGCGAGAACGGATTTTCGCTGCGCAACGCCCGGCCGGGCGACACCGCCGACAGCCTGCTGGAACTGGTCGGCTACCAGCCGCGCCAGTTGCTGGCCGCCTGCCGGGCCAAGGTCACCGCGGCCGGGCTGCAGCGCGAGGAGGCCGAGGCCATTGAACGGCTGCTGACCGAAGGCCTTTCGGCCTACACCTACCTGGATGCGAATCGATCATGATCACGATACGATGATTACTGCTGGATTCATCGGCCTGGGCGCCATGGGCCATCCGATGGCCGGGCACTTGCACCGGCACGGGCTTCTCTCAGCCGTCTGGAACCGAAGCGGTGAAAAGGCCGACGCGTTTGCCCGCGCGCACGAGCGGGTCGAGCGGCCGGATTCACCGGCGGCGCTGGCCGAAATGGTCGAGGTGATCCTCGTCTGCGTTTCGGCCGACGACGATCTTCGCAAGGTGATCGCAGATCTGGAGCCCGGCCTGAGGCCCGGCAAGATCGTCGTGGATCATTCCACAGTGGCGCCCGCGACCGCCCGGGAGCTGGCCGAGCGTCTGGCAATCCTGGACGTCGCGTTCGTGGATGCGCCGGTTACCGGCGGCGTCGAGGGCGCAAAGAACGGCCAGCTGGCAATCATGGCCGGCGGCGACGCCGACGCGTTCGCGCGGCTGGATAATATCTTCGCGGCCTACGCC
>Ga0209925_1001401_pt1 | contig 12123 bp, 16 predicted proteins | sample SalPonR2_A_D1_MG_FD_185702 | JGI IMG/M metagenome (GOLD analysis project Ga0209925, IMG submission 185702) | Salt pond soil microbial communities from South San Francisco under conditions of wetland restoration - Salt Pond MetaG R2_A_D1_MG... ...
ATTCCTGAGCGCCCGACCCACACGATTTCACCCATTTACGCGTTCTATCCCAGGCCGGTACCTCATAGAATCCTCCAAAAAGGACCAAATAATGGCGCCAAAGGCACATACGATGCCCCGAGCGGGCAGAGGGCGTGTCTTTCTGAAGGGGAAGCTCCTCCCATTTGTTGCTTTTCAAATCGAGCCTGTCGGGAACGGATAACGGTGAGTCAAAAGGACAGAAAGAGGTGCGAATAAAGCTTTAAGGCTCAGAGCGGGAAAAAAGCATCTCAGGCGTGCTTCGCTTTGCCGCCAAGAAGAGAAAGGGGGCTGAGGAAAGGTGGCTCGGCCTTTTCCTGAGACCAGGCCTACGACTAGAACAGAAGGCAGGTTGAAAAATGGCGGAAAGACTCACCGCCAGAGGTCTCGATAGTGGTAGAATTGGTCGCTTGTCCCGAATTCCCCGCCAAATACGTAGAGGTGCTCCCGGTAGCACACAGCCTGGGGAGGGAGGGGGGAAGAACGGAAGGAGGAACGACATATTGTCACGATGAGGCCGGGCGTGGGATGCGAGAAGCTGCAGGAGGGGAAGGACCCCGGGTGGTGAGGAATTAAGTACTCGCGATGCTCGCAGAGGGGGGTCTAGCAATACAAACTGAGAGAAAAGGGAGGACGGCGACGACGAAAGAGTTCAGAATGAGGGAGGGAGGGAGGGAATGGGGAGAGAGGGAGGGAGGGGAGAGAGGGGCAAGGGAACGTGTCGATCGTCGGCAAAACCAAGGATCGAGAGACCGGCATTGATTTCAGCAGAAACTTGGACAGATGCAAGTTGCGACATAATACACGTCGTACCTGGTGAGAACAGCGCGGTGGCGGGGCATTCAGGCTCTCGATCACACGCCACTCCCCTCGTTCTAGGTGCCACCTGTGTGCGTGCAAAAACTAAACGTGATGGCCCCTCCACGCCATTTCCTATTTCCGATGGTCCCCATACGCATCATCCTTTACCTGTAGACCCCATTGTAAACAATTGTATCTTCACCATCGTAATATTCACCCCCGAAAAGCAGGAGCTCCCCGGAAGGTAGAGTGGTCAGAGAGAAATTCGTGCGCGGGGAGGGTTGAGGTGCCTCCGAAATAGTCACAGCTGTCTTGGCCGCATCTTTGGCACGAATCTAAGGATATTTGTATGTACATGTTGCACATGATGGTGAGGGATGATAAAGACTTCTCTAGCACGCCCGCTCTCCTACCTCAGCCAATATCGCCTCAATGTCCTCTTCTTGCAGCTCTTTGTCTTTTTCTCCGGCACCGCCTCCTCCCTTGGTCGCTTTCTGTAATCAATTGATTGATACATGCTGCATATGAGCTGGTATTCAGATCGATTCTATCTCATTTCAATCTCAGCCCACCTCCAACAGCAGCTCATTGCACAACTTCGCTTGCCTTTTTTGATTTCGCCTCTTGCTTCTTTCTTTTTTCCTCCTTCTTCCCCGCACCAGCCCCCCCGACTTTAGCTGCTGCCTTTTTCCTTTTATCCCTCTTGCCCATCCCTGTTTTCTGTAAAGCGGAAGTGACCGCGTAAATGACCAAAGTTGCTAGGTATCTTGAACGATCGTCCAGAGGGTGGGGAGGTTAAAGCGTAGTGCGGCCGTGCGATCAGATGAGCATATTTTCGAGTCATTTCCTGAATTGTATTGTTGAAAAGTCGCATACGAATCAAACAGCACGAAATAAAGCACTATGACAAACGACTTCTCACTCAAACTCGACACAAAAAACGATCAAAATATGGCGAAGTGCATGCATTCACGTATGGGCGGGTTTCGGGCTGCGTGTAACGAAAAAGGAAGCATAATTATCTGGAGTTGTTAATTGAAGATCAACGATCACTTTTCTGCGCTACGCTTATCATTTTTCAGTTTTTTTCTTAAGCTCCCTTCGCAAACCAAATGTTTCAGGAGGAAAAAAAGAGTCAAGGCATCTTGAGCAAAAAAAAGGTAAAAAGTGTGAAGCGAGACAACCGAAAATAAGGTACAATCAACATGAACAATGAAAAAATACTTTTTATTTTATTCTTACATCTGGCGACGAAACGTCACCTTGGTGCTGTCAACTTTTTGTCTTTCTCACCATCTCGGCTTATCTACAACAACCTTCACCATCAAGTCTACCACCACCATTCCGCCGTCCCTCCCCCCTTAGCGTCCCGCACTGACGCAGGATTCGTCAAATCTTTAGGGGGTGGCTCCAGTCGGTCCCTTGCCAATTCATTTTTGTAACTCCCGAAAGCCTCCCGTACCTCTTCTTCCCGCGTACTATTCAGCTGGTAGGCAGGGTCTGCAGCTGCCGCAGGAGAGAGCAGGGCGACAAGCAGGAGATCATCGAGTCCATCACTGTCATCCGACCCCGAATGGATGTAACGACGCGGCTGATAGTAGTCGCTGCCTGCAATGAAGGCGTAATCGGTGGCGGCTACGCGTATCGACCAGGCTTGGAATGGTGAGAAAGGGGGGGGGCTCCGGATAGTTTTTGCCGTGGAAGAGTCGACGGAGACCAAGCCGGAGGACAACACGACGAAGAAGCCTAGAAGGCGCGAGGAACTACAGCGCGAGAGAAGGTAATTCATGTGCTGTGGCAGAGGAAACGAGAATGAGCACATGGATGGGAGAAAACGGTCGCATGCTAAGGTTTTGATGAGGAAAGGAGTTGACGGGGATGGAAACACTATGTCCTCTGAGCCCGAAAGAGATTTAAAGCATCCATGTACTGAAAGACTTTGTGCCTCATTGATGAAAAGGGGTCTTGAAACCGTTAAAGACGACTTTAGCGGACACCCTTGCAGTGGAAAAATGCAACTCACGCCAAATGCAGGCATGGCCACTTCGACGCAAGCTCCCGGGTGTTTCCCGTGGAGAATAATACCTCCTGCCAAGCATGTTTCCATGGACTTATCATTCCTGAGACAATGCCCCTACTTATCCGGCGGCGATTTACCTTGATCATGGCTTGTACCACCTCGGTGGCGCGGGGCGGGTGTGCGAGAAACATCCCCGTCAACGGTTGGAATTCAAAAAAGGAACCAACCGATCCGAACCAGCAGTCCGTCTCCCTCTGACTGGAGCAATACGTGCGGTAGCGGCAATTGAAGGGGGATGCGAAGCATTCCATGCGCACTTGGAAGAGAGAAGCGAGCACATCGTAGACTCGGGGGGGCAACGCGCGTTCATCCGCGTCGTCTGCGACGGGGCAGGAAGGGAGAGAGGTAGGGAGGGAGGGAGGGAGGGAGGACGAGGCCAGGGAGTCTCGAGCGGTGGCCGCCAAGGCCTGGTACCTGAAAAGGAGGCAGCCGAGGCGTTCGTGGAACTCGTCTTCTTGGGCTGCGGAGAGGAAGGGGGGCGAGGAAGAAGAGGAGGACGGGGTGGAGGACAGGACGGGGGCGGGCGATGCCGAGGGCGGGGACGACACCGGGTGGAACGGTCGCTGAATGTACAGAGCCTTGGCATCGGAAGCGGAGGAGCAGGGAAAGGAAGAGCATCGTCAGGAGGATGAGCGTGAAGACACAGGGAGGGAAACGTTATCTAAGCCCCTCCCCTCCCTTCGCCCCCGGTTTTTCCTGCTCTCCGTGACTGCTCACCTTGAGCTTTTGGTAATGTTTTGTATTGATCCGCAACGCATGGCCTTTCAGCAAAGAGAGCTCGAGCGCTTCGTTCGCTTCCAAGAGGGCCAGACGGGCAGGCGACAGGGAGGAGAGAGGGAGGTACAGACAGGGGGCGTGACGGCGGCTCCTGAGGACCGGGGGGTGATCTAGCCGACTTGCACGGCGACGGGGAGGGGCGGAGGAAAAGAGGGAGGACGAAGACGGGAGGGAGGAGAGGAGGGTCAGGGCCTTTCGACCGAGGGCTTCGCAGAGTTCGACGGCCGCCTCGGGGGGAAGTTGGATCTAGAGAGGAGGGGAAAGGAATGGGGGGGAGGAGGAATAGTTTAAAAAGGAAAGCGGCAGCTACACGCATGGAAAAGGTAGGCTTACCTACCTCGCGGCTCGTCAGGCACTTTGCCAGTCGAAAGTCCCGCTCGCAGGCGGAGGAGCCCGGCAAGACGGGGTCCCTAGGTCGGGGCCGTGGGCCCTTTCCATTCCAGCCTTTTACTCCCTTGCTGTCCCCCCTTCCCCTCTCCTCCACCATCTTATTGTTCCATCGCCACGCTTGCAATGCGCGGTGGAGGATTGCTGCCTGTGGCCGCGACCCTCCTGCCTCCGTGCGGGAGTGCTCAGTGGCGTGTTTCAGAGCAGTACTCACGAACCAGCGGGCCAGCTCCACAAGCCCACGGGCTCGCGCCACTTCAACGTGCGGATCTGGGCCTTGCAGTAAAAACGCTGTCCCAGGACGCGGGAAAGTGTCCCTATGCCCGGTACCGGTGGCATCGCCCCAGGGGAGGTTGAGAGTGGCTTGGTCAATGAAGAGGATCGGGTTCCACAACTCTAGCGGAGACACGCGTGCGGTGCTGCTGAGGTGTGCGCACGCATTTGACAGCACTTGTGGCGTCTGCTTATCCTGGTCCTGCTTTGAGACTTCTTGCGTCGCGAGGCCAGGTCCGCCCTTGGTCCCTCTTGCTTTCGCTTCTCCTTCCCCTCTCCGCCTTTTTGGGATGCCGTCTCCTTTTCCGCATCGATTCGCGCCTTCTGACCCCCTTGTCGCGTTGATTTCCTTTGCATCATGATGTTTGTTTGGTCTTTGAGCTTGCTTCTCCTCATTCTTTTCCACGTCTGCTTCTTGTTTTTCCTCCTCCTTGTCCTCCTCGTTTCCCCCTTGCTCCTTTTCCTTGCAAACGCTAGAAGGAGCGGACAAGAGACCATTCGTCCTCCTCTCAGCATCAAAATGGTTGATACTTTGTGTCATACTTGCTCCCATTTCTTCCAGCAAGTCACGCATCAAGTCTTCTTCACCGTTATGTGTCCCAATCCCACGACCGCGTACAACGACCGGAGGGGCAACCGATATCTTTCTCTTTTTTTTAGTAAGCTTGCCGTCCACTGTGCCCGATCTTTTCACACATATGGTCAACGTTCCATCTTTTCGGTGCCTTTCAACACCGGGAGCCTTTGTTTTGCTCGTTATTTGATCTGCAGGAGGACGGAGCATGCTAGGGGGCGTAAAGCTGAGGGAAAGGTATCGCCTCTCCTCCGCGTTGTTGTCCCACCTGCCACCTATTGAAAAAGCAACCGACATAAAATGCTGTCAGCCAAGATGAAAATCCACTGGGTCTCTACAGAATAGTACAAGTCTGTGCGGAATAAAGTGCCAAAGAATAGCTTGCGGTACAGGGAGGCGGGAGGTTCTTGGACCGCAGCATGTGGGGGAGGTTCACCCCCAGTATAACCTAAAACCTTCCCAAAATAAAAACAGCATGATGCGCATGCAAAATCTAGCTGTCAGCAAAGGAATATTCTCATTTTCATTGCGGGAATGGGTGTCAATATTATCATTTCTCAAAATTCCTCGACATGTTTCTAATACTTTAGCCTCCCCTTTCAGTCGTTCTGGCCCATGCTACGAGCTACGAAATTACGGTGAACAACCTTACGTTTTATTGTTTCACGGACAAGCCTTTCGCTATATCAATTCAGCTGCTGATCAAAGATATTATCAAGTAGGAAGTAGACAACTCGGGTTTTAGGGAAGGTTTTGTGAGATGAAAAAGACGACACCGTCAAGAGGGCCTTTGCTTCAAATCAATTTTGGTCGATTGAATTGCTATTAGGTGGACAGGTGGCTTCTTACAACTGCGTTTATAGAACACTTGAGGAATCAAACGTTCCCTCCGAAAATTACAAAACTTACTTTTGTGCTTCAAATATCAAAGGCGGTCATGACACTCTTCAAAATTGCCGCTCCGTCGCGTACTGTTGGACTTATGGAGGCTCACCGGGAATTAATTCCAATGTTAAATTAAGCTCAACGATGTGAGTCACAGCTGTGTAGTATGTGACAGATCCTTACACGGATATTACATGAAGTAATGGCGAAGCAGGACGTTGACCAACTCAACAACGCAGGGTGTCGTGCTCAATTTGTCTTCATTTATAGCTTACCATCTCCCATCCACGCGTCGTGTTCACATTTTCGACCCGACCTGTCAGATCAGCGCGGCGGCATCTTTGGCTTCTACACCCAAGTTTATGACCGCATGTGTGGCCTGTGCTTTTTCTTTTCTCTTCTTCAACTTGCATCTGTCCAAGACGTCGTCCCTGCCCTCCACCTGACTTCCGTCTCCCTCCTCCACTTCAGTCATGGAACCTTTCGAACTCTTCGTCCAAGTCGCCATGCTGCTTGTAGACGTAGTAGCTGAAGGCATGAAGGGGTAGGAAGATATAGAGCTTATCGACGTGTACGAGCGGTTGGAGGAGGACGGAGCCCCTTGGGAAGACAGTCTATGGACGGTGGAAGAGGAGGACGAAAAGAGCGAAGGAGTGGGAGATGGCGGTAGGGAGGAACTGCGACGAATGCGAACTGTACCCAGGCAAACGAGGATCCCGGTGAGCATTACGATGGCGAGTCCGACGACGACGATACGAGTGGGTATGGCCTGAGAGGTAATGTTGAGGAAAAGAGGGTCTGAAGAAGATGCTGACAGGCGAAGTATAGAGGGAAGTACAGCTAAAGGCATCCTTCTTCGACATTGTGGAGAACCGTGCAATGACGAGGGCAAGTTGTCCATGGAGCACAGCGTATAAACAGCACTTACACGCGCAGGCAACAAGTCGCAGTGAGTGGACAGACATTAAAGATAATCACCCAAATAAATAAATAACAAAGTACCATGAGGCAAGCATACCAGATAGTGATGCGCTAAACCAAATTTGAAAATAAATTTATTGGGAAGAACCTCGTGCTGTACGTACATAACTGGAGTCCTCATTCGTCGGAAGCGGGCTGCTTTGCGCGTGGACAGATGGAGGAGATAGAAGCAGAGCCCGCACCATAAGCAATAGAGTAAGCAAGGTGGCTGCTGTACACCTTGAAGGTATCATTTTTGTTACAACCTCTGAGCAGAGCCGTGCGAAAAGTAAGTGTTTAAAATGGGTGCTTACATGGTGAAAATCAACGTGCTGCATGATCATGCCTCAGAACATGCCCAAGAAATAATGCCCATTCCTCTTCGATGCGAAACATAACACAGTCTAGGATATTTCAAACATTTTTCTCCATTTCAAGCCCTCTTCAAGCTTGTGTGGTGCTTTCGCGACCCCAAGAATCTTGCCGCATGAACATTTCAAGGGGAAGGGGGGTAGGCGGTGGTTTCTCACTCGGCTACAGCTGTCACGTGGCGTCACGCTTTGGTCGATCCATCCGTTGAGGAGAAAAGAAAGGCAGCACCACGTTTGAAGGCTATGGGGTCGACATGGCACGTAATTGCGAATAGCCCTCGGATATGTGCCATATCAATGCGGAAGAATAAGATGCTGTAGAACGGCTGTATACGTACGTTGTTTAAATGCGGGCTTCGTCGACCTCTCCCCCATGTTCCTCCACCCTCTTTTTCAAAGGCCCTATTTACCAGAACACGCCAACAGTATTTCCATCATGTAACTCTGCCACGAGGCACACAGAAAATACGTCAATCTAATTTTGCTTTTTGAGTGCATGGAGAAAATGATATCTTGATATTTCAATGAGAGGATAACCTCCTGATCCCCCCCTCCACATCACTCACTTCCGGTCTCAACTCATACAATGCTAGTTTTGGAGAAATACGCTCAAATAATAGGATGGATGCAAACCAAGTTCTGAAAGACAAAGTTTTAGTGGACCTTCCTACTTCTCTGGATGACACATCCCGACTTCCTCCCGATTGGGAGGCACGTATGAAAATGGAGCAGGCAGCTCGAGAGCAAGAGGAGGAAATGAGAAAGGCGCTTGAAAGTGATCGAGATCTCTTCGGCAAATATATCACCCATGCCGCGCTTGAGGGTGCTGGGCTCGCTGTATCGCCGGGTATTTCGACTGAGTGTACGCAATCATGTGTTCAGTCTCCTCTCTCCTTTCCTCCTTTTGTGCGGTCTCGCTTAGGGAGAGGTGCATTGCACGTGACACGTTTCATCAGCAAAATGGAAGATACTTTCCGTGTTCATTTTGCCTTTTCTCCCACATGTCGTCTTTTATCGTCGTCTGCTCAATGTCCTGCGCAGAACCTCGCTGATTCATTCGACGCTGGAGGAGCACTGACTCCAACAGCGCTTGAGCTCTCGAATGAAAATGGGAAACTGAGAGAGACGAAAATTAGAAGTGAGCCACGAGATAAAAGACCAAGGACAACAAGAGAGGCAGTCAAGAAAGTGGATAAGACCATGCTGAACACGTCATTGGTCACATCGGCGGCGTCAATGGTGGAGCTTGAAGACGAAGTGCGGGCTGAGGTCAAGGGTGATGTTGAGAAGGTTACATTGCAGAAAATGGGCATGAAGCAGACCTACGAAGCAACAACGATGAGTGAGCAGGAAGAAAGGAGGTTACAAGGGAAAAAAAAGGCCACGTGTAGCTTTCACGTACCTGAGAGAGGGAAAGGGGAGGATGCTACGGAATGGAAAGATCGAGGAGCGGAGGGGCAGGTGAGAAAGCCAATGGGGAAGGGTCCCTATGAGAACACACAGACCGTCACACAGGAAGACCAAGAAAATACGTCTCTCACTAATAAGCCCCCTCTGAGCACCCCACTCCACAACCATGGCCCATCCATCTTCCCTGTCACTCCTTTGCATGCTCCCCGTCCATCACAACCGCCATTTTCTTCTATTTCGCTACTTTTTAACGTCGTGGCGTGCGCCTACGCCCAGAATGAGATAACCAGCATAGGCATTCCTCCTCCCCTTGCCCGTTCCCTCCAAAAAGCCGTATCTCTCCGTCGCCGGCAATTCTTGCCGCTGCGAAAACAATTGTTTCGACCCGGCAGTAAAGAAGAAAAAGCGAAGGATGTGACCGCCAGGAAGGGTGTGGATCTGACTAGCAGCTGCGACAGTAACCTTAAGCTTCGTTGCGCTGATGTAAGCAGTCACAATGTCAGCAATTGTAGCAAAGCTCAAAATCCTGACAGCCGCAGTGGCTCAAACAACGGTGACACCAGCATAGCAGCACATCCAAAGACGGATTGGACTCAGGACACGAAGCAAATACACCAGCAGCAAAATGAAGAACCAAAAAAAGAGGAGCAAGAGAAAGTCCCTCAAGGAGAAACCCAAAATGCAAGAATAGAAAACAACGTTCATGGCAAGCCAACACAGACTGACTTCGAGCCAGAAGAACAAAAAGAAAAGCTTTTGCACTATCAGCTCATGTCTCGGGAGGCGGAGGGGCAGGTTCCAGCGGAAACTAATAATATAAAGCAGACCCACAAAAGTGAAGACTCACGTCCACCGTGCCTTGAGCAGCTTAGTACGCCACGTCAACGAGAGCAGAGCCGCTGTCATTACAGACCAGCGCCCATCCAAAAAGCCCTCCGTCGCCCCCCCATTATCCCGGGTCTCTCATTAAAGCAACTGATGCTGCGCTATCCGCCACCAGTAAGTATAAAATAATTGCGAATAAAGGGAGGAAGACTTTGAGGAAAGGGATTTGCATTTCGACACCTGTCAGAGATTGAATCGTATTTATCCCATTTCAATACTAGGAGAGTAGGAAGGAAGAAGAGGAGGCAGCGCGTGCGGCAGCTTTCCGGCGTGCGAAAGAGGAAGGACGAAAACGCGCTGGAGGCTGGAGCGGCGGTCGTCGACGACTCCCCACCCGTGCTTCTCGCCCCCCACCAGGTATCCCTTTCCCTGAGGAGGCTACATGAAGTTATTCTGTTACTACCTATTTTGGGGACATATGCCTTCGTGGTACCTTTTCGTTCTGAGTCAGTGTCTGTTCCTCCCGCCCAGGCTCTCTCTGTAATTACAGTCAACTTGTTCCTGGCCTGGGGCTAGATGAAGAGGAAAATTCCTCAAGCCCCGGCAGCCAAGATGAAGAGCGAGGACAGGAGGGAAAGTGGACCGGAGGCACTATGTCAAAGCGTGGAACGAGCGAGATACTCATCCCGTCGACATCCACTCCCGCGAAGAAAGTGACGAAGAGGGGGAGGAGGACAATGGACGAGGAAGACGAGGACTTTGTGCTGGAGGAAAACGGGGAGGATGACTCTGACGACGATGCTACGGGGGACGAGGATGAGAAAGAGGGAGGGCGGAAGAGAAGAGCTAAACACGAGGGATCGAAGCGGGGTAGGAAAAGAGAGCTGGTCGGCCGCTCATTCTCGTGCACACAGAACGCCGAAGCCCGTCGTGCCAGCCGTGCACCCTCTTTGAGTAGAACGACTCGGATCATGGGCGGCCCTTCTTCCTCTTCTTCCTATCTATTCAACACCCCCATGATTCCTCGTCACCTGAAAGTTGGGCATGAAGGCATAGTCAAGAGCAGTAAAACCCTCTCTTCTTCATCCTCACACGCTACAGAGAGGAAAAAGAAGAGGAAGAGGATGAAAGAAATGTCAATCAGCTCCTCTTCGGCTACCAAAACGCAATTCCCTGCTGTGGAAACGAAATCCTCCTCTTCTGTCACCGCTCCGACTTCGTCGTCCTCCGGGGTCTTGGAGAAGAACAAAGCTCGAACTCCTGCAATGGATCTGGGAGGGGCGAAAATCAATGAAAAATAATTGATGCCGCGAGAAGGGAATGAATCAAATCAGAGAAAAAAATAGAAGTAATTGATAATGTTTTGACGACCACCAAGACAAATAGTGGAGGAGTCGACGCGACATTGCTCAAAATGCTCTGAAGTGGAGGGAAGAAACATAAGAGAAGACGCCGGCAGCAGTCGATGGAAAAAGGGACATGGGAGACACAAAAGCTGGGCTGATCGACGCAATTTAGAGCCGTACCGATGAGGATTTTGATATCATGAGTCGAGATTTTCTGGGTTGCGGCAACGCTTCAAAGGAAAAAGGGGGGTTCAGGTAGCAAGGAACGAAGATAGGTTACAGAGCAAGATCCCTACACCTGAAAAGCACTGAGGCTCGATTGGTTGGAAGGCACAGAGGGTCGAATCCGAGCTCCAGTGTGAAAAGGAAAAATGATCGACATTACTTGAGGCCTCCCTTGTCGGATGCCTGGCCCTACCTTCCTTTTGTTGCTTCTCGCATTTTTAACACGAATTTAGGACAGCCTTAGCTCCGATTCGCTTCCGCCTCGATTCGCACATCCTGAATCAAACTCCCTCGTCTCAGTCTAGAACTCGATCGTCTCGACAGCAAGCTCTTTCCTCGCACCGCCCCTTACCCCTTCCCCTTTCCCTTCCTTTTTCCAGAAGTAGCTGCATATTTCCTTCTTTTCCCTCCGTCCTTGTTCACTGCCCTCCGCTTCTCTCTCTCCCACGCCCCCACCAGATAGTCTTTGCCACCTTCTCCCTCCTCCGTCCTCTCCATCCCTCCTTACTCCTACACGCCTTTCACCTTTCACTCCTCTCTTGTCTCACTCCTCGCCCTCCTCACCTTCGTGCTCCCTGCCACGTCGATCTCCCCCCCAGACTCTACCTGTCGTTCATCTTTTCCAACGTGCGCCACTCCCTGTACATTTCCTCATCCGGTGTATTCCTATGACCACCCTCGATCTTCCTTCTGCTTCTTCTCGCTCAACTCCGCTCATTTTTACAATCCAGTCCGTCGCGATTATCCTTCCTTTCCCCCCCTCCATTTCCCCCTTCCTCTCTCTCTGCTTCATTTCCTCAACCTCTTCTTATTGGTCTTCCACCACTCCCTTCCCCTCCTCCCTGATCCTCCCCTCCTTCCTCCTCCTTGTCTTTCCCGCCTGCCCACGCTCCTCTCCTTAACACCGTGTTAACTGCCAGTCCCTCCGCTTCCCCTCGCCTTTCCCCGTCTCCATCTTTCTTTCGCCCCCGCCCTCTCCCCCCCCCTCCCTGCCCTCCCGCATGCCCTCCATTTTCATGTTCTTCCAGGAGCGAAGAGGGAGGGACCGAGGGCGGGGGCGATGATGAGGAGGATCCCGACGAGAGTATCTCCACCTCGCCTCGGAGCTGACGGATTTTCTCGTTCAGCTTCTTGTCGTACTGCCGGCAGAGAAAAGGGGGGAGGTGGAAGAGACAAGAGGGGGAAATGAGG
>Ga0209925_1001402_pt1 | contig 12111 bp, 10 predicted proteins | sample SalPonR2_A_D1_MG_FD_185702 | JGI IMG/M metagenome (GOLD analysis project Ga0209925, IMG submission 185702) | Salt pond soil microbial communities from South San Francisco under conditions of wetland restoration - Salt Pond MetaG R2_A_D1_MG... ...
CTGCCCTTGCGACAAGACCACGTTCACGGCCTCAAACAGAATGGCGTGGTCGGCGTTGCTCTTGTTCACCGTGTCCGAGACCGCCGTGTGCGTCAAAATCTTCCGCAAGGAGTCTGTCAGGCGCTCGGCTTGGACGCTGTCCTCCGGAGGGGGGTAGAGCTGCAGGTACTTCAGAAACTTGACCTGGAGCCAGGGAGACGGCGTGTTGTAGTACAGGTAGTCATCCATGACCGCCCGCGGCGTAAGCACGAGGCGGGAGAGAAGGGCGATGACGTACGGGACGCAGATTTCGTAGTCCCTCGGGACCTTGGAGGCCAGGGCGATCAGAAGCGACATGGCGGAGAGGAGCAAGCCCAGGTGCCGTTCCTCCAACAGGCGGGCCATCTGAGGGGCCCACTCCGGGTGTGTGATGTTGTCCGGATTCGTGCGAAACAATTTCAAGAGGCACAAGGCTGCCTTCTTGCGCACAACGGAGTCCGTGTCACGGGAAGTGAGTACCCGCTGCACGTCAGGAGTCAACGCCTCCGCAAACTCAGCGCCCCCTATGTTGGCAATGGAGGCCAGAGCCAAAGCTTGGAAGTAGTTGTTGTGAGACAAAAGGTCGTTGCGGACCGAGTTCACGACGAGGGTCATCATCTCGTTGTCCGCCTTCATAAGCAAGGAGACCGCGACGTAGCCCACGCTTTTTTCGGAGAACTTTCCGGATGAAATGAGAGCAATGATCTCCATGTGACCAAAGTCGACCTCGTATCCCAACGTGAATATGTAGACGAGTTTCCACACGTATTTTTTGCGTTGGTAAGGGCTAAGCGTGGCAGGGGAAGAAAATTTGTGTCTGATGTTGGCGAGCTCCTTGTCAATACGCATCTGCTCTGCCTCCCGGGAAGTACAGTTTCGAATGTCGGTGATGAAATTCAGCAAGCCCCTAGCTTGATCGCCCGAGCTAAAGCCCGGGAGATTAAGCGCATTCATACCTAGCTGGGAGGCCTGATAGGGAGGGGGCCGAAGGGGCCGAAACGAGATGCAGACGTGTGAGGATGGGCGCAGGGACAAGAAGGCATGCCCGAAGACCAAAAACACAGTGCAAGGGACGCCACAGACAAGCCTATGACAAAGCCACTGGATCATTTTGCATTGTCCAGACTTCAGGCGGTGGATCCGCACACGTTCACGTGTATGGCTGGCGTTGTCCTTGAGACAGAGCCCGAGGAAACAGGGAACGTTGCTGCCTCAAGCCTTTCTTGAGCGAGGGTGGAGCGGGTGCATTAAATTAGATGCTCTCACTGCCACGCTCGCTCCTCGCACCGGCGCGGTGATCATTGCCCTCCCGTGCGACCGTTTTGACGACGTTTTGGCAGGCGGAAGCGTCTTTGGTTTGAGTCTAAGGCCCTTGTCAGACAGTCTGGACCGCTTATTCGAGAATAACAGGCTTGAAGCAGTCTCTGCTTCGCCGGATTCGGTGCTCTCTCATCAGGTTCCATCTTGGAGATATTCCTCCTTTCACGTGCAAGCTCACGATTCTATCAATGATGCGAGTACCCTTACTATGATCTTCAAGCAGCTTGTGCTTGTTCAGCCTGTCTTTGACCGGAATCGTGAGAGCCTTCGCAGACTGATCTCTCACCTTCCTATGTGTAGTAGTACTTCGATGCGCTTTGCTATGAATGTGCCCTGACAGCATACTCGCATGCCTCCCTGTGAATATTAACGCGGCATATGTGTAGGTAGAATATGCGATCTTGATTACGAGGTAGAGCTTGGTCGAGGGGGATATCGCGGTCATCTTCAGGCGAAAAATTTTGTATCAACCTGACTACTTCAGTACCATATTGCTCCCATGACGAGAATAACCAGCAAATACGCGGCTACTGAGTCGTGCATAAAGTAACTCTTCTTTAAATCATATCGCACCGAAGACACAGGAGTTAAAAGGCACGGAGTCATGCCGGCATCCGGGGAACCCTCCCATGATGCCTCGACGGGTACCTCGGACTTGGGTGGTCAATCTGGAGGACATCCAGAGGAGCACAACACAGTTTACAAGAATCACCTATTGCCTTGGATAATAAGTGAAGGATTGGTTTGTATGTTGGATAACAACATGGCTGATTTTGCGATGAAGCTAAACTTGCTTTGTGTGTCTAAGGGGGTCCACGATGTTGCGCGCCTCTCCATCACGTCGCTGAAGGGCGACGAACGCGTGCTTCCCTTCCTCGCGAAATTCAAACAATTGCGACGCCTGCACATCATGCTGTGTGACAATCTTGTTAAGAGGGGTAATTTTCCGGCCGTGGAGTTGAGCAAGGCCACGCCGTTGCTGGAGGACTTAAAGGTGTGGAAGGGGTCTGGATTCAACGCAGACCTCGTGAAGTCAAGCAAATGCATTTACCAAGAATACCAAGAGCGACAAACAGCAGAGGTGGAGGCGGAGCTTGCGGGTATGAGCGATGAGATGCTCGCGGGAGAGAGGTTTAGCATGCTCAAGTCCTCGAGGGCTGTGGCGGGGAGAAGGAAAGAGCGAGACTGGCGTTTGCGGTGGAGAACGCTGCAGAAAGTCATGAAAAGAAGGAGAGAACCGCAGAAAGAGATGCAGATTGATGCAGAGGTGGATTTGGATCTGTCCGCTCGCATCAAGGAGCCCCTTACCCGATTGACTGGACTGAGAGGCCTGCGCTCTCTGAAGTGCATCTCCATTCAGGCGGACACAACCATGGTGGTTACGCCCGGGATACGGACATGGATGGAGGAGGAGCTCCCCATGGGCCTGGAAAGGCTGTCCATCCATGCGTCCTTGTTGGAGGGCCCCCTTCTTCCTGCCTTGGCCCGGCGGGTCCGCCGGGCGGGGGGTCTGCCCTGCCTGCGTTCCTTGTCAGTGCATGGAGTGCGCCGACACCACTCGGAAGGCGAATCCGAGGTCGCAACCTGTACATTGGAGATCATTGAGCTGCTGACGAGTTTGACGCAAAAAAGCACTCCTAGCTTGGAAGAGCTCGTCGTTGTGCACAGCGTGAGGCCTTCTTCCGACATAAAAGGCGAAGGCAAACAGTTGGGCTGGTTGGATTTCTTGGTGAAAGATTGCCCTGCCTGGGAAAGGGAGACTCAGGCCCTGCGGGGATGGTGGTCGAGAGCTTGCGAGCGGCCTCCCCATTTGTACATGCTGGGCGTCCGGGACGGGTTGGAAGCGGAGGGGATTCCAAGGGTCATGTGCAGCGGCGACCCAGATCTCGTGGCGCTGGGCACGCTGATGTGCTGCCACATGGAGACCATGCAGCACCTTTATGTAGACTCGGAATGTTTCCGCGCCATGGTTGGACAGTTTCAAGATTGTCACCCGATATACGCCCGCGCTCACGCGGTGAGGGCCCTTATCAACTACATCGTTTCGCAATGTGATTTGCAAAACGGCGACATTCCTATAAGCTTCAGCTGGGTTCCTGTCTTTAAGGACTTGATTCACTTTGTCTTCGCATTTTTCGAAGCTTCCACAGACTTGATGGCTGGCGAGATGAGCGATCCAATGTCGGTAATGCTCGTGAGAAATCTGGTATATATGGCCAACTATTTCGTGCGCCATGGTCATGTGGCCTCGGAGGCCTTCCAAGAGGACGAACTCGTGGCGGTCACCGTACTTGCAGCGCAAGCTCTTACTTTTCGGTCCCATCTCTCTTACACGACGCGGCTGGAGGCCTCTGAGATCGTAAGTCGTGTCTTCGACCATTTCATGCGGCAAGACGAGCACGCGCGTCTCCGTTGGGAAAGCAGTGTAGCCGCTGCGGTTGAAAAAGGTCTCACGGCCTCTCTTCGGGAGGGCGAGGGAATGACATGGAGGCCTGGGGTGTGGAAAAGCTTTTCTCCACAAGTGACGCCCGCTGAGGGCACTGCAAGCGCAAAAGTGGCCGTGATGATGGTTCGTTTGATGCTTGTCATGTTCCATGAATGGTGGGAGTTCGGTCGGGAAATGAAAAGGGGCAGGGTTCCCGCCAAGGACGTCTCAAAGTATGCGCAAAAGACTGATAAACATATGATGTCTGAAATTGTGTCACTTATGTTCGTCTTTTTGTCGAAAGATGCGGAAGCTCATTTGGAGGCTTTACGGGCGCAGAAAATGCTGGTCTCCGTGGTGGTAGTCTTTCTTCTCGACACGTCAACGCCGGCCCTCCTCTGGTTCTGTTCCCTCCCAGACATCCCCCCATGGTTCCCGGGTTTCATGGTGGACATCCTACTCGGGAGTAGGGACAGTCTGTGTTTTCCCAAGTACCTTACTGCTCTGCTAACGGCGGGTGTGAAGCGCTCCACGGGAATGCAATTAAACCCCTCTATGAACCTCCTGGCAGGACGAAGGATCCTCCTGGAGACCCTCTTTGCCCCGGAGAGAAAGGACAGGTTCTGGAAAGTGCTTTCCCGCCACGCGAATCAGGTGGGAAAGATGACGTTGTTTGGTTTGCTTGCCGAGGCGGCAAATCGTTGCCTGTTGGAACCTGGAGGCCCCGTTGGTCCCGTGGAGAGACAGCAGCTGGCTGATGCGGTGAATGTGCTTAGGCTTGCGGAAGAAGGCTCCTCAGACGCCCTGTACGTCCTCCGCGCACTGAAAGGTGAGCCTGAAAGCCATCTCAGAGACGTTCTGTCGCAAATTCAAATTGCTCTTGCTGTCAAGACGATTACGGGAAAGCCGCGGCCCATGAAGAGTAGCCTGTTCGACGAGCTTTTTGTGGCCTTGGCGGGTTTGGACGCAAACAGCTTGTCCACGGAGGCGACCAATTTGAATCACACGGTGGATGGGGCGTCGCAAACATTCGTGAGCAGCAGGGGCACTGCGACATGTAACGATGCTTCTGGGACTGCCGAGACTTCAGCAGTTGTCTTGTCCTCGCTCTTAGACGCGACGCTGACACAGTTCAGGGAGGGAGACTTGATGGGCCGCCTCTGCGATTTCATAGAAGGCTGCAAACACAAACGGACGTTGACTTGTCTGGGAACGCCGCAGGGCAAACAAGTTTGGAAATTTTCTAGACTGCGCATTTTGGGAGCGGCTTTGTCTTCATTGACTCTCTTGTCCTCGGTATTTGTCGGTTTGCTGGCAATCCCCGACACTCAGGTATCCGAGCAGAGCTCGGAGATACGGGACGCCGACGGAAATGGGGCTAGATCATCCAAGGACATAAAGTCTGATATCAAGAGGGGAGACTCACCGGACAAGCTCACATTTGGGTCTCATTGGTATCCCGTGGCTCGATCGGCAGATGATTTCCTGGACGCATGGGTGGAGGTCCTGACGAACGTGGAGAAAGAGCCTGTGCTGATCCTCGGCTTGGCCAGGGCAGCGGTCCGGGAGACGGGTGTCGTTCGCAGGCTATGCAAACGGGCAGCTTGCAACAGAAGCATTGTGAACCGGCTGGCCCGCACTCTCGCCATGCTGAGCGCGACCGTGTCGTACTTCCCGAATGCCAGGGTAGAGACGCACGTCGGCGCAGGAAAGATGTTGCGCCATTATGAGGGCGCCAACCATCGTGGGGGAGAAAGAGAGGCCGCCAGACAAGCGGCGGAGACGGAGTGGGAAGGATGCAGAAAAGAGAAAGAGTCTCTGGAGGAAGGCTCGGCTGCTCGCGAGCATCCGTACGTGGAAAAGGCTTTGTCCTTCGGCGTGTGCATGGTTGATCCGGAAGCCATAATAAAATGTCTCCAAAAATCGGAAGAAAAGGATGCCAGCACTCCTGCGACCTTCCGCTTGGACGAGCATGTTCCCATGGTCGTCATGGCCCTCCTGGCCCGGCCGGCCACTTCGGGAGCCGTCTTGAAACGATCGGTATTAGTGGTGGAAATGCTCTTGACGCGCCAACGCCAACGCGTCCTGCCGTCGCTGGATTTGCCTGCGGATACCTTCGACAAGAAAGATCATCGCGAGGTCGGCTGCCATGGGCCTGCTTACGAAGACCGGGCAATTTTAATGAGCCTGAATGGTACTACAGGTATCTCCCAGGCTTTTGATAAGCACATGGTGTTTATTTTACAGGAAGAAAAGTCAAAAATCGCTGATCAGCCCGGGTTGTTTCACCTAATGCGTACATCCACGGTCGAGGAGTTGATTACATACAATGCGATTCGCACGCTACGCTTTATCATCCACGAGAATCCTACCTATGTGCTACCTGACGTGCTGAATCCGCGTTGCTCCGTGGGGCTGCGTGGGCTGGTCGGCGACTGTCTGCAGTTTGCTCCAGCCTTCGCCAAGGCCTGCGTTGAGTCGTGTCTACCCCGGCTGTTGATATTCTTGATGGAATGCGGGAAGGCAGCGGCGTCGTCATGGGAGATGGTGCGCGGCATCATGAAGGCGGTGCCCGATTTGATCGCACGAGTGTCGATCCTCTTGCTTTTGGAAGAGGGAGGGAAGGAGGAGAAGGCGGAGGTGAGGCAGGAGAAACCGGAGGGCGGCGCTCCAGTCGACAGCTACCTTTGCCTTTACACGCTGGTTTCCAACTGGACCTGCGATCGACGTGTGAATCGCGGTGACAACAAAGCGGCAATAGCAGACTTTGCTGCTCTGGTCCCGCGTAAGACGACGGTCCAGGATCCGGAGAAGAGGAGAAGGCTTAGGTGTCAAACATAAAAGGAGCGACACAAGCTTTACGACATGGGGCTTCATGAGGCCCAATCAGAGATTTGGACCTCATTGGCCAATCATACCACAAAGCTGGAAAAAATGAGGACAAGTTCTTGTCCGCTTGCCCGTATTAGCGTCTATCAAAGGTATCACGGCGACTTCTTGACCAGCTTCTTTGTTCACGTGGTTTGTTCGCAAATTTGTTTCCCCGACTCCCTACAGTTCATTTCATGCTTTCCTCTTTTGCTCTACCACTCTACCACCAGACCTCTCTCCTTCGTTGCCCATGTATATGAAAATGAACGTGCTTGTCTACATGCCATGTCCTCTGGTTACCCGGACTCTACGCAAAGAGCGGACGGTACTGACCCGCACTGAAAGATAAGAGTTGTTGATAATTGCCCAAATCAAAAGTATCCCCTAGATCATAACTTAGAATTTCTTCCAAAGCATCAGAGCTGACTCTCCCCATGACTTCAACAAATGCCGTGTTGTACTGATTACCGGGGGCCATTTTAACTTGTACTCGAATAGACGCGTCCTGCCCACACCCGAGTACAGCTACCGGATGCTGTCCTTGCTCCACCTTGCCGATTACGCGCACTACTTGGCCTTGGTATTGTTGGAGATCTGCCGCATCAATCCTTGGTGCGCTTTGTAATTGAGAGTCCATTGCCGACACAATTGTGGTGAGTTTTCTGTGAGGAGAGGTAGAGAGAGAGTCGGTGACCCAAAGAAGGCGCGCGGACCATTCTTGAGATACAGAGCTTACGTTTGAGCGACGACAATCACATTATAGATTGCCAGATTGTACGATCAAGCTTTCCACCCATCGTATTTCGTGTCGGCATGGACGCACCAGAAGGCAGAAAGAACCTCGCCCCCCCCCGACGGGACGAAGGGAGCGGAGACCGCGCTTCTCGCTTTTTGGCGTTTGCCGCCTCGAGCAAACCTTCCAGCCCTCCCAATCCGTCGGCTATTCAGATATTATGACTTTGTAATAGCATCAAAGAATACTTCAAGGACATAATATGGTGAATAATTATATTTTAAATCATTTGAATACCGGTGCGGCACAAATTTAAGCTAGCAGTGCTCAAAAATTGGCTTGATATAGTTACGAGGACCGACCGACCGCAGTCCCGTCCACGTGTGGTTGAGGTCGGACTAAAGGGCTTTTTGGTAATGGCGACAACATATTTGGGGAGACTTAGATCTAGGCCACGAAGCCCCGGCGCGAACATAGCGCGTCACTCGCATGTGGCCTTTTTATTTAAAAAATGTGCCTGACAGAGATTGCCCGCCCTAAAAACCTGCCGGGATGAAAAAGGCAAGAGAGAGTGCGGAATGTGCAATGCCCGAGGTGAGAGGTGAGATGCGATAATGTGGGGTGGGATTCAGGCTTGATTCGTGGCCTCTGGAACCAATCGTCAATGGACGAAAAACTTGAAGAAATACTGCAGGTGATCGAGTACAACTATTTTTCAAGCATTTGTATGAGCGTATCCCGGATTTATCCTCTTAAGGGCAATGAATCAATCTCATACTGAAGCCTCCTCCCAACCTCACCTTTGCGTCATCTTACCTTCCGTCATTACCACACATTTACAATCGAAAGACGACAGTTGACGAGCATTGGGTCTACCCAGAGTACGACAAACGCTCCAATCCTTGTAATACATGGATCAGACCACCACTGGTCTTTCTGTACCCAGTCCTTACCCCGTCTACGATTCTCAGGCAACGCATGAAGGCCACTCACAGGAGCAGCAGCATCAACAATCATCCATTTCAACGCATCAAAATGGATATAGGAACCGCATGCACCAACTTGAAGATGCACAAATGGGCTCAAATACCGAATCCCAGCAGCTACACCAATCGGCCGGTCCTGGCACTCTCAGCCCGTCCGGACTGCCCGCAATAGTAGCAGGAGAGAGTACTGCAAGCAGCATGCATGACATGGGGGAGGATAGCTACGTGGGAGAAGTAAATAGCAATGGAGCGTATAATGTGGAGGCCTATGATCTACAGACGAACGCCGTGGATCCGTACTGGAAGTGGGGAGGGGAAGCGAAATGGGAGGGGGGACGGCCAGCCTTCGTGGATCCAGCCAAGAAAATGACCAGGCAAAGCTCGTCTAACCTGTTCGGAAAACAAGTGTCCATCGGCAAGCTTTCGACAAGCGTCCAAGACGGGGCAACGACCGTGGCAGGGTCCGAGGGGGAGGTGGAGCCAGCGGCAACGCCGTACCAAGACGTGTGGGCCACGTTCCTCTTCATCGCCCACCTGGCCATCATCTTCTGGCTGGCCTTCGACTGGGGCCTACCGTTGCTGGAGAAAGACGTCGATGCTCGGGACAACGCCATGCAAGCTGACGTCCAGAGCGTGCAAAACTCCTCGTTGGTAGCCTTGACGACCGGGGGCACGGTCTGCACGCTGGGGGCGGCTGTCTTGAGCTACCTGACCCTCAAGTGTGTCCTTCACCATGCCCGCGCTCTCATCCGGGGAGCGCTCATTGCCACCATCGCCGTGCAAATTGTCGTCGCCGTCGCGGCCATGCTAGCTAGCCAGCTCTGGCTTTTCATTCTAAGCTGCATATTCGCGGCCCTGGGACTTTGCTACTACCGACTTGTCCGAAACCGAATTGCTTTCGCCTCAGAAAATCTTCACGTTGCAACGCAAGCGATCGGACATGCCTCAGGGCCAGTTCTGGTTTCATTTTTGGTTGTTTTTTGCCAGCTTGTGTGGCAATTCGTGTGGACATTGGCCCTGGTGGGGGCCCTCCTCCCGCAGAAAGGCTTCACAGTTACGCAAGGCGGGAACACATACGGAGAATTCGAATGCGAAACTGATTTTTCTTATCTGCACGACTCGTACGTCTGCGTGTGCAGCCACAACGGGGCCGAGGAGGGAGAAACGACCACAGCCTTGGGTCGGTGCCACGTGTCGTCAGGACCGGGCTTTATCCTATTCTTGCTCTTGGTCTCCATGTTCTGGGGGTCCGTGGTCCTTCAGTATATTGTGCACTGTACTACGTCGGGTGTAGTAGCGGAGTGGTGGTTTACAGGTACGGTAAACAAAGGGAAAGGGAAGGAGGAGAGAGAAGGAGTGTGGAGGGGTTCGCAAGCCTCGTTGCAGGGGAATCGGTGTCACGATCTTTGTATGTCTTGACAGTGCTTGAGCGTTTCCGGTCGTTATTTCCTTTTAAATTCTGCTAGGTGTAAGACAAGGAACCACGTGGCCGAGCTTCAAGCGGGCTGTTACCACCTCCTTCGGCTCTATCTGCTTTGGCGCTCTTTTCCTCTCCATTATTCGTGCTGCGCATCAAGTGCTTCTTGAGATGCAAAAGTCGAAGAACAACGCGTGCACCTGCGTTGCCAGCTGCCTTTTGAGGCTGGTGGATAGCATCGCGACGTACTTTAATCGGTACGCTTTCACATACGTAGCCATGTATGGCACGTCCTTCGTAGAAAGCGGGAGAGACGCCTTTGCTTTGTTCAAGAGCAAGGGACTCACGGTTCTGATCAATGATCAACTCGTTTCGAATGTATTTACATTCCTGTCATTCGGTGCGGCGGTCTTGATCGCTCTTGTTGGGTACGGATTTGCCATGGCATTTGGATTGGATGGAGGATATAAGGCCGTGTTGGCAGGGGTGGGATTTATGGTCGGATTACTCGTCTGTGCAATTGTCTTGAGCATCGTGGACTCGGCTGTAGCTACAGTCTTCGTGTGTTGGGCTGACGCGAAGGATGTCTTGCAAAAAAATGCACCAGAGCTGTATGCAGGGATGGACAAAGCGTGGAGCGAGGCAATGGCGGCAACAGAATTGTAAATTGAATTGATGAGTTGGATATGACTATTGCGCATATGAGCGAAAAGATTTTGTTTCATATAGGAATGAATGTGTGGCTATGCGGGCACGCGAATGTAAAACATGCGCGCGCAGCACGGCGCAGCATTTTCGTGCATTTATTGAGAGAAACGGGTGAAAGAAACCGATTAAGTTGTGAAAAGGGACTAGATATTGTCGAGAAATCGCTGTAATTGATCAAGTAGGTGAGATGGGGTGTGCGCGAGAGCGGGCATCAGATTCTGAACCATCCAAGTCATTTTGAATCTAATGTAAAACGGTAAAAGCTGTGTCGCACTGTCAGGCGTTGGCTAATCTTTGATGACTTCTTTGCTTTTCCTTTCAACGCAAATACCATCCGACATGCGCCTGTCCCTGCCAAAAACACCAACTATGCTGATGGATCTGAGAAGTAACGCTTTGCACCTATTCCAAGCTCTTGCGCCTCTTTTCTTTCTGCAAAGCCCCTTGAAATTTCGTCTACTTCCACTGCATCTGTACATCCGCCGCCCGCAATTCCACGCTGTGTGGTGTAATTTAAAGCGACAGACCAGGAGAGGTTTCACGCAGATTTGGTCCCTCCCCATCTTGCCACATCTTCATCTGGAATCACTCTGCCCCTTGTCAGATCGCTTCTATTTCGCGAGTATCGCCTCGTAAGCTTTTTATCTCTCTCGACTTTCGTGGTTCCATCGCCTGAATTCGCAGGGGGAAATTCTCGTAGGTGTCTGGAGTCATTGACCTTATGCAGCTTAACGCCCTTTCTTCTCTCCCGTTTAATCTTCTCGATGGACGCTCAACGGAGCAAACTATCACACGTAATGTCCGGGACACATGATGATATATCTTGCACTCATTTATCTGCCTTTGTCATCAAACACCGCCTCCAATTGATCCAATCAAATCGGACACTTCCCAGGCTCGGAGCCCGCTCAATGACGAAGGATGTAAAGCGTTCTTCGCCCATCTTATCTCTTAGCTTTTGCAAAGTATTTGTACATATTTTTCACCCACCACTGTGCCCCGCCCATACCCTCACACATTCGTGGACCTGAGGCGCTTGCTCACCCGGTCAAATACCTCTTCTCTCCTCTCGGAAGGAAGTGAACGGAGTTGATAAAAGAGCTGCGCAAAATCCGGGGATACCTCAAGAAAGGACATCATCGATTGCGAACAGGAGGCAACGGCGGTGTCGTCTTTTTGAGCATCAGCGGGCATTCCAATTGGACTCTTTTTTACACACCTATCGACATAAAAATCGCCCCGGCAACATGGAAAGAGGTGCGTAAGTGAGAGTTTGGCCGGCTCTTGTCCATCACCAACCCAACCAAAGGTAAAAACTTCACACTTTCTCTTTCATTTGATTTACTGAACGTCAATGTCTCTCATTTGTCCCATTTTGCGGCCTTACCCGTGTCCGAGAAAAGCGCGTGTATTCTGATAGACCCGCTTGCAGTGACTGCAAGACGTAAACACGCCCGAGTCGTGCCAGGCAAAAATGTGGGAGCGCAGGGTTTCATAGGCCTCCAGAGCTTTCCCTCCTCTGCACCAGAGGACATCTTGAAGGGAGGTGGGATCGGCGAGCCTGGTGGGTGGAAAAGGACGACACGGCAATGACGCGATCGATCAGTGATCAAGTCTAGGGGATGGCGTGCCA
>Ga0209925_1001404_pt1 | contig 12106 bp, 6 predicted proteins | sample SalPonR2_A_D1_MG_FD_185702 | JGI IMG/M metagenome (GOLD analysis project Ga0209925, IMG submission 185702) | Salt pond soil microbial communities from South San Francisco under conditions of wetland restoration - Salt Pond MetaG R2_A_D1_MG... ...
GGAGACATGGGAGGTTAAACTGCCATGGTTTAAGTGGAGATCCAATTGGCAAATCATACCATTTTTGAAAAATATTCTAAAGATTAGACCTGGAGTATGTCTAATTTTAGAAATTAAGTACAATAAAAGCAAACTTATCTATCTGTTCTATTTAAAGAGGTGTCAATTTCTAAGAATAGACGAGTATTTAAGAGCTAATTTAACTAACAAGAGGGAGGCTTATTTTGGATTCAATAAGAAAATACAAATTAAAATTAATATTTACGGATACTGCCAAAAAAATTATCAAAAGAGATTTAAATGTATTAAACCATGATAATAAGGATTTAAGAGAAGAAGAGATATTTAGTAGATTATTTATACCTAATAAAAATTATTTATGTACTATGCAATATTTGAGAAAAGGTTCTCAGGGAGATAAAATCTTTAAGATAAAATTAGAGAAAAATAATTATGAAGAAAATGTAAAAATTCTTGAACTGTTAAAAAGTGATCTATTAATAATAGAAGGTATTCAAAAAGTAAATAATGAATTTTTAGTTACTTCTATTAAATCTATTTCTGATTACAATTATTATGAGAAAAAGGCCTATGAACAAGAAGTTTTACTATCTTTTTATACAGAGATTAATGCACCTCATTTTAATATTGGTATTGAAGACAATTTCATGGATAATTTACATAAAATACAAGAAAATAATAAAGAATTTAATACAAGAATAAAAGTCTGGAAAAAATATTTAAACAAAAATATTGAAATTGCAGAAAGAAAAAACTTTACTATAGATTATATTAATTATATTGACCGATTAAATAATAAAATTATAGAATTCACACTTTCAGAAAATTTGTCAGAAGAACAAATTAATAAAATTCAAAATGCTTATAACGATCGATTATATTTATACGAACAACCTACATATGAAGTAAATAAAAATCAAGAAGCGGATGGAATTATAATAGGTACAATTAAAAAATTTAATTTAAGGTCAAAAAGATTAATTGTAAATATGACTGATGAAATTTATGATATGTTTAAACAACAGGATTTACGATTTAAATTAAAGGGGTCATTACAGTATAAACCTGTAGGTAGTTTTGTTGAATTAAACAGAAAATTAAAAGCTTTAAGAAATTTAAAAAAAGGATTTTTTGCAAATGAAAATTTAGCAAATTTTTTCTTTGATATAAAAAATGCTTCTATTAATGAAAAAGCACAAGATAAAGAAATAGATTTCTTTAATAAAAGCCTGAATAATAGCCAAAAAAAAGCAGTTAAACAGATTATGCATACAAATGATATTAGTCTAATAAAAGGACCACCTGGAACTGGTAAGACCACTTTAATAACTGAAGCTTGTTATCAGTTAGCGAAAGATAATAAAAAGGTATTAATAGCTTCTCAAACCAATCTGGCAGTCGATAATGTCTTTGCTAAATTAAAAGAAATGATACAACAAGGGGCACCTATTTATCCATTTAGGTATGGAAATATTAGTTCATTTGAAAAAGAAGGTGAAGATTTTACTAAAGAAAATTTAGTAGATACTTTTTTGCAAAGCTCAGCTTATTTAGCCAAAAATCGATTAGAAGATAAAATTAGTCAAAGAAAAAGTATTGAAAACATTAATCCAAAATATAAAAAAGTTAAAGAACTTCAAAATAATATAAAAGAACATCTTGATTTTAGTTACAAGTATTTTAACTTAATAAAAATACAGGATAAATTAGATGATATTAGAAAAGCAAAATACTTACTTAATTTAATAAAAGAGCACAAGAATATTTTAGGAAAAATAAATAATAAAAATCAAAAGATTATAAATTTACTTGAAATACAGCATAAAGAAAAAGAAAACTTAAACAAGATATATGAAGAGGCAAGATTAATCGATACACAAATAAAGAAATTGAGATATAAGGAAGACCAGTTAAAAACTCTTTTATTTAAAATAAATGAAGTTAATTTTGAGTGGGAAGAAAACCTCAAAGCAAATGTCAATATTCAGTTAAAGGATTATAATCTTAAATTTATAATGAACTTTTTAAAAACATTTGAGATTAAAAATGTATTATCTACTCAATTGAATAATAAAGCAATTAATAAAATAGAAAATAGAATAGATGAGTTATTTGAAGATATAGAACAATACGAAGAATTAACATATATAAAGGATAATATTATTCCATTTTTAGATTTATCTCAGGAATATATTGATAAAATTAATGAAGGATATCCTGCTCTGTTAGATAATATAGATATTACTTTCAAAAAGAGTTTTCATAATAAACTATTAGATAATTTTATTTTTGAAAATAATATTCTTAAACCAAGGCAAAGTTCCTATATTAAGATAAATACAGATATAAAAAAAATATTAAACGAAGGTAATAAAAAAGAGTTATTAATACAATTAAAAGAGTTAAAATTTAGATTAGAAAAGTCTCTTAAGACAATAATTGAAAAGGAAGATTCTTATCATAATTTTCTAGAAAATCCTTTACAAAATATAAAAGAAATCATAATTGATGAGTTAGAAAAAGAAACAGATAACATGATATGTAAAATATTAGAAGAAATAAAGCAACTTGAAGCTAATAAAAAAGAACTCACAAATATTATGAGCCAGATGGAAGTTGAGATTATTGATAATGATGAGAAACTTCGTTTATTAAAGACAGAAAAGGTTGAAGCTATAAGTGTAATTAATAAAAAATACACTTCTAATGAACCACCAACTAATTCAACTATTTTTAATTTATATAACAGTTTCAAGAATTTAATGAATGATAAATTAATTTTGATTAATTGGGATCAATTAGTGCAAAAAACAGAAAATGAAATAAAATCACTGCTAAAAAAAGATAATATTTTATTAGAAGATATAGAAGAAAAAATAAATTTAAATAAAAAGAAAAAGCCTGTGTTGGAAAGCAAAATTGAAAAATTAATGAAGCAAATAAATATAACTAATGACTGGTGGTGTGATAATCTTTCAGAGCTTAAATATTATGGTGGTGAATCTGAATACCCAAATAATCAAGAGATAGAGAAAGTAATAAGAGGTATAGAAGAAAAAATGAAGTTATATGATGAGTATGAGTATTATGAGAACAGGTATTCCAACATAGTAAATAGTTGGTTCAAAGATGTTAAAAATAAAAAAATAGAATATTCAAGTCTATTAGAATTTTACTTTAAAAAAATAAATGTATTAGGTGTTACTTGTTCTAAATCTGCTGGTAGAGATTTTTTAACAAAACATGAAGAATTTGATTATGTTATTTTAGATGAGGTTAGTAAAGCAACTCCTATGGAATTATTAATGCCCATCTTAAAAGGCAAAAAAATAATACTAATAGGAGATGATAAACAATTACCGCCTTTAATATCTAGAGAAGCAATTGATGAATTAAAAGATGAGGATTTAATAGATAAAGATGAATTGATTTATTTAGAGAGGCCTTTATTTAATGAACTGTGGGAAAATGCAGATCAAAAATTAAAGACAATGCTTAATACCCAATACCGTATGCATCCCCAGATCATGAATGTTATAAACCAATTTTATAAAGATGAATTAATAAGTGGTATTAAAAATCCAAATAAAAATAGGGATCATCAGTTAGAGATGAGTTATCTAGATAAGGACCAACATGTTTTATGGGTCGATACTCCTAATTATGTTGATTATTATGAAAAAGAGGTGGGGACCTCTTATATTAATCAAAAAGAAGTTGAGATAATCGACTTATTACTTAATAGGATCAATAAAATATCTCAAGCTAAAAACAACTTTAACCAGAAGATAGGGATTATAACTTTTTATGGGGCACAGGAAAATTTAATTTATGAAAAATTCAATAACAGATATAAAAACTTGCATATTAGAACAGGTACTGTAGATAGATTTCAAGGTATGGAAAGAGAAATTATTATTGTTAGTATGGTTAGGAATAATAAAGATAAAAATATAGGTTTTGCTAGAAAACCAGAAAGAATTAATGTGGCATTATCAAGAGCTAAGAATTTATTGATTTTAGTCGGAAATGCAAAATTATTTTGTCATAGTAATTTTGATGAGGACTCACAAAAAATCTATAATAGAGTAGCTGAAAAAATAAATATAACAGGGGGGCTTATTGATGTTCCAGCCATTAAATCAAAATAATGAAAGCAATGATATTGATTTAGATGATATTTATAAAGAATATTTAAATGAAGATGCGCCTGGTTATGAATTAATAGGAGCGAAATATTTTAGTTTTCCTGTTAAAAAATTAATTGTTAATTATACAATTATAAAAGAAAAAAGACTCAATATAATTGAAAAACAAATACTTAAAGCAGGTACTATGCTCACGAAACCTGTTTATATAAAAGAACTACCGGAAGTATTAGGCTTAAGCTATGAATTATTATATGGAGTAGCAGAGCAAATATCGGAATTAGGTTTAATTAATAAGCAAACATTACCTAAAATTGAATTAACAAATAAGGGGCTAGAAATACTAAAAGAATCTATAAGCAAGATCGAACAAGATGAGGAGATCATATTAGAACATGATCTATTTACAAACAAAATAAATCCTTATGGTAGCCCACGTTATAAAAAAGAAAACAAAATTTTGCCCAAAAAATTAAAAGAAGTACATTGGGAAAAAGCAGCAGAATTTGATTATAAAAAAGAAATTAATAAAAAGTTATTAAACGATATAAACAAAGTAAATGGAGAAATAATCAAAATAAATAATGTGGAATCAAAAGCTGATTTAATAAAAATTGCTGGTATTGTTTTAATTCATGATTTCATAAAAAAAGAAAAAATAGTCAAAGTTAGAACTCTTGATAGTCAGGCACTAGTTGATTATGAAAAAATGATTCAGAATTATATAAATGACGGAAAAGAACATCTTATGTTAAAGGAAAATTTCATACAAGAACTAATAGAAAATTATGGTTTACAAAACAAAAAAGATGAAATAAAACAAATTGAAGATCCTGAATATAAAAAAATTATAGAAAAAAAGGCAAAAGAACTTATAGAAAAAAGCAGAAAAAATGAAACTAAAGAAATAGATCTACCTGAAATTAAGTATGTAAATAGAAAAAATATTTGGGATAAATATATGAATATGATAAGTGAAGCAAAAAACGATGTAATTATCTTATCTGGTTTTATAAATGAATTTACTATAGATAAGGCTTATATAAAAAAATTAAAAAAAGCAGCTAATAAAGGCGTATTATTTTTATTAGGTTGGGGAATCGATAAAAAAATTAATCAAGATAAAAAAATTAGGAATAAAGAATTAAGGAAAAAATTATCAGAAGTTAAAACCCCTGAAGGCCTAAGCGCTGTCTCTTTGTATTGGTTAGGTAATCAACATCAAAAAGAAGTAATAGTTGATAAAGAAAAACATCTACTAGGATCACATAACTTTCTATCATATAGAGGTGATGGCAAAGGTGGAAAAAGCTATAGATATGAATCAGCAATATATAATGAGAAAAATGAAATAATAGCTGCTTCTTTTAAAGATAAAAAAGATTTATTTCTTAAAGCAATGAAAAATGATTTTAAATATTATTTAAAAAATGTTAATCAAAATAATAGTAAAGATATGATTCCTTATTCTTCTTGGATTGTACTAGAAAAAGAAAACGAACTCATTGAAATGATAAAAAGGAAAACAAATAATAAAAGTCATTATAAAAAAGCTGCTTTTGATTATTTAAAAAACTTCAACCTATTAGTAAATGAGAAAAATAAAAATAGTAATAATGATTTTACTGATTATTATCAAAATGTTTTAAACTTGGTCAAGGAGAATGAATCAGATATCAATGATTTTGATGAGCATCTGAATATAATAGAAAGTATAAACAGATAAAGATTTTGATGGGAGGACTAGGAATGTTAAATAAAAATGATAAAGAGATAAAAACGGAATTTTCTAATTTAATAAGAAGTTTAGGGATGGAAGTATCTGAAAGAGCATTGAAACCAAGCATTAAAAATACAGAAGAAAATTTAAAACAAAAATTAATAGAACTGTCAAAAGAGGTTAAAACTGAGTTTGAAGAAATAAATCAAAATATTGATCAAAGGCTAGAAAAGCAAAGTGAATTCTTAAATAAAATGGATGAAAAGGGTAAAAATTTAAAGGAATTATTTTATAACACCGAAGAGATTTTAGTTAGTATGGAAAGATTAGAATCTACTACAAAGATAGTTGAAATAATTGAAGAAATAGAAAAAGAGATCAATGCAGTTAGTACTACATATAAAAATGTAATGGATACTATCGATTTCAAAAAGGAAGAATTAATAGAATATAAATCTAAACTAACTAATGCTATTGACGAATTTACTGAATATACAGAAGTTATAAAGAATAATAATAAAAATACTATTGATGAAAGAAAACAAATAATGAATTCTATCCAAGAGTATATTGAAAATGCTAATGAAGATTGTAAGAGAAATATAAAAAAGTATATGAAAGATTTCAATGAAGAATTAAAACAGGACCAAGAAGATAATAGTGATAATATATGCAAATTAATGGATGAACAAAAGCAGAACTTTAAAAATTATGAAGAAAATAATATTAATAGTTTAAATGAAATTTCGGATGAAATAACAAATTATATTAAAGATGATAAAGAAGATAAAGAAGTAATTAAAAATAATATAAATCAAATTGATAAGCAAGTTTCAACAACATTAAAATATTCAATTTTTACTAATCTAATATTTGCTATAGTAGTTGTTTTGTTATTGCTTTTTAATTTAAATATATTTTAGGCGGTGTTTTAATTTTGGCTTATAGAAATAAAGCAAAGAAAGTCTGGGAAGAACGAGCTTTACAATTACTTAAAAAGGTTATAGCAAAAGATGCTGATAAAGAAAGAAGGTTTATTCAAAAAGAAATTTATAATTATAGTGATTATATAATTAATCAAAGTAATAAATTAGAGAATGAAAATGAAGATAGAGAGGCTAGATTGCTTAAAGATACTCTAGTTGAAATAAAAAACAAAGCAAATCAAATTAGATTATTGGGAGATGAGTTAACAGAACCATTTTTATTGTTTGTAATTGGAATGGGTAATTACGGGAAATCAACTCTAGTTAATTCTCTTATTGGTGAAAGATTAGCTGAGATGGATGTGTTACCAAAGACTTGGAAGATAGATATTTATGAAAAAAGTTTTAAAAAACAAGATATTACAATTATATATAAAAATGGTGAACAAAAAAATGTAAGCAAAAGAGAAGCAGAATTAATCATAGCAAAAGAGGAAGAAAAAAGAATAAAGTCTGAAGATCAAATAGAAAGCAAATATCAGGAATTGAGTAAAAACTTAAAATTAATTGAAGCTAAAGAAGAGCTCAAGGAAAAATTAAATAAAAACCTATTATATAAGTCTCCAATTGTAGAAATGCATTGGCCGTGTAATCCAAAGAACAACTCTTTATTAAATAAATTTAATATTGTTGATACACCAGGACTTTGGCAAGAAACTAATGGTAAAAAAACAAAAGAGGATCTGAGAGCTTATTATCATAAAGCAGATGGAGTATTATGGATGCTTGATGCAAATACCATTGCCTCAGCAAAAGCCAATAAATTAGTAAAAGACCTTGAAAAAAGTATTGAAATGGTTGGTGGGGAAGTAAATAATGTTCTAGCGGTTTTAAATAGAATTGATTTAGTTAGGAAAGAAAATGAAGAAAATGTCAAAAAAGTTATGAAAAAAGTAGAACAAATATATAATGACAAATTTATAGATATTATACCTATTTCAGCTAAAGAGGCATTAAGTGGTATAATAAATAATGATCATAAATTGTATAAAGGTAGTGGTTTTCCGAACCTTTTAAATTCTATTGAAGTTAATTTTGCTAAAAGAGCAGCTCGGATTAAAACCCAGAGTAAACTAAATGGTTTAAAAGGTTATTTAAGAGATATAAAAGTAGATATCCGTGATTATAAAGAAAAAATAGATAGTGATTGTGAAAAAAATAAAGAAATGAAAAAAACATTAAATAAAGAAACAAATAAATTAAAATACAAGATTAAAAATATGATTAATGAAAGTCACCTCAATAATTATGAAAAAAAGGTTCTTACCAATATAGAAACTAAAGCAGAAGTATTATTTGACTTTAAAGATGAAGAACAAGATTATATAGAAAGATATATCAAAAATAATATATTCGAAAAAAAATATCTTGAAGATAGAATGTCCAAATTCCAAGGATATTATGAAAAAAAATTAGAGTCTGCTTTCAATGATTTAATAAAAATGTCTCAAATTAGTGAGTTTCAATATTTAAATAAAGTAACTTCCTTAAAAATACAGAAAATAAATCATAATTATAATAATAATATTAATATAAATAGTTCCGAAATTTCTGATAAATCTAGTTTTGGTAATTTAATGACTATGGCAGCCGGAGGTATCTTTTTAGGTCCAGTTGGTATTATTCTCGGTTTACTTGCCAATTCTTTTGGTTTAGTGCGCTGGATTGTAAAACAATTTAAACTACCTGAATTAAAAGATAAGTTAAAATCAGAATTGAGAAAAATTTTAAAAATGGTAAGAAACAAAGTTATAAATCAGTTAAACAGAGATTTGAAAAATATTCGCAAAAACATTAACAAATATAGAGAAAAGAGTTTTTCTAAATTACATGGTGATATTAAAGAAATAAATTCGGTGTATAATTTTATAGATAATATAGAAAAAATGCAATCAGATAACATAAAATATAAATCTGATATTTTTAATATAATAAAGGAGTGAAAATAATGGATGTAAAAGAACAGTTATTAAAAAGCGAAAAAATAATTAAAAACTCACCTTTAAAAGAATTAATTTGGTTTGATCAAAATGATAATGAAGTTAGCTTAGAAGAACGGATAAACTCATATTATAATCAAATACAATTACTTACAGAAAAATTAAAAAACACGATGAATGTTGTAGTAATGGGAGAAGTTAAAGCAGGTAAGTCTACTTTAATAAATGCTATAGTAGGAAAAAAAATTGCACCTACAGATGTATTAGAGGCTACTACCGCAATTTCTAGCATTTACTATTCTAAAAAAAGTGAGGGAACAATTTACAGAAACAATCAAATTGAAGAAATGGGAAGTATTGAAGATATATATAATATTTTAAGTAAAAATCAAGATAATCCAGAATATTTCGAGGGGAATTTACAAGTTTCAATCGGATTACCATATGAATCATTAAAAGAATTTCAGCTTGTTGACACACCGGGTTTAAGTACAATCACCGAAGAAAATGAAAAAAAGACCAAAAAATTTATACAGGATTCTGATGTAGTACTCTGGGTAATAAATGCAAATCATATTGGCCAAAGTGATATTAATGAACATTTAGCAGAAGTTGCTAAGATGGGGAAACCTATAATTGGAATTATAAATAGAATAGATGAGCTTGATTCTTCACCAGCTAGAATCAAAAAATATGTAAAAAGAAACATGGGTATATATTTGAGGGAAATATTTTGTACAAGTGCTAAACTTGCTTTTGAAGGGAGTAAAGAGGATAATAATCAAAAAATAAAAGACAGTAAATTAAGTGACTTATTAGAATATCTAAGGAAAGAAATAGAAGCTAATGCTGAAGAAATACAAAAAGAAAGTATTAGGTCATCCAATATGGCTGTCATCAAAAAATATTACAAATTTAATGAATTTTTTCTTGAACAAATAAGTTTTAGGAAGAAAAAAGTTTCAGATTATAGAGATGATATTGAAAGGAAAACTAAAAATATATATTTAGAACTAAGTAGATTTATTCTTGATGCTTTTGATAATGAAATATTTTCTCGCGAGATAAATAAAATTAATATAATGATAGATGAGATGAATAAAGGTGGTACAATAGTTAATAAGAAGAATAAAAAGGAAGTAATAAAATACTTAAAGAGTGAATTGAATAAAGATAAGGTGATTGATTGGTGGGATGATTTCCAAAAAAATTTAAGTAAAGAAATGAAAAATAATTGGACAAATTTTGCAAAAAATATGGATGAAAAGATAAAAGATGACCTTAAAAGTTTAGTGAGAAAAGAAGAGATTATATTAAAAGAGATCGAAGATATTGAATTTAATGAAAAGTCATTGTTCTCTGAACTAGGACAAGGAGCTACTATAGCTGGTTTAGGAGGCCTAGGTATGGCCGCCTATATTTCTGGACTAGGTCCAGCTGCAGCATCAGTAACTTTTGGCGCTGCGTTAAGTACATTTGTACCTCCAATAATTATAGGTGGTACTATCATTTATGGTTTACAAAAATTTTTAAATAAAGGTAAGGAAATTAATAAATTTAAAAATAAAATTATGAATAATATAGATGAAACCAAAGAAAAAATAAAAAAAGATTGGTTGGAAGAAAAATTATTACCTAAAATAAAAGAGGAAAATAAGCAAATTGGAGAGAAGTTAAAAAGTACATTTACTAATAAATTATCATTAGGTTTAACATATAGTGAATTAAATAAATTAGAGTATGATATAAAAACCCATATGGAAAAGATAGAGATGAATTTTTCGGACGAGATAGCCTTTGATGATTTCAAACAAGTCTCAAATGATATGTCTTTTGAAAGTTAGTTTATTATTAGAGATTAATTTTTAAGTATAAAAAATGATTATATAAATGCAATAAGGGCGGTGTGGTTTAAATGAATTCTAAAAGCAAAAAAATTATATATTTCTTTATTTTTATAGTTACAATAATTTTTTTGATATTTATTACCAATCAGATCTTTTCAATATATGCAAATTTAGATAATATTAGACCAATTTATGGTAAAATTTTTATTTATACCTTAGGAAGTATTTTACTTATTTTTTTAACTTTAATCATATTTCAATTTAGTAAGTTTTCAAAACAAATTACACTGCCTAAAGAGGAAGATTCTAAAGAATATAATAAGAGTATAAATGCATTAGTGAAAATTCTTAAGAATAACAATCATATCGAAAATGATATTGATTATAATGAACAGAATAAAACCGAATGGGTATTAGAATGTTTAAACCAATTAGATACTAAAACAAATAATATTATAGAAGAGAATGCACAGTATGTTTTTCTATCAACAGCAATTTCACAAAATGGTATTTTTGATTCAATAATAGTATTGATAGCACAAATCAAAATGATTTGGCAGATATTACACATATATTATCAGAGGCCTAATTTAAAATCTATAATCAGTCTTTATACTAATGTCGTAATAACAATATTTACAGTAAAAGCAATTGAAGACTTTGAATTTGTTGAAAAACAAATAGAACCAATTGTAGCCTCTATATTAGGTTCTTCTGTTACACCTGGTTTTAATGTAACCGCTCTTTTATTAGTAAACTCCCTTATTTCAGGTACAGCTAATGCATTCTTAACATTACGGATTGGATTAATAACTCAAAAATATAGTTCTCCAGTTATTACAGAAGAAAAAAGAAAAATTAAAAAGAATGCAAATATTGAAGCGTCCAAGATGTTAGGCAAAGTAATAAGTGGATCAATTGTGCTCTTAACCAAAAGTATTGGTAAAGCAAGTATAAATGCTACTAAGAGATTTGGAGAAGGCAGCAAAAACAAAGCAAAAGAATTTACCAATCAAACAAAAGAAGTGACAAAAAACATTATTGATTCTATAAAAAATAAGATTTCTTAATAGTTTAACCAAATTATATATCAAATGCTAAACTAACCGCTAATATGTGCTTAATTATTAGCGGTTTTTAAATGTGCGACGGGCAGTCGCACTTGTTGTTAGAATAACACGAATTAACTGTTAAAGGCAGCGACTACGATACCATAAGGTAAACACGAGTCGAGAGCCTGGAAGATTAATTTTCTCGAAGGTGTAAGTCCTTCTCCGGGAGTGCTGGTACAACCCGGGAAGCCTAATCTAGGGCATCAACGTGAGGTAGTGTCTGGAGGAGATGTGGGAAACTCAGAAGTCCATAGGCGGGTGTTCAGGCCCTAATGCAGAAATGCGTGAAGCACGAGCGGCAGGATAAGTTGGCGACTGTGCGTTTATAACGG
>Ga0209925_1001406_pt1 | contig 12092 bp, 11 predicted proteins | sample SalPonR2_A_D1_MG_FD_185702 | JGI IMG/M metagenome (GOLD analysis project Ga0209925, IMG submission 185702) | Salt pond soil microbial communities from South San Francisco under conditions of wetland restoration - Salt Pond MetaG R2_A_D1_MG... ...
GCCGTTGCAGTTGACGATCCAGCATGCCGATATGAAGATGCTGACCGAAAATGTCGGCCGTCTGGAGATCGATGCGCAGACCGAAGTCTTCGCGGCGTATATCAAGTCCTTGAAGGGTGCTGGCTGCGACATCATCGGGATCACGGCTCTTACTGGGCATTTCTGTATGCCCTTGTTGCAAGCTGTGTCGCAACTACCGATCCTGAGTGCAACAGACGCAATCGATACCTATTGCGCGCAACAAGGGATCGCCCGACTCGGTCTGCTGGGCAGCCCTCCGGTTTTGAAGTCCCGGCTGTTTGGGCTTTTGCATGAGGTAGAAACCGTGGTTCCGGGCGAAGACCCGGAAGGCGTCGGGCGGACGTATATGGAGATCGCAACGAAAGGCGCCTGCACGACCGACCAGGCCAACCTTTTAATCGCAGCTGGGGCAGAGATGATGCGGGCTCAGCAGGCCGATGCGATCTTGCTGGCCGGAACGGACCTTGGCCTCGTTTTTGACGGTGGGGATCCTGGCTACCCGGCAATCGATGCCGTTCGTCTGCACGTTGACGCCTTTGTGGAAGCAGCGGCTGACAAACCAAATCGCGTGCTGCTCAACACGTCCGCGTGGGCATCACCTGACACAGAATACTTTTAACGAAAGCCTTGGAGTAGGAAATGAATGCTCACATCGTCCTCGCCCATCCGGAGCCAGCTTCATTTAACGGCTGCATGGCCAAACGGGCTTTGAGCCATTTCCATTCGACTGGGAAGACCTACAGCTTCAACGACTTATATGCATCGGCGTTTGATCCGGTCGAACACGATCGGCATTACGCGGCCCGAAAAAATTCCGAGACCTTTGTTCCTTTGGATGAGCAAAGACAAGCTTGGAAAAACGGGACGACGCCCGACGATGTCATCGCCGAAATCAACAATCTTCTGAATGCCGATCTGGTGATCCTGCAGTTTCCTCTCTGGTGGCATGGGCCGCCCGCCATGTTGAAAGGCTGGTTCGATCGAACCTTTCCAAGCGGGGGAGTGTATACGAGCCGCATGCGCTATGACGAAGGTTACTTCAAAGGCAGGAAAGCTCTGCTGTCCGTGACGACAGGCGCGCCTGAGGAAGCTTTCGGTCCCGGTGCTCGGGGTGGGGATCCGAAAACCATGCTATGGCCATTGCACTATTCGCTTCACTACCTTGGTTTCGAGGTTTTGAAACCGTTCTGGACTTATGGCGTTCAGGGATACGGGTATTCCTACGAGGATCAGCACTCGGTCGAGCGTCGGCTGGCCGATGCGCTCGATGACTGGGAAGACAGACTTTTGGGCTTGAACGAAGAGAATGGACTTAACTTCTCGGGATGGTCGGATTGGGATGATGCGGGGCGACCGTTGGGATCGTCGGCCAAAGTGAGGTGCTCCTAGATCGGTAAAGGCGTTTCGCCGTAGCTTTGAGGCAAGGAGGCCGAGATGGGGGGCTGACCGAGGGCTGGCGGCGGGGCTGTTGCATCATCCCAAGCGGTGATCGGCCATCCGCCGAAACTGCCCGCAGGTCAGGGTGCGAGGCTTGTCAGCGTTCGAGGCTCATGAACCATCGACGGGTCTGTTCATCGGCCGGGAGTAGGGTTTCAATCCGCAGATCGTCCAGCGTCGTGTCCATGCTCATCCCCACTGTGGCGATCAGCGAAAACAACCTCAGTTCGGCACCATCGATAAGGAACTCGATGGAGAGAACCGGCGCGGGAGGCTCTTTCGGACGAACTGAGAGGGCGGCAGCAACGCATGGCAGCTCTTTCAACTCACCCAGCAGGGCCTTCCCTCATCATCGTGGGGCTTGCGCGCAACCTCCAGATCGAACAAGCGGAAAAGCGCGCGCATGATCTCAGGCCAATTGCGGATATTCTCCCGTAGCGCACCGGGTGAAAGCAAATCGCGCAACAGATTGGATTGCCCAGTGCCGCCAGCGATTGCGAAGAATTTCGAGGCGCTATCGTTGGCACACTGCAGGTTCCAAATGCGATCGACCGAGACGGCAGGAAATGGCTCATGGCCATTCAGGACATGGTCGATGGATGCGTTCACTGCATCTCTGACATCCGCACTCCAGCTGCCATTGGCGGATTGAGGCGCAAACCTCGCCGACATCAGCATGACGTCCTGCTCCAAGGCTGGCATTTTAAGTGCCTCGCAGATCTGACGTATCGCGTATCGGCTGGGCTGCGAGCGTCCGGTTTCGAGAAATTTGAGATGGCGTTGCGACATGACGGCATCAAGCGCGAGGCCGAGTTGGCTCAATCGTCGTCTTGTTCGCCACGATTTCTTTAGCGGGCCGAATGCATCCTGGGGTCGGTTGATCAAGAGTGTCATGCTCCCTTTTCGCGCAGAACCGAGGCCTTTGCCATTACCTATAGGGTTATTGAGACACTCACTCCACTGGGCGCTGAATGCAGAGAAACATCAACGCACAAAGTGTCCCTCATGCCAACGTCCACTACCGCCGCCTGAACGTTTCTCAAGATGAACGGCCTGTTTTCGATACTCACGGCAGTGCCCCTACTTTTGGCTGCTGGATTGGTCGCTCCTGTATTGTTTGCAGACCCTGTGGTTTGGGTGGCACTGGGCCTGCGGGGTTTGGGTGCTGGCCGCGTCGGTTTTGCAGTGCTTGTCTATGCAGTGTCGCAATACAAGTTTGTGTCTCGAGCAATGGTCAACGAGATCGTCTTACTCGACGTACTCTGGGTTCTTGGCAGCATCGCTTTGATCGCATTTTTCGGGCACCTTCTGACAGCGAATGGTACCCTGATCGTTGCGGCGGTGGCCGCGACCGTCGCATTCATTGCGATTTCCCAGTTCGTTTCGGCCGCCAGAATCGTCAAGCCCATCCCGGGCGCAAATGTGGAAATGCGGGACGGGAAACTCCGTGCAACCGTCAAACGGCCGTGCGCGCGCCCACCGCGACGGTCTGGTATGTGATAACCGATCATCCGGCCTGTGCAGACGTGGCCGACAACATCTCCAAAGTCGAGGTGCTCTCCGGCGATGGCCTCGGAATGAAGAGGCGGTGCTATGGTCCGAAAGGTGAAAACTGGGAAGAGACTTGTGACCTCTACGAACCCGGCCACACTTACGGGTTCCGCATTCATACCGAGTTCCGCGACTATCCCTATCCTTTCGCGGAACTCTCCGGACGTTGGAGTGTCGAAGAGCACTCCGCCGGATCCGAATTCAACATCAAGATCGTGGCTTCGTTGAAAGGGAACGCCCTGTCGAGATGGCTTTTTGCGACCAGTGCGAGACCACAGTTCAAGACCATCCTCATCGATCTTTCAGACGCTTGGGCCGCGAGCATGGAGCGTGAAGCCGAGACCAAGCAATCCACGCAGCGCCCGAGGCGTGCAACATGATGTATCGGCTCGAGGATATCTGATGTCTCGTGTTTCCTCGCCCCCGAGCCGTTAACTGGTAGCCCTCGCTCAGGGTAAATGCGGCGTTTGGCCGTCGTGACCCTCGGGCTACTCCTGCTCGTGGCAGGTCAATGACGTCCATTTTTCGAGGCGACCCCACCTAAACACCGCCGTTTTCTTGTCCTTGCGCGGGGCAGGGTGGCGCGCCTCCTTTCGTGGGCGTATGGTGTGCAAAATGGGTCGGTTCCGGTAGAGGACGCACCCGAGGAGATTGCTGAATGCCGAACAACGCAGCCACCCAGGCAGCGCGGTTGTCTACCGCCCCGATGATGGACTGGACTGACCGGCATTGCAGGTATCTGCACCGGGTGCTCAGTCGGCATGTGTTGCTCTACACGGAGATGGTTACTGCGCCTGCGCTGGTGCGAGGCGGTGCCTTGCATCTGCTCAAGCACAGCCCGGAGGAGCACCCCGTGGCTTTGCAGCTTGGCGGGTCAGACCCGAAAGAGCTAGCGCAGGCAGCGCGGTTGGGGGCGGAGGCAGGCTATGCCGAGATCAACCTCAACTGTGGCTGCCCGTCGGACCGGGTGCAATCGGGCACGTTCGGCGCTGTACTGATGCGCGACCCCGCACTCGTCGCGCGCTGCGTCTCCGCGATGCGTGAGGCGGTGGACTTGGATGTGACCGTGAAATGCCGCATCGGCGTGGATGATCAGGGCCCCGAGGAGGTGTTGCCGGAATTCCTGTCGCGGATCGTGGCGGCGGGCTGTGAGCGGGTGCAGATCCATGCGCGCAAGGCGTGGCTGCAGGGCCTCAGCCCCAAGGAGAACCGCGATATTCCGCCGCTCGATTATGATCTGGTGCAGCGGATGAAGGGGCTGTTCCCCAATCTTCACATCTCGATCAACGGCGGAATTTGCAATCTGGATCAGGCAGTTGGCCTGCTGGATGCGGGCCTTGACGGGGTCATGGTGGGGCGCGCCGCCTATCATCAACCTGCGGATATCCTCTGCGCGGCGGATCGGCGGATCTTTGGCACAAAGGGACCGGACAGCACTGGCGAAGGGGCGGTACGCGCGATGCTTCCTTATATCGAGGGGCATCTGTCCAGCGGTGGCAGGCTGAACCAGATCACGCGGCATATGTTGGGGCTATTCGCAGGACGGCCGGGCGCACGGGGCTGGCGCAGGGCGTTGTCGGAGGGGGCGACACAGCCCGGCGCGGGGCCGGAATTGGTGGAACGCGCGCTGACTGACATCGAGGCGGCGGCGCAGGTTACGGCGTGACGACAGTCATTTGAGGCCTTAGAATTCCGCGCCGCCGCCCTGTTGCCACGGTTTCACGAGATTGCCGAACCGGGTGAATTGCGACTCGAAGCTGAGCTCGACCGTGCCGATGGGGCCGTGGCGCTGCTTGCCGATGATGACCTCGGCCTTGCCGTGCAGGCGTGACATGGCCTCCTGCCATTCGGCCATCTTTTCCATCTCATGATCGCCGGGCTTTTCGCGTTCCTTGTAGTATTCTTCGCGGAATACGAACATCACCACGTCGGCATCCTGTTCGATGGAGCCGGATTCGCGCAGGTCCGACAACTGCGGGCGCTTGTCCTCGCGGCTTTCGACCTGACGGGAGAGCTGCGACAGGGCCATGACGGGAATGTCGAGCTCCTTGGCGATGGCCTTGAGGCCCATGGAAATCTCGCCGATTTCCTGCACGCGGTTCTCGGACGTGCCGCGCACAAGCTGGAGATAATCGACGATCAGCAGGTCGAGCCCGTGGGTGCGCTTGAGGCGACGGGCGCGGGCGGCCAGTTGCGAGATCGGGATCGCGGCGGTGTCGTCGATGAAGAGCGGGCAGGATTCGAGCGATTTGGCGGCCTCGACGAAGCGGCGGAATTCCTCTTCGTCCATGTCGCCCTGACGGATCTTGTGCGAGGAAATCTCGGAGGCTTCGGCCAGGATCCGGCCCGCCAATTGCTCGGCGCTCATTTCCAGCGAGAAGAAGCCGACGACGCCACCATCCACAGCGCCTTGCGTGCCGTCGGGCCGTGTGCCTTTCTTGTACGCCTTGGCGACGTTGAAGGCGATGTTGGTGGCGAGCGACGTCTTGCCCATCGAGGGCCGTCCGGCGAGGATCAGCAGGTCGGATTTATGCAGACCGCCCAGCTTGCCATCCATGTCGAGCAGGCCAGTGGAGACGCCCGCGAGCCCGCCTTCGCGCTGATAGGCCGCGTTGGCGACATTAACTGCGTCCGTTACGGCCTTGAGAAAGCTCTGAAATCCGGTTTCTGATTGGCCCTGTTCGGCTAATTGGTAGAGCTTTTGTTCCGCCTCTACGATCTGATCCTTAGGCTCGCTGTCGACATGGACGCGCGCGGCCTTTCCGGCAATATCATGACCAAGCGCGATCAACTCGCGGCGGATCGCGAGATCATAGATCATCTGCGCATAATCGCGCGCGGCGTAGGTCGAGATTGCGGCCCCGGCAAGTTTCACAAGGTAATTTGCGCCACCCAACTCCTGCAGCCCCTCGTCATCATCGAGGAAGGCGCGCAGGGTGACAGGGGAGGCGAGGTTGTTCTTGGCGATGCGCGCGGCGGCGGTCTCGAAGATGCGGGCATGGACCGGGTCGTAGAAATGCTGTGGCCCGATGATGGCGGCGATGCGGTCATAGACATCGTTGTTGGTCAGGATCGCGCCGAGGATCTGCTGTTCGGCCTCGATCGAATGCGGCATTGTATCGGCGGCCTGGATTTCGGTGCCGGTTGGATTGAATACGCTGACCTCGTTCATCCCTGCTGTCCCTGTCGTCTTTGTCTTTTTGGCGTTCGGGTGTTCTATGCCAAAGCCCGCGCGCATGCCACATGTATAAGCCTGTGGATGGTTGCTGGGATAACCCTCTGAACAAGGCGCCCCCGCCTGTTTCCGCCCCGCATTCTGTGGTGCGCGCCTGCTATGCTACCATATCTGGAGGGCGATTTCGATTCGCGATGCAGGTTATCCACCGCGCCGGAACAGGATTTTATTTCTTGTTTGCTTCCTGCCACTTACGAGGATCGCGCAGAAATTCCTCGACCTGATCGAGGGTGTTGGGGCTGATTGATGCCTGCTCGCGGGCCTCTGCCAGCACGTCCCACCAAGTGCACAGATGGTGCAGGGCGACGCCGTGATCTCCCAGGGTTTTCTCGGTCTCTGGGAAGATGCCGTAGTAGAAGATGACCGCGGTGTGTCCGCAGGTCGCCCCAGTGTCGCGGATCGCATCGACAAAGCTGAGCTTCGAGCCGCCATCGGTGGTGAGGTCCTCGACCAGAAGCACCCGCTGGCCTTCGGTCATCGCACCCTCGATGCGGGCATTGCGGCCGTAACCCTTGGGCTTTTTGCGAACATAAGTCATCGGCATGGCCATGCGTTCGGCCACCAATGCGGCAAAGGGAATGCCCGCCGTCTCACCGCCTGCTATGTTATCGAACGCCTCGAAGCCTGCCTCTCGCATTACAGTGACGCTGAGGAAATCCATCAGCGTCGACCGGATGCGCGGATAGCTGATAAGTTTGCGGCAGTCGATATAGGTGGGCGAGGGCAGGCCGGACGCCAGCGTGAAAGGCTCGTCCGAGTTGAAATGCACCGCGCCGATTTCTAGCAGCATGCGGGCGGTGAGGCGGGCGATTTCGGCCTTTGGCGGGTAGGTGGCGGGGATCATGGCATGGTCCTTGGGTTGATCGGTGCGCCGAAGAGATTTGATGCCTCCGGCGGGGATATTTCGGGCAAGATGAAGATCAGGTCACCTGCCAGTGCAGCGCAAAGCCGGGATCGAACACGGTGACCGGGCCATCCTCTGTTGCGATCTTGTCAGGATACTGGACCGGGTCGCCTTTGGTCAGGGTGATCTTCGCTTCGTTCGGAGGCTGGCCATAGAAGATAGGGCCGTGGAGCGACGTGAACCCCTCAAGCCTGTCAAGCGCGCCTTCTTCCTCAAACACATGGGCGAGGATCGACATGGTATTGGAGGCGGTGAAGCAGCCCGCGCAACCGCAGGCGCTTTCCTTCAGTGAGTCGGTATGCGGCGCGCTGTCGGTGCCGAGGAAAAACCTCGCGTTGCCGGAGGTGGCGGCGGCGCGCAGGGCGAGGCGGTGTTCCTCGCGCTTGGCCACGGGGAGGCAATAGTAATGCGGTTTGATCCCGCCGACGAGAATATGGTTGCGGTTGATCACGAGGTGATGGGTGGTAATGGTGGCGGCGAGGTCTTGCGCGTTGGACTGGACGTAGTCCACGCCGTCCCGCGTCGTGATATGCTCCATCACCACGCGCAGCCCCGGTGTGGCGCGGCGTACAGGGTCGAGCACGCGGTCGATGAACACCGCCTCGCGGTCGAAGATGTCCACGTCGGGGTCGGTCACCTCGCCATGCACGCAGAGCGGCAGGCCGATCTCGGCCATTTTCTCGAACACCGGTCGAACCTTGTCGAAATCGCGCACGCCCGAGGCGGAGTTGGTGGTGGCCCCTGCGGGGTAGAGCTTGACCGCCGATATGAGGCCGCTCTTGTGGGCGGCGGCGACGTCATCGGGGTCGGTCTGCTCTGTCAGATAGAGCGTCATCAGGGGGATGAAATCTGCACCTTCGGGCAGCGCCGCCATGATCCGGTCGCGATAGGCAAGGGCGTCATGGGACGTGACCACAGGCGGCACGAGATTGGGCATGATGATGGCGCGGGCGAAATGGCGCGCGCTTTCGGGCAGGACGGCGCGCAGCATCGCGCCGTCGCGCAGGTGCAGGTGCCAGTCGTCGGGGCGGCGGAGGGTCAGGGTCTGGGTCATGGTTCATGCGCATACACAATAGCGCGCGCCAAGACCAGAGGGTCAGAAGGTGCTATCGCTGGTGGTCGCAAGTCGCGCCTCGGCCATGCCGAGCGCCTTGCGGAAGCGCGGGCCGCCGACCTTGCGGGCAATTGCGTTGCGGCAATGCAGCACCGTGAGATGATACCGCTCGTCCACGATGAGACGCCGCATCACATTGGCGAGATAGGGGGTCTCGTCCCGGCGCGCGCGCCACAACCGTGCGATGTCGAGCGGCGTGAGGTGGGCCTCGCTGAGCGCGGCCAGCAGCTGTGGGATGAGGCCGATGCGTTGCAGGGTCTGCGCGATTTGGTAACCGAGGAACCGGGTACGGAACTTGACCACGTTGGCCCGGGTGAAGAGCGCGGCATGCATCGCGTCAAGCTCCACCTCCGGATCATAGAGCAGGACCGCCGCGTCTGCGGCATCAAGCATGTCGGGGGCATAGCCGTAGCGGTCGGTGAACGCAGTGCGGCGCATGTGCAGATACCGGTCGTCCCATTCCGCGACGCGTGGATCGAGTGTCGCCTGCGGGCTGAGCATTACCACTCGTGCGCCGGGAGCGGCCACCGAGAAGGCGGCCGCCGCATAGCCGCAGGGGCCTGCGCCGTAAAAGATCACCTGCTCGAATTCATCAAAGAAGCCGTCATCGACGAGGCGGTCGAAATAACCAAAGACGCGGTTGTCGCGAAACCATGTGTCGCCGTGGCTGAGCAAGCACAGATGCGACCAGCCGAGGTTATCGACCATGCGCCACCCGAATGGCTGTGCCGAGCCGGAGCCTTCGGCCAAGCGATTGAAATTCTCAAAAGTCACGAGCAGCACCGGCTTGCGCTCGATCAGCAGGGCGGCGTGCCGGTCGCCCAAGGGCTGGCAATAGCCGTCATCGCCCGCGAGCATGTCCGCGCGTTCGATCCACGCCTCCCAGTTCAGTCCGGAAAGATCGGCCTTTGATATATCGGCGCTGTCTTGCATGTCTGCTTGAACCCTCGGTCACGCGTGGTCGGTCTGCGCCGTCCCTGAACATGGTTAAACATGGCGCCCTATTGGGGCGAAACTTGGGAGAATCCAAGAGCTTTCCGCGCGGATTTGCGACCTTTGTGTGAGGTTTGCGCCCTTGACCGATGGGTGGTTGCGATGCACTTGATGAGCGCAGGTAAAGTGCAGCGGAGGCGAGAGCGTGCAAAACCCCACATCGATCGGTGCAGTTCAGGACATGCTGGTGGGACAGGATTATGTCTGCGGGCGCGCACTCGGCACGGTGACCTATCTCGCGCTGACCCTCGGGCGGCCTCTGTTCCTCGAGGGCGAGGCGGGCACCGGAAAGACCGAGATCGCCAAGGCCATCGCGGCGGGTCTGGGACGGCGCTTGATCAGGCTGCAATGTTACGAGGGGTTGGATGCGGCAAGCGCAGTTTATGAATGGAATTTCGCCGAACAGATGATCGCTATTCGCACCGCCGAGGCGGCGGGCGGCGTGGATCGCGGGTATCTCAAGGACGAGCTTTTCACCGAGGACTATCTGGTTGAGCGTCCGCTCTTGCAGGCGATGCGCCCGCAGGCGGGGGGCGCGCCGGTGCTGCTGATCGACGAGATCGACCGCACCGACGAGCCGTTCGAGGCGTTCCTGCTGGAGGCGCTGTCGGATTTTCAGGTCACGATTCCGGAGCTTGGCACGATCCATGCCCCTGAGCCGCCGATCGTGATCCTGACCTCGAACCGCACGCGCGAGGTGCATGACGCACTGAAGCGTCGGTGTCTCTATCACTGGGTGGATTACCCGACCTTCGAGCGCGAAATCGAGATATTGCAGGCGCGTGCGCCGGAGGCGGCGGAGCAGTTGAGCCGCGAGGTGGTGGCTTTCGTCCAGGCGCTGCGCACTGAAGATCTGTTCAAGAAACCGGGCGTGGCCGAGACCATCGACTGGGCCAAGTGCCTTCTGGCGCTCGACGTGATAAGCCTCAGCCCCGAGGTGATCGCCGACACGCTTGGTGCGATCCTGAAATACCAGGACGATATCGCGCGGATGCAGGGCTCCGAGGCCAAGCGTATCCTCGACGAGGTGCGCAGCACGCTGGCACCTGCCTGATGGTTCCTCTTGGGCAGAATACTCCGGGGATGTGGGGGCGGTGCCGCCACGCGATGCCATGACAGACTATGCTCCGCTGGAATTGCCTGACGACCCTAAGCTGACGCACAACATCACCCATTTCGCGCGCGCGCTTCGGGCGGCGGGGTTGCCCATAGGCCCGGGGCGGGTGATTGACGCGGTGCGCGCAGTGGCTGCCGCCGGGTTCAGCAGTCGCGAGGATTTCTTTTTCACGCTGCGCGCGTGCCTTGTGACGCGGCCCGAACATCTGACAATCTTTGCGCAGGTCTTTCGACTCTACTGGCGCGATCCGCGCTACATGGAGCATATGATGGCGATGATGCTGCCGGCCATTCGCGGCGTGCAGGAGGATCGCAGCGCGCAGGCCGCTGAGAAGCGCGCGGCAGAGGCGCTGCTTGACGGTGTGGCCCGCGACGCGCCCGAGATCGAGGAGCACGACAGCGACGAGGTGCAGATCGACATCGACGCGTCGGCGACTATGTCGGGCGAGGAACGGTTGCGCAAACTGGATTTCGAGCAGATGAGCACTGCCGAGGCGGCGCAGGCCAAGCGCATGCTGGCGCGGCTGACCTTGCCGGTCAAACCCTTCGCCTCGCGCCGTGGCGTGGAGAGCCCGCAGGGCGCGCGGCTCGACATGCGCCGCAGTTTGCGCGGGGCGCTGCGCCACGGCGGAGAGATGCGACGCATTCACCGTAAGAAGCCGCGTGAGCGATGGCCAAATCTTGTCGTTTTGTGCGATATTTCCGGCTCTATGAGCCAATATAGCCGCATGGTCTTGCACTTTCTCCACGCAGTCGCCAATCAGAAGGGCGCGGGCTGGGCGCGCGTGCATGCCTTCACCTTTGGCACGCAATTGACCAATATCACCCGGCAATTGGCGACGCGGGATGTGGACGCGGCCCTTGCCGCCGCCGGGAAACAGGCGCAGGATTGGGAGGGCGGCACCCGCATCGGGGCGTCGCTGCACGCGTTCAACCGCGACTGGTCGCGCCGGGTGATGGGGCAGGGGGCCGTGGTGCTCCTGATCACCGACGGCTTGGACCGCGACGCGCCCGAGGCGCTCAGCCATGAGATGGAACGGTTGCACCTGTCGTCGCGGCGGCTGATCTGGCTCAATCCGCTGCTGCGGTGGGAGGGGTTTGCGCCCAAGGCGAAAGGAATACGCGCGATGCTGCCTCATGTGGATGCGTTCCGCGCGGGGCATTCCATCGCCACGCTGGAGGATCTGGCCGAGGCGATCTCGCGCCGCGATGATGATGGCGAAAAGGCGCGGCTGATGGTGGCGTTGCAGGGGGAATGAGGTGATGGACCGCTTTGACGACATACCCGAAACTGCGCTCGCGTGGCACCGGGTGGGCAAGGGGGCGGCTTTGGCCACGGTGGTGGAGACCTGGGGCAGCGCACCGCGCCGGGTCGGCAGTCAACTGGCGATTTCCGGTGAAGGCGAGATCGAGGGCTCGGTCTCTGGAGGCTGTGTCGAGGGGGCCGTGGTCGCCGAGGCGCTCGATGCCATCGAGGAGCGCCGTTCGGCGATGCTGGAATACGGTGTCAGCGACGGGGATGCCTTTGCCGTCGGCCTCGCCTGCGGCGGCACGATCCGGGTTCTTGTGGAGCCGGTCGGCTCGGTCATGCCCGAGGAATTGCTGGCCGATCTTGTGCTGGCCCGTGAGGCGCGCGTCCCGGTGGCCTATGTGACAGGTCCGGCGGGCCGCAGGCTGGAGCGTGAGGGGCATGAGTCGCGGTTCAGGATGGACCGGTCGGG
>Ga0209925_1001407_pt1 | contig 12086 bp, 10 predicted proteins | sample SalPonR2_A_D1_MG_FD_185702 | JGI IMG/M metagenome (GOLD analysis project Ga0209925, IMG submission 185702) | Salt pond soil microbial communities from South San Francisco under conditions of wetland restoration - Salt Pond MetaG R2_A_D1_MG... ...
ACACCGCCGTGGGGGACTTCAACACCCTCCTGGTCAACCAGCTCATGTTCACCTTTCGGAGCGACGGGATGTTGCGGAAGACCCGCACCAACGAGACGTGGAGCTGGCGGGCGGAGTCCTTGCCCCCCCCGGGGGGCCGCCCGTTCTTCTCCCTCGACAACTGGTCACTGAAGCTCTCTGCCCTTCTCCAGTCGCTCTCCGCGTTCTTCTTTCTCTCGGGGACCACGGCCATCGTCGTCCGCATGCTCATGACCTCCGGCGTCGCCCTCATGTACCCGTGTTTCTTCTGCCTCCGCCGCTTGGGGGCCCGGGGCTTGAGCCTCGGGGTCCTGGCCCGCTCTTACGCTTGGCTTGGCGTTCCTATGCAGAGGCTCCAGGCGCGGGGGAAGCCTCTGGCCCCTTTTTTGCTCGCGCACCTCTGCAAGGTCCTGGTGCTGTACTCCATGTACGAGGCGTGCCAAGTCTTTTTTGTGGAGACCCTGTACGCCAAAAGCGGTGCCTCGGGACTTCCCTTCGCGGTTTACGGGCTTGTCATGCTCCTTGAGTACGTAAGCATGCTCTACGTCCGGAGTGGTAAGTAGGGAGTGGGGCGGCGAAGCACAGGAGTCGGCTTACTCTCTTTTTCCTCCCTTTCTTGAATATACATGTGCATGCCTTTTCTAGCCTCGTCCTCAGCCGACTTCCCTCTCTCGTTCCCTCCTTCCCGCCCAGCACTGAGCATCAAGTACTTTCCTCGGGTCGTCTTCCTCTACCTCCTCGCTTTCCACCTCTACTACTACCTGGTGCCGTTCGGTGCGTTGTCCCTGCCGTCCTCCCGGCCCCTGTCGCCTTCCCTGATTCCTCTCCCTCCCCCTCCTCCCACCTGCAGGCTTTAGCTCCCTACTTCTTCTTGCTATCAGCCTCTTGCTCCTGCACTCTGTGATCTATGTCCTCCTCTTCCTCGAGCTTCCCGCTTTTCGCGCCTCCATCGTCTCCTACGACACCCCACGCGCCTTCTACACCGATACCGGCCTCCCTGCCCACCCAAACTCCATCCCTCCCTCCTGGAGCCTCTTCCTTCCCCTGACGCTGGGAAGGAGGGGCGACGACGGGGGCCGGGGGGGAGCGGGAGGTGTGTACGAGGAGGAGGTGCCCGATCGTCCGCGGCGAGGGGCGGGTGTGGTCAGGGTCCAGCAGGTGATCGTGGAGAGGGTGGAGAGCCGGCAACAGAGGACGAGGAGCCGGCGAGGGCAAGAGGAGCATCGTGGGGGTGAGGAAAAGGAAGGGAACCTTGGTGGCGAAGCGAGGGTTGAGGAAGGGGAGGCTGAGCTGGGTGTGGCGGGGTATGACGGTGAGGAGGCGGTGGGCCATGTGGCCCTGGTTCTGGATCCAGGCAGGACTGGGCAGAGTGAAGAGGAGGGGAGGGGGGAGGACGGAAGCGGGCGAGAGCAAGGAAGGAGGAGCAGAGGGGGCCCTCGCGTGGAGTCCAGGGGACGCATCCTGGAGGAGGACGGGGAGGAAGGGCTTGAGGGGGGGCAGGAGGAGGGTCAGGGGTTTGGGCGGCGCCGGGGGTATCGGCGGTTGAGAAATGATGAACAATTTTGAGGTCAAAATTCAGAGCGATAAGCAGGGAGTCCAAGGGGTACCATGGAGTCACTCGAACGCATGTGCAGGCCGCAAAGTAAATTCGGAAAAACGAGTTGTAAGAAAGGAAGCAAGAGTCTTAGGCCAAGGTGGGCGGAGGCCCCCTCTTTTGCAAGTTTTTCTTTCAAACAATTTACAAGTCTGTCCAGCGTGCTACATAACCTGTCCTCTTTAAAGTATCCTTACCAACAGTCGTCCCCTCTAGGTACAGTCATCTGCACCCAGGGCAAAGTCATCTATTGCCAGGAATGTCCTTCAAATGGTACTTTTTCATTATCCAGACGCGATGCTCCTCTCCTTTTTGCAAAAGCTGCTGGAGCCGCTCCGGATCATCCTCATCATTAAAAGTGGCGATGTTGTTGCGCGTCCAGTTCCGGTAGTACCTGGTCCTCGGAACGAGGTAGGGAAGACTTTGGTCAGACGTGCGAGGTACAGTGACCCCCATGCAGCTCTAATTGCGCACCACCACCTGGGACATCGACAGCTGAGATAACTTCCCTAACACTGGCTTTGTTAAGAGAGCTGTCCGTCCTCACCACTTCTTTCCAGGGTCGTCAAATTGGCGCAGGCTGCGCAATACTCGACGATACAGCGCAACTGCTGAGGCTGGATAGGACATGACAGATAGTGTCGATAGAGCGGGCGGACTGGGCCTCGCTATTCAGGCTAGCAACAAGAGCTGTAGATTAGCAAAGAATGCTTTGAGACCTGGTGAAAGGTCAAGTGTTTCTATCAGTTCTTGATGTGGTGACCGATATCCTCCATCATTTTCCCTTACGGGTTTTCTCTCTTTTTACATTTCGTAAATGAAAGCGAGACATTTGAATATAGAGCCATTACGCATCATAAAGAATTTACATTTCAACCCGAGCGCTGTGACTGGCCTCACTACTAAACCATCGCGACATCATTTTTCTTGACCCACAACTTGTTGAATGACCTCCCCATAAGCAACCTTACTGCCTCTTTGTGTTTGACTCTGCGGAAATGCCGGGCTTTCCGCGTTGCTGCGGGGCACATGCATGTCGCACGGTTTTCATAGGGTTCATGCCGCTTCCGCATGACTTTGTCTGGAAGAGGATTGGGTGTATATGTCCAGACATGTGTCTAGGTTTGCGTACTTTATAGGTTATTCGCCCTGCGCGCGTAACGGTCGTCGACGACGTTCGCGGACAAAAGTGAGGCAAACCTGAGCCGGACCCGTCTCGTGTTCAAAATGGTACCACAGTTTCTCTCAGGTGCGACCGGTCAAGCAGTGGTACAGGGAGAGCTTTTGACTTGCTACGTCCAGCCTATGTTGTGAGAGCTTCGTGTTGAATTCAACAGGCCCTTCTGGCTTGTCGTTTGTCCCCTGTGCATGGGCCCGGGGTCTGGTGCCAACAATCACTCTTCAGGCGATTAAATGTCTGGAAATGCGCACAAAAACAGAGAATCATGACCGACATAGAATATTGGGACGGCGAGCTTTCAAGCAAGCTAGCTGAGTTGGAGCAGACAATTGGCAATCTAAAGTCCATGCGCGGAGGAGATAAAGAGGCGGTACGTGCAGGCGGTCTAGCGTCGTGTGTGTATACGAGCGCATAGTTTAAAGCTGGAAATCCAATCGGTTTGCTAACGTCTATTATAGAAAGAAGGAATAGAGAAGGCTAGGTCTCTCAGTGATGGATGTATCATTCCATGTTACAAGCTCTTCGGTCATAGACTGCTTTCACTGTCAGAACAGCTTTTATCCCCAAAGTTCAATCAGGATTACTCCCTTTCGAAATTCCTTTCAAAATTCTCTTCAGGGTATTGCGAAAAGTGAGGCCACCCTCAAACGAGTACGGGAGGTCAAGAAGGGATACAACTACGAAATGCGCATGTCGCTGAAGAATGATCCTCGACGCCACGAGTATGCGGAGAAATTGAAGGCCGTGGACGAGAGGATCGCAGCACTGGAAACGGAACTCAAATGGGCCAAAACTGAAGCCAACAAGAAGAGCCTTTTCAAGGGGAGTAAGGGGGCAGACGGGAGTGGTACTTTGAACGAAAATGCAACCAACGATACCTACTTGACGGAAGCGAAGAAAATCCAGGACAAGACCGAAGCCTCCCTCCAGTCGGCGCTCGGGATGGTGGAGGCCTCGAAGCAGGTGGGTGCAAACACCGTGGACGAGGTGAACAGGCAGAAGGAGCAGATCGCGGAGATCACGGACACGGTGGAGGCCATGGAGGACGGACTGACCAGGGCGGACAAACTCATTCGGGCCTTTGGCCGGCGCATTGCCACCGACAAGTTCATTCAGTTTTTCTTCGTCCTGAACTTCGGTTTATTAGTGGGTATCATCGTCTGGTACGCTGTCAAGAAAGGAAAGGTCAGGGCTCCTGAAATTCATGCCCCTCCCATGCCTACGTTCGACGAGGTCTTTGGCTCCGGGGGGGGGGATAACACCTCAACGTTGGCTGAACAGCCAACATCCGATGGTTTGGCGCGAAGACTGCGAGTAGCGGCCCGGTATTTGCGGCCCGTTGCTAAGTCGATGACTCACATTCCGTAGCCGTCAAAGGCAAAGGAGGAAAAGAAGAAGGCTTACACCAGTGGCACCGAAATGTTAATAGCTTGATGTTTGCATAAATTGTCAAAGTAAATGAAGGTCTAGAGCTTGAAGGTTGCATCTGAAAAAAATCAACAACAGATGGCGAAATCGATCGCATGCTGACCGTCAGGCCTTCAGAATTACGATCGCACTGCATAGTCCGAGCAGGATGTCCTACACCTCCGATCTTTCTCCCATCAATTCCACGTGCTCTCTCGCCGTTTCTCGAAGGCGACGAAGCATTTGTAAGGACACCGCCCCTGGCATCCCATCCACCCTAGTCGTCCGCTCTCCTGTGATACCATCCCTGGCGCCAGCAGCCACCATTCCACCCAGAGTGCTCGACGCCTGAGCCTCGCTTGGGACCAACCTATCCACCCATTCGTTCCTTCTTGCCTGCCACTGATCCGGGTCGGTACCCGCCTTCCACGGCCCTACCCCATCGCCCTCTGAGGTGAAGCTCCATGTACGTGGACCAGTTTCTTTCTCTTCAATTTCTGCGGCTACCACCGCCAAGGCACAGCTTAATGCATATCCGCCCCAGTTGCTGACAGAAGCCGCTAACAGCCAGGTCGTCGCCGTGACGCAGGCGATTCGACTGGCGTGGGGGATGCTCGCAGAGCCCACGATCCGCTCCCAGGCCTTGCCCATGCCCAGCTCGTTGCCACCGTCCCCGATGCCTAAACTCTCGATCGCAGGTCGCGTCAGGCTCATCAATTGTTCCAAAGGAGCAACAAAGGTGTCCATGCATCGTCCTCGCATTGTGTAGTAGTGGCCATCGCGTGCAGGGCCCGCCCTCTCTATCGCCAGTACGAATCCCACCTCACAACCCAGGCGTCGTAGGCGACATATTTCCACATCTGTCCATTCTGATTTAGCTGGAAATGTCTCTATTTGGAGCGAGGCAGAGATGTATGGGGAATCTGCAGCAACGGCTGCCTGGATGACGGCAGCATTGCATTGATCGGTCAAGAGTATGCACGTCTTCCCAAGACCAATGCACGCTCGGATAATTGCAAGGGCGCCTGGCGGGCCGTCGGTCTCGGTTGGCGGAGTATGCTCTAGTAGACAGGGAAAGCCAGTGAGAATGGCGATAGGGGAGCTGGCCCGCTGAAGTGCTCTGGCCGCCATTTCAAGCTCTCCCGCCGGCTGAATCAGATCTTTCAAGCCGCGTCCACCCTCATCGTGCTGTACAATAGCCTCCAGTCGATAAATAATTCGAGAGGCCGATGAAACCATAGTTCTGTGGATTGTACACTGCGAATGATACGAGATACGATGGAGGGGAGGTAATACATCTTCGAAATGGTCTGCGACCTACCAACTATCAAGATACGAACACGCTTGAAAAATGCAAGCACATCCAGCTGTGCGCTCCGAAGCGATACAGGGGCAGAGTTCATATGCTACATCAAATGCACCGAAACTAGTCCAGAGGTCTGCGCCGTGGATATTGTCGGAAACCTGGTAATTTGAGCCGTGACGTTGCGGGCATGGGCCGTGACAGGCAGGGGCAGATCTCCTTAAGTCCTGAAGGACCCCGGACACGACGTCTTATTACCATTATATGGCCAGTGTCTTGGCCCAAAAGCAGCCATGACGTATCATACACTTGAAACATGTCATATCATTACACTTTTATGCCGTCAAACTGGAGTGGCTCAATGAATTGGGTGTAGTACCCTGTACGGACCAACAAGAAACGGAATTGGTTGCTTCAGCATTTTCGCATTTTAAGATTCATTTTCCATCTGCACGACAGATCACTCGCAGAAACATTAAAAAGGGTATTGTTTTCATTATCTTACCATTAAATGGAGGCCAACAGTGACTGTGGCCAGAGCGGGACAAATATCCAGGTACGTTCCTGAAGTCATATACGTGTAGCCCTGCTCCTTTGTGAAAAGCCACGTCAATTTTTGGGCCTCCATGTCCGGTACTTGTACACCCGCCTTCTTTCCTTTTGATAGCTCATGCACCCCAAGTGGGCTAGAAAGGGCAGCGGTCTTACATCTTCTCCTGTACTGAAGCGAATACCACACCCCTCGGAGAATCGTGCACCGCGTACCTTAAAACTTGGCCTTTCCATATAGCTTGTTGACACCAGATTCCTAAGTCCCTTAATCTCGCTACGTCCCTTTGCACAGGTTGCGGTCCGCTGCCGTCCCATCAACGCCGACGAGGAAAAGCGGGGATTCGTCCCAATAGTCTCCACAGACACGGAGAGGCGCCAGGTCAAGATCAACTACGGACAAGGACTCAAGAAAATTACCAAAAATTTTAACTACGACCGCGTGTTTGGTCGCTTTGCGACGCAAGAAGATGTCTTCAAGCACACCGTGGCCCCCATGGTAGACGAAGTGCTGGCAGGGTTCTCCTGCACCGCCTTTGCTTACGGGCAGACAGGCACCGGCAAGACCCACACCATGGAAGGAGTCTTGGACAGCCCAAAAGGCTACGGCATCATTCCTCGCGCTATCCTGTCCATGTTCGAGAAGCTAAACGCCTGTGCCGCCGACTTCACGGTGCGTGTCTCCTATCTGGAGATCTATCAGGAGAACTTAGAGGACCTGTTGGAGGCCTCGCCGCACGGCCTTGGCGCAGGCAGCAAAGCTCTGACGGGAGGCACCCACGGTGCGGTAGCAGGCGGGGGGAAGTCCAAAGGCCTCCGCCTGATGGAAGACGTGAAAAAGGGCGTGCAGGTCCTGGGTCTGGAGGATGTCAACTGCAAGGACGCGGCCTCCACGGTTGCCTTGCTGCAGCGGGGCGTCACCAATCGCCAGACCGCCGCGACCCTGTGCAACAAGAATTCGTCCCGCTCCCACTCCGTCTTCACCCTCAAGGTGGTGATCAAGGAGACGAACGGGTCGGGCGAGGAAGAGGTGCGGGCCGGGCAGCTTAACCTGGTGGACCTAGCGGGGTCGGAGTGCATCGGCCGCAGCGGGGCCAAAAACGAGCGGGCTCGCGAGGCTGGGAACATCAATCAATCCCTCCTGACCTTGGGACGCTGCATCACGGCCTTGACCGAGGGTCACCCTCACATCCCCTACCGCGACAGCAAGCTGACCCGACTGCTGCAAGAGTCCCTGGGAGGGCGGGCCAAGACCTGTATCATCGCCACGCTCTCCCCCGTGGCCAGTAATGTGGACGAGACCCTTTCCACGCTCGAGTACGCGCTAAAAGCCAAATCCATCAAGAACAAACCCGAGCTTAATGCCCGGTCAAGCAGTCGCACCCTGATCAAGGAGTATAACTCCGAGATCGAATCTTTGAAGTCCATGCTCATGGCCACGCGGGAGAAGAACGGCGTTTACCTAGCCCCTGCCGAATACGACCAACTCCAGGCCCAACTTCAAGCGCAGGCGGAGAGGATTAAAGAGTCAGAGCAGGCCTTGCGGCAACGCGAGGAGGAGCTGGAGGAGGCGGTAGGAGCGCGCACCGAGCTCCGCCAGCAGGTGGAGTCTATCACCGAGGCCCTGGAGCAGAGCGAGGTCGCCCGGGAAGCGAGTTGTGAAGAGGCCCGACGCCTGTCGAAAGAAGTGGAGAAAACCAAGGCCGAACTTGCCGGTACCCGGGCGGTGGTAGCAGAGCAGGTGCAGACAGAGGAGGCCTTGCGCGGTCAAGGCAGACTGCTGCTCCAATCGCTGGGGCTAGCCCGCGCTGACGTGGAAGGCTTGTTGGCTAAAGTAGAACGAACGGGAGAAATTCTGCGAAAACGTTGCGATGGTGCGGCTGATCTGGGGGCGAGCTGTACAGCATACTTCAATCACTTGCGCGATGGGATCAAGGAAACAGGGGAGAGAGGCTCGAGCGCAGCCTCCGCGATGGAGAAGGCAGTAAAAGATTTGGTCGAGAAAGAAGTGCAAGTGATGGGCGACACTCTCAAGTCTCTATGCGGGGAGGTGGATTCGCTGGTGACGGTGGGGGGAGAAGCCAGCGGGCGCGTTGGTCGAGACATGTGCGCCCGCCTCTCGAAGGAGATCGTGGATGTGTTAGTGCGGGAGTGTCAGGACCAGACTCAGACCATGCTTGAGTGCGCCACCAGGTATGGACAGGTGGCGGAGGACAGAGCGCGCGAGGTTAGCTCTGCGTTTGAGGAAACGACAAATGCGGTTACAGAGACACTTGGGTCGACGCTGAGACGACTCGAAGAAGGTTGTGCTCGCATTCAGAGGGTGACGGCCGCCCATGCAAAATCCGCCGATCAGGTAGAGTCACACCTGAAACAATATGCCGCCAGTCGGCAAACGGAAATTGAAGACGATGCCAAAAATCTCGCTGATTTTATGAATGCGCAGGAAGAAGTGCTGAAAGAGGGCGCTGAAGCCCTCCTCCAGAGCATGCAAGCTGAGTTGACGAATTTTCTGGCCGGTTGCTCTCAAAGCAGGAAAGTCTATACCGATAAGATGGCCATGATGGCGGAGAAACGGAAGGCTGGCGCATTAGAGTTTGCCACGATGACCACAGTGTCTTTGAATGAGATGAAAACAGACCTTGCGCGTGGTTTCGAAGGCGTGCTCTCCGGCACGCTCGATCCCAGCCAATCCCTCCTTCGCGCGTGTGTGAGAAATCTGGACAAGTCGCACACGCCTCATCACGCTCAGGCGCTTGCCGCGGTAGATGCAGAATCCAAACAATTGGTTACAAGACTGGAGACTACCACAGCCGAAGGGGATAGGAAAATGCAAGAAACACTGGCATCTGGTGTGGCTGTTATCAAGAGCATTGAAGCTGAAACTAGCCGAATCGAGGCATTATTGCAGAGCAAAGGAGTGGGTGTCTCTGCGGCGATGGCTGCTGCGGAAAGAGAAGCAGCTGTGAGACTGAAAGGCCAATCCAGTGCATTTACAGAGGCCGTGCGCTCAGCTCTCTCAGATCCCCTTGAGAGCCAGCTAAACTCGCTTCTGTCCCACGTGTCGCAAGCTGAAGGTGCCGTGAGTACGTACACCACGGTAGCCAGTACGCTTGATGGGCCAACAGATAAGACTCCCCAAAAAAGGAAGTATCGCGAACCAGAGACCTTGAGCTCAACCCGTCCGCATGCTGAGATAATGGCTGGCGCACTTTCATCGATGCAGGAAGCAGATTGCAAGGAGAGCGCCAGGGAGGGCAATGAGGAGGAAGAAAAAAGTGTCGGATGCACTTCAAAGCCACTGGTAACAGAGGAAGATGCAGAATTGGAAGACATCGGGGAAGATGATGCAGTGATGAGCATTCCTATCGCAACGACCTGTGCTGGTCCAACGAAAGGAGCCGATGGAGATTACCATGAAGTCACGACTGGAGAGTCATCATTGAAGGAAAATGACGCGTCCCCTCCTAAGAAGAGACGGCTGTCTCCAGATCCACAAGCCATCATAGAGGAGAAGGCTCGAGATACCTTGAAATCTGCAAATCTCACGGCCCAGCCCACAGTTTCTGCTCCAGTACGCAGTAAAACGAGCCGCATCCCTCGACCAGTGAAGCCTCTAGGCTCCAATTCGCGAATGCGCTAGAACGATTTTAAGCTAGCTCACTTGAGCCAACACACCGCGGACAGTCCCATGTAGTCTACGTGGCAACGAGTGACTTAGCGCGGAAAACGGGACACGTGATGCATGACAAGAAATACGTGTAAAGACAGGACCACCCCAACTGAAGCGCAAAGTGACGAAAAGAAAGTAGAATATGCAAGAATCCCATTGGAGATGTGTAGGCCACAGCAATGCTTTGCTTGTACTGTCTTTCCATCACGTTTTAAAGGTTGGTTATGTAGGACTTTACATGGTCCACTCCTAGTGATACATATACACGCGCATGCAAAGCGACTGTACACTCGTTGTAGTAAGTGAGTCGAAAAAGAAGGCTATCTGCGATACAATTTATGTCCTGCAACCTTACCGAGGTAGGCATTTCGTAGATCGGGATCAAATTTCTTCGGCCGTGTCCTCAAGTTGTAGCAGGTACTCGATGGCGCCCTCCAAGGAGGCAAGACAGTATCCTGCCTCTGACATCATCCTTGCAGGATCACCCAGAGCTGCCAGCATATTCTTCAAAGCTAGCAACCGTGAGATTCCACACTGACTCACCACATAGATGAACACGGGTAAAAACTCGTCTGCTCCTAAGTGCAGATCCGCGCCATCCCCATGCTCTCGGCGATGGCAGGCGTGGATTTCCTTGACCGCAGCCACCAGTGCATCTAACTTATCCGAAGGTAGGGTTGTGATCTCCCCACTCAATCGGCGTAGATGACCTACAGCCGCCTCCCACGAACTTATGGAAATGTTTCCCACCGCAATTCCGAAGAAGGACTGGGGTCGAGCTTGGAATATTGCACACTTCTGCGCCAGCCGCTTCTCCTCTTCAATGTTTGTCTCCACCATTACTCGCTCATACAACCGGAGCCGCAGAGGGAGGAAGGTCTCTGCCTCCAACACACGTCTGATCTCTGCCAGACAGAACCGGTCCACCTCTGCCTCCCCCACCTCCCCGCTTCCACTCGCCATGCTAGGAGACGTCAAGGTGGTGCGCGCCATGTCCCGCAAACTGCCACTGAAAGGCACCGTGTCCAGAAGCTGTCGGGAGCTTCGCCCCAGAAAGTCAGAGTAGGCCCTGAGGAGGTCCGTCTCCTGCACGTCGCACTCCTTCGCCCGTTTCACAAAAGCCTCCAACTTGGCCTGCATGCTCTCCCCGCCACCCCCTCCGTCGTTGATCTTGATCCCTTTTCGAATGCCCTCCCAGGTACATACCTGAATTTGTCGCCGCAGACGTCTTTGCGGATCCCCTTTGCCGACGGTATGCGCCATCGTTGTTAGCTCATCCACGCGCTCTGTGGCGCCCAAGAAGTCCTGAAGAACCTTCGCAACCTCATAATCTGTCTCCTGCGACGGCACGACCGGCCTCGCAGCCGCTCCCAAGGGCGAGGGAGGAGAGGAGGAGACCATGGAGTGAGAACTCGAAACTCCCGTCAGCCGCCGTAAGTACTCTTCGAGCCGTGCTTGCTTCTCCAAGCTGGGAGGGTTTGTCTCACTCTTGTGTCGCTTAAGCGGGAATTTGACGCCATCAATCCCCAAACTACCGGGGCGCATCGCGGACACAGCCTCATGTAACGCCAACATTTCCGAAGGGCCTTTGCGGACGCGCCACTCCTCCCCGCTCTCCAGGTCCAGTACCCACAAAACGAATTGATACGTCTCCGAGACCCTCTTCCCCGTCTTTCCCCCGCGCCCCTCACCGAGGTGGCTTTGCCCACCGGCAGCGCGCCTCAGCCATCCTGTGGGCATGACGCCGGCCGAGGCACTGCGTGTGCGCTTGGTTGTAGGCCGGGCCGGACTAACAGAGCCAGAAAATGTATGCGCGATAGTCTGCTTCCGAGCGGATCCAAAGAGAAGTGTCGCGGGGGAGAGGGGGGGAGGAGAGGGGGGAGACGTAGGACCGGGGGGGGTCGGCTCAACGCCTAGTATGCGCACAAGGAGGGCTTTGCGCAAGCCGGTGATGTCGAGGCCGAGCCGGTGGGCAGACTGTACCAGCAGGATATCCTCCCCGTCCGGCGCGTCCAAGTGCTCCTGCTCCTGGGCTTTGGCGAGCGTGGGGGAAAGGTGGACAGGGACGTACTCGGAGAGGGTGCTCCGGGGGGTCAAGCCTGTGGCCAACTTGACTCGAATCGAGTCCAGCGAGAGAATACCAGTGCCCCTTGCGCTAGCCGTGACGGGAGCCTTGCTGCCGGTGCTGCGAGGGGTGGCTCGAAAAGGCAGGCCCGGCATGGACAGGCGCCGCCTGGTCGTGTGCCGCGGGGTGCTCCTGGGCGTGGCCGCACGGGAAGAGGGCGTGTGTACAAGCGTGGGCGAGAAGAGGAAGAGCAGGTCTTCGGGGGGGGGATCCGAGGTGGACGTGGGGGTGGAAGGG
>Ga0209925_1001409_pt1 | contig 12082 bp, 12 predicted proteins | sample SalPonR2_A_D1_MG_FD_185702 | JGI IMG/M metagenome (GOLD analysis project Ga0209925, IMG submission 185702) | Salt pond soil microbial communities from South San Francisco under conditions of wetland restoration - Salt Pond MetaG R2_A_D1_MG... ...
ACAATCAAGATTCCTCGTCACTTTCGTTTCTCGCAATGACAGCAGCGGAAGCTTCTAAGATAATATTAAATATTGTCGAGTTCCTTGGAAGTGTTCCCCCCGGGCCGGCTGCCCGGGACCGAGCCTAAAAGTAACTTTTCGGTGTGTGTAAGGCCAATATGAGTATAACAGTTTGATTTCCTTGAACCTTATACCTTAAACTCTAAACCTTAAACCGTTAAGTTACTTAGAAGTCGATTTTGGGATGGCAAAGAAAAAAGTTCAAGCCCCATTTAAGATTAGAGGGCGCGCAAATTCCGAGGAATGCAGCGCAACACAGATATTGGACTTTTTACGAAGCCATCAAAAATGATTATTGCCACGTAACCTGCGGTTTGTTTCTAAGCGGCAGCCGGTGGTACCTATATTTGGGGTATCCCACCATGACCGCTCCATAGCTGACATGGCCCTCCGGCAGCCCGATGGCCGCCTTCAAATCCGGCCAATACCTGGCCGCCGTATTGTAAAAACCGGCCCAGCAACTGCCAAGCCCAAGAGATGGGGCGGCCAATTCAAGATAGGCCAATGCAATCACGCATGAATCGGCCGCCATTGGATGATCCTTGTGGCCATGGGCGACAATAACGTGCGGCGCCCCCCGACAGACCGTGTCCATCCCCATTTCCCAGGCGGCGACGACCATATCCAGATGCATCATACCCGCTATTTCCGGCTGTTTTTTGATCATATCCCGCATCCAGTCAACCACCAGGCCGATCTGTTTTTGCAGGATTTGCCTGTCATGAACCACATGCCAGTGGACCGGCTGCGTATTATGGCCGGAAGGGGCGTGGGAGGCGATTTCGATTAACCTGGAAAGGGTCTCCCTGTCCACCGGTTTGTCCTTATACGTACGGATTGACCGTCTGCTGCGAAGAAAATGTTCCGCCTGTTCAGGGCCAAGCCGCCATTCCTTTTTTACCGGCGGGCAGTCCTCGGGGCGCATGCGCTGATGCGACAATGCGCCGGTCGGACAAACCGCAACGCAGTGGCCGCAGTGAATACAAAGCTGTTCAGCCCCTTTTACCGGCTTGGGCACGGAATCCTTGTCTTTGAGCGCAATAATTTTAATGGGGCACTCATCCACACATATGCCGTCGCGATTGCACTTATCCGGATCCACTTCAAACAATGGCATAACCGCCTCCAAATGGGTTGTTTTCTATAATCTGGGTTTAAAAAGCGCCGATTTTAACGTTAATCTATTTTAGATAAAGCCGGCCGGCAAGTCAATAAAAAAACGAGCGAACGCTCGTTTTTTTATTGACTTTTGCCAACGCGCCCTATGATGCGAAAAGAAATCATAGATTCCTTTGCCGCGGCGCCTTCTTCATCACCCGTCGCTTGAGTTCTCCAAAGACATCCCGGCCCTCGACAGTGGCCGCCTGTTTGCCTCCGACCATGTCCAGATAGGCCTGCGTCCGTTTCATCTCATCCGGGGCCAGATGACGATCAAAGAACTTCAGCGAATTCTCCTGCCGGTAGTAGGTAAGCAACGGTCCATACATGGCGATGCCGTCGACGTCCTTGTGGACGCTACCGAGGATTTTTATATCCGGCAGGCGAATCGGTACGGGCGGCGGTTCAAACGACAGGATCTCCGCAAACAGATCCAGTATCTCCGCCAATTGGTCAGCCGCCTCATTTACAAATGCCGTGCGCCCCTCTTCGGCAATCGCTTCGATATCGTTTTCCGTATATGTGAAATCCAGATCCTTGAGGCATTCGGAACGAATCCGCTCAAGGGTCGCTTCCCCCTTCGATACCGCCACATCCGCATCGTTTAATATTTTGACCATATTGAATATATTGACCATTTCTCTGATCATCGGATTTTTGCGAACCAACACGTCTTTTACCGTCGTGCGGTAGAAGACGAGCTCGTTGTCCAGGACCAGGATATCGCCTTTATCCCCGTCAAAATCCGGCCGGTAGAGTTCGAGACCGCGCTCTGTCATCGATTGATAGCCGGCCGCCTGCAGCAACCCCCGCATGGCCTCCTTATCAACCTTTTTCACACCCTCAGAGATCCTTAGGGAACGGCTTACCCTGTCTCTTAGCCGGTCTATTGAAATTTTTCGCTGAAGATTTTCCTTAAATGACATGGCCGCCCCCGTTTATTGTTGAGATATTGATGACAATGCCTAATAATAGTATAGTAAGGTTTAAATCAAAATCAATTGGAATCCCTATGCCCCGTTTTTCTTTTAAAATTTCGGTGATCCTCGGGTGTATGGCATTAACCCTTATGGCCGCTCCTGCCCATGGCCTTGAAGTGGCATTTGTCCCTGACAACAGGCTGAGCCTTCAGGCGCAGGATGTCTATTTACGCAAGATCCTCAAGAATATGGCCAGCCAAGGTATAAGGGTGCGCATTGACCCGGCTATCGATTTCAAAATCAGCGCGTCCTATGAAGAAAAACCGATTCAACAGGTGCTGGACGGCATTCTGGGGCCATACAACCATGCATTGATTTGGCGGGATTGCCCGGATTGTACCGGCGACAATTACCGGTTAACCGAAATCCAGATCTACAAGCCCGGTCATAAGGACCGAATCATGCTCCTGAAAAATCCAAACTTCAATGTGGCCCGGGATCCGGAAACCGGTTTTCTCTTTGTCAGGCACGAACTCTTGGTCAAATTGGAAAGTAAGCGCCATTACGATAGTTTTAAGTCCATCGTCAGCTCCTCAGGCGGAAAAATTCTCGGCCAAACGCAAAACGGCATCTACCGGGTTCAACTGCCAAAGAATATCGACGAGATGGCATTTTTAAAAAAAATCCGCGATTTGACGGGCATCTCCGGCGTTGAGCCCAACTATGCGTATCAGGCGCCAGGTGCGTTTTGCGCCGCGCATTCGGATATCCATCTGCCTGAGGTCGATAATCGTTTGCCGGCTGACGCTCAGGCGGCGGTGGGGGTTTTTGACAGCGGACTCGCCCCGGAGTACCAGAATCAGGCCTACATTCTTGATTCCTTTAATGCCGTTGACCCGGATATGGCGATCTATGACAGCCTTGGCCACGGGACGCAGATGTCCCTGCTGGCTGCCGGCGCCATAGATCCCGTCGGCGTAAAGGACGATCAGAAAACCATGCCGGTGATCGCCATCCGGGGATTTGATGATAACGGCATGACGTCTAACTATACCCTGATGCAGGGAATTTCTTATGCCATGGAAAAAGGGGCGCGGGTTTTGAGCCTAAGCTGGCATTCAGAGACCAAAAGCCGATTTTTAGAGGCGTCTCTGACTGAGGCGGCCTCAAAAGGACTTATCGTTGTCGCCGCAGCCGGCAATCGGCCCACGGGCAAGGCCGTCTATCCGGCAGCCTATAACGATGTTTTGGGCGTAGGGGCTCTGGATCCTAACGGGGAAAAATGGAAAAATTCGAACTTCGGCGATTTCGTCAGCTTCAAGGCACCTGGTTTTGCCAATATGCCGATAGGCTACAACAGCGATCCCGGGATTTATGCCGGCACCTCCATCGCCACCGCCTATACGGCCAACCAAATCGCCGCCTACCTGGCCGATCATCCAGATGCCGGGGAAAAAGAGATCCGGGAGGCCTTGAACCATCATGAAAAAAAGCAGCCGCATTGAGCCAGCCATGATCGCATTTTTGGCTATGGAAATCGGTATTGACTATTCAGCCGGTACTGGATAGAAATTATAGTAATTTATTGTATTTTAATCACCGGGAGCCTTTGTATAACCCTTTTCCCAAAAAAGGAGAGTAGCCATGATCCGATTCGTGACGATGACATTTCCGGCCTCCAGTGCAAAAGAAACGATGGACACATTTCTAAACCTGCCCAAAGCCCCCGACTTTGTCACTCACATGGGGCCGTGGGTATCAGGAATGGCCGAAGACAGGGTCAAGACCGTTTCCATCTTCGAATTTGACAGCTCAAAGGAAAAAGAGGCGTCAGATTACATTAAGGGGCGCTATGATTCCTTCCTTGGCGTTCCAGAAATTAACATCAACATTGAAGAATGGGTAAGTGTCGATGAGGCCGTAAAAACGCTGGAGAGCTGAGAAAGGGCAAGCCTGTCGCTGCCTTTCGCACATAACCCCATCGCCGCCTCAGGGCCGCAAAAATGGGCATTGCGGCCCCATAGGCGCCCTTTCCTGCGGCCCTGTCCCGTTGGGAAATCCCAGGCGCAAGAGGACGGAGATGGCCGCGTCGGATAATCCTTACCGGGCAAAACCTAAAGGCAACCAATGAGATTTTACAAATTAGCGGTAACGATAATTCTCTGTACGGTGTTTATCACGGTCGGCTGCACCTCAATGAAAAATGGCCTTTACGAAATGGCCATCCACCGCGAATGCAAAAAAGCCGATTTAACTTCAAAAACCGTGGATGTCAATGGAATGACCATTGCCTTTCTGGAGAGCAAACCGCAGAAAAAGGCCCCTACACTTGTCATGGTACACGGTTTTGCCGCAAACAAGGAGAACTGGATTCGACTGGCCAAGCATCTGGTCGACTCGTTTCATATGATAGCCGTGGACTTGCCGGGACATGGGCAAAGCACCAAAAATCCGGCGCTTTCCTATGGTATAGACGACCAGGCGGGCTATCTAGAGAATATTTTGGGCCGCTTGGGCGTCGAACGCTTTCACATGGTGGGCAACTCCATGGGGGGTGCCATTATTTCGCTTTACGCCGCAAGACATCCGGGACAGACAGAATCCCTGTTCTTAATTGATCCGGCCGGTATCTACGCCTATGAAAGCGAACTCTTTGACCGCCTGAGGGCCGGCGAAAATCCGTTGATCGTTGAAGAAAAAGAAGACTTTTACGAACTCATGGATTTTGCCATGGAAAAAGAGCCGTTTATCCCGTGGCCCGTTAAAAGCGTCATGGCTAAACGCTCGGTGGCCAATCAGGCGATCAATAAAAAGATTTTTTCCGAAATTCGGGCCGATCGCAAACATGACGATGATTTTAGGTCCGAGATTCAAAAGATTAAGGCGCCCACCGTAATTCTTTGGGGACGAGAGGACCGCGTCATTCACTGGAAAAACGCGTCGGTATTTGATGAACTGATCCCGGATTCGGGAAAATTTGTTTTAGAGGGCATCGGCCATGCCCCGATGATCGAGGCACCGGAAAAAACCGCCGACATATTAAAAGCGTTTATCGCCGCTCAACAAGATTGCAGCCCCATTTAAAATTGACAGTCTCGTAAAAAGTCGATTTTGGGATGGCAAAGTAAAAAGTTCAAGATCAAGGCGCGCAAAATCCCGAGGAATGCAGCGTACTTAGCTGTACGTGAAATTCCGAGGGATGGAAGCGCAACACAGATATTGGACTTTTTACGAAGCCATCAAAATTAATGCCAGAGATCCCTGGCCATCTCATCGAGGCCAAGCTCTAGAAGCTTGCTTTTTGATGGTTTCCCGGTTTCCCAGTCCCAGCCGCATACCCTGTAAAAATCCTTGAGCATCCGATCCATATCCGGCTCAATGCCTGCGGTGGCCCCTTCCGTCAGAGCCTTTCCGGCAATTTTCGGGATTCTGTCATCCGCGCGGGTTACCCCCAGCCGGTTGTTGATGGCCCGTTTCAGGTTCAGCGAGCGTTCACCGAATGTCAAAAGGTCCATGGCGGTAAACTCGGCCCCCGTAATGTCGGAGAGCAGCTGCGCCGTCATGGATGCGGGGATCGGGGAGAACTGGCACAGCGTCAGGCTGTTGTAGAGTTCACAAAAATAGAGCAGCTTGGCTGCAAACGCCCCTTTTTGGGCGGGATCATTCTTGTCGGTAAAGGTGATTCCCAATTCCAGGCCGGTTTCATTGCCGGGCACGTCAAAGTTGTAAAAAGCCCCCTTCAAATGACAGGCGCCGCGCGGACCCACCGCATAACTTAGCGCCGCGCCCTGATACGCCCGCGGATCATGCATGGGTATCTCGAGCCCCTTCACATGGGCGGCCTCCTCCGGATCAGCGCCGAATTCTTCGGCCATGTGTTTTACCCCTTTGGAAAGGGCCTTGCCGACGCCCTCCTGATTGACGATCATATCCAGCAGTTTCAAAAGCGTTTGGCTGTCGCCCCACTGGATTTCCATCCCGGCGGTTTCCCCGTCAAGAATGCCCTTTTCATACAAATGCATGGCAAAGGCAATGCAGACGCCGGCGGATATGGTGTCGATACCGTGTCGATTGCACAGGTGGTTGGCCATCACCACGGTATCTATATCAAAATTCATACAAAGCGGACCAAAGGCGGCAACGGTTTCATACTCCGGTCCGTCCACGGTTTTGATCTCATCGTTAAAATCCTTTATCACGCGGCCGCATCCAATGGGACATCCGGCGCAGGCATAGGTGTTCATCCGATAACGGCTCCTGAAAGCGGGGCCGTTTAACTTTGATGCCGGAAAAATGCTTTTGCTATAGTACTTGGTCGGCACATCCCCCAGGCGCATGCCCAAATCCATATACAGGTTGGTCCCGTATAGTTTATAGGCATTGGTATTGGCTTGGTTTCTGATACAGGACCGGGCTTCGCTGATATGCGTTTTCAGCCGCTGCGGGTTGGCCATGTTGGCCTTTTTCCGGCCAAATACGCAGAGGGCCTTTAAGTTCTTGGAACCCATCAGCGCCCCCATTCCGCAGCGTCCGGCCGCCCGGCCCTCATCGTTCATGATATTTGCATAATTCACGAGCCCTTCCCCGCCCTTGCCAATACAGGCAATGGCGGTTTGCCCACCGGTTTCCGCCTTGATCTTCCGCTGGGTCTCATAAATATCGTCGCCATTGCCCCACAGATGATCGGCTTTGCGAATTTCCACGCCGTCTTCTGTTACACTCAGATAAACCGGAGATGCCGCCCTTCCGGTAATCAGGATGCCGTCATAGCCGGTAGCTTTCATCCGCCGGGGGAATTGGCCTCCGGTGGTCGCCTCTCCCCAGAGGCCCGTGCCCGGCGATATACCGCATACCACTGCCCGGCTCACCATTGGCACATTGGAGCCGGTAAACGGGCCGGTAGCAAATATAAGCGGATTATCCGGGGAAAGCGGATCCGTGCCGGGTTTTGCATAGTCGTAGATTATCCTTGCCCCAAGCGTCGCCCCGCCGATATAGGCCGCCCTGTCGGCCTCGCTTACCGGCAGATCTTCTGTCTTCTGAGTGCTCAGGTCCACCTTGAGAAATTTGCCAAAATATCCCTTCATTGATTACCTCCAGATCTGCGCATTCATATCCAACAAATCGCCGGAATGGGCTTTGATAAACACCTCATGAAGCTGCTCTCGGGTCAGGTCGAACCACCCGAAATAGCACGCCGGATCCGTCGGCGTCTGCGAGAGAATAGCCTCCATATGCCCGTCAAGATCGGCCTTGGAAACGCCGGCATCCGCCAGCGAGACCGGCGCATTTATGGCTTTCATCAACCCGCGGAGCTTTTCCACAAGCGCGGCGAGACTTTTCTCATCGGATTCCTTCTCCCTTACGCCCAGCATATCGCATAGCTTCAAATACCGATCGGTGGCTTTCGAATAGATCTGCAGTTCGTAAGGAAGAAACAACAGCACCATCATGCCGTGGTGAATATGAAAGAGGCCGCCAATGGTATGGCCCAGCGCATGGGAGATGCCCGATCCGGCGTTGGACAGCGGGATCCCGGCCATCATGGCTGCCTGCTGCATTTTCATCCGGGCCATCATATCGTCACCATCCTGAAAAGCCCTGGGCAGCCAATCGAATATCATTTCGATCGCTTTAAGGGCGATCGCCTGGTTGAGTTCATCGGTTTTCGGCGCCATGAATGCATCCACGGCATGGGTCAGTGCATCCCCGCCCGTTCCCGCGGTCAGTTCTGGGGGCAGGCCGGCCGTTAGCGTTGGATCAAGCAGGGCAAAATCCGGCACGAATTCAGGTAAAGCCCCGCCCATCGGCAATTTAACGCCATCCGCATAGGATATGACCGAGATCCCGGAAACCTCCGAACCGGTGCCGCTGGTGGTGGGAACGGCCACAAGCTTCGCCTTGTTTCGCAGATTCAGCGGCACAAGCGGATTCAGAGTTTCAAAATTTACATCCGGGTGCTCGTAATAAAGCCATGCCGCCTTGGCGGTGTCCATGGCCGACCCGCCGCCAAGGGCAAAAATCAGGTCCGGCCCGAACGCTCTCATTTTTTCCGCACAATCTGCCACCGTATGGATAGGGGCGTCCGGTTTTGCCTGATCCCAGAGGGCGAATTCGAACCCATGCCGTTTTTCATAGGGACTCTGTATTTTCGGGGCAAAACGCACGGCATAGGCATCTGTTACAATAAACGCCTTCTTGTTTTTGCTTTCCCGGGCCACCAGGTCGACGGCATCCGGCATGAGCTGGGGGGTTTCAAGAAAAAGATTGAAACCGGAAAATATCCGCGGGACAAAAAACGGCTTGGACAAGTCCCTTAGAAACTCCGCCTGCATCATCGGTCCGCCCCAGGTCCGCAGCAGGTATTCATGGGTCCAGTAGGTCATAGGGTCTCCTTGGCTTCAGGGTCCATGGATGAAAGAAAAAACGGGGATCGCGCTCTTACGAGGCCATCACAAATTTAATCGCCGCACCGAACCAGGTAAATGAATGCAGCTTGCCGTCAATGGCCAGACGGTGGCTCTGCAATGCCTCGGTAACGCCCTCGTCACCTTTTTTCATGGCCTTAAACGCAGTGCCCGCATTCGCCCAGATCATGGCCGCATCATACTGATCCAGTTTCCTGTCCGTGGAGAACCGGCCCTCCTTGAACACAAACCGTCGGCCCTTGGCATTATCCCTGGTCTTGATAACCACCGAACACTCATGTCCCATGAGAAACTTCTGGAAATTGGCATTTTGTTCAGCAGCCTTTTTAAACTTGGCGGATAAAATGGTAAGCAGCAGTAAAAATCTCATTTAAGGCCCCCTAGCGCACTATTCACGTTTGGCTGATCCGGCGGGTCAATTTAGGTAAAAAGGGATATGATTTCTATATCGGCGGCTACTCGTTCAATATATCCCTGGCCCATGAGACCGCCGCAGAAACCCGCGGAAATCCGATTGTCGAGACCAAAAGTAAAAGGGCGTGATAGACTTCTTCCTGAGAGGCGCCGGCCTCGACCGCTCTTCGCGTATGGGAATGCACGGCTCCCTCGGATTGCAGGGATGCGGCGGCGGCCAACTGAACCAGTTCTTTGGTCTTCCCCTCAAGCGGCCCGGCGTCATGGGCGGTTTTTCCCAGCTTCTGGACCATAGACATAAATTCCGGGAAACGTCCGACCATCTCATTATAATGTTTGCTGGGTACTTTTTGCTCGGCACACATAAGAGACCTCCTTGCTTATAGGGGTTATATCAACCTGAACCCGAATTGGGATCAATCATTTTCTATAATTATCCCGTAAGCGCTTCCTGCCGGCGGGGCGCCCCGCTTTTCCCGTGAGACCACTGTATCGTAGTATTTTGGCTTGGTCCGACGATTGCTGGCGATTAATGCCTTCACCACCTGCCAACCGATTTCGCCCTTAAGCGACATTTCGGTCAACACATCCAGGGCCGTCCGGTTATCATAGGTTTCAGGACGATAGGGGCGCCTTGAAATCAACGCATCATAGATATCACAAACGGTTACAATTTCAACAATCCTGTCATCCAAAGCGATGCCTCTCGGATAGCCTGAAGCGTCCCGTCGTTCATGATGATCGCGGGCTACCCTGGCGGCAATGCTGTGAGGGTCCTTTAAATAGTAACTCAATAAAACGTAGCCGGCCAATGTGTGATGACGCAATTGCTGCAGCTCGTTTCGGGTAAGCGGCTGCACCTTTTTAAGGATATCCAGGGGCACACAGATCTTGCCGAAATCATGGGTCGGCCCATAGGCCGCCTCCGAGACCTTGCTGCGGTAATCAGGCACCAGATCACGGGAGATTAGTATGGTTAAAGCAAAAACAGTCAGCATGTGGCGATAGGTAAAATAATCGTTCTCCTCGAAATAATCCAGCATCTCGAGAACGGGTTCAGCCAGTTTAATGTTTTTCATAATGTCCAGAATTTCGGTGATGCCGTCGGATCCGTCAAATATAGAAGTATACGGCGGGCTGTTTAGAAAAAAGAGTAAATCTCTTCTAAGCGACCCGTAATCGAGAAGGGGCCAGATTTTTGAAGAAAGGGGGGGGCCGGATGCGATCAGCCACTCGATATTTTCCTGACTGATAAACTCACCCGGAGAAAGCAAGACCTTACCCTCCAGACTGGTTATCGGATAGAGTGATTTTATGGGTTCCATCGGATTCTGACACGTCCGTTATTTTAACTATCTCAGGATTATAATAATGTGTCAAGCTGAGCGTATACTGGCATTCCTACCCAGAAAAATTATTGTCAATCGGCTTAGAGCCAGCCTTTATCCCCGATCCCGCTTGAAGCCTCATTGTCACTGGCGTCTTCCCATGCCCTGGCCTCTGCCGCCGCCTCTGCCGCCGCCGCCCATACCTTGGCCACCGCCGCCGCCCATGCCACGGCCGCCCGTCTTTCCCGATCCCATCTGTTTTTTATCACCTGACAATTCGCTCAGACGGTTCTCCTGGTATGCCTTTATCGCATCCCTAACGGTGCCGCCATCGCAGGAATACACCTTGATATTTGACTGACTCAACGCCTGCGCGGCTTTGGGACCCAATTGGCCCGATATCAGGACCTTGGCGCCGGAGTCGGCAATCATTTGGGCGGTTTTGATTCCCGCCCCCTGGGGAAGGCCTAAATTCTGCGAATTATCCAGGTAGACGGCCTGCTCGGTTTCCGTATCATAGACGACAAATCCGGACGAACGTCCGAATCGCGGATTTAACTGGCTGTCCAGCGTATTGCCCATACTGCTTACCGCAATCTTCATGGTTTTTTCTCCCTTCATCAACAAATAATGAAAATAAAAAATTATTGATGGCTTCGTAAAAAGTCCAATATCTGTGTTGCGCTTCCGTCCCTCGGAATTTCACGTACAGCTAAGTACGCTGCATTCCTCGGGATTTGCGACGCCTTGATCTTGAACTTTTTACTTTGCCATCCCAAAATCGACTTTTTACGAGACTGTCAATTATTCATAAAATGGCTAATACGAATCTGCCACTATTATCAACGATAGGCAAGCAAATCATTTTGTCTTTCTAAATGATCCGCCATTACGATGCCCCCTTATATCGCTTCAACCCTTGACATGCTTTTAAAACCAATGATAGAAAAAAATAAAAATGAGTTAAATTCTTAGAATAGGCTTAGGATTTGAGCCCAATGAGTACAGTGAAACATACCGAGAGTTTTATAGAAAAACGAAGGCATGCCCGGATAAACACCCTAAATCTTATCGGCTATATTTTATACGATAAGGACCGAAAAAAAATTGACAAGGGGAAGGGGCGAACATTGAATCTGAGCCAAAGCGGCGCCCTTCTGGAGACCGAAAAGCCGCTATACGGATCATATATCGTCCTTATGACGATCGACCTTGACGGCAAAAGAGTAAAGGTCAAAGGCCGCGTGGCCAATACCCGTCAATCAGAGGATAAGAACCTTTTTTTAACAGGCATCGAATTCCTCGGTTCCAAAGATGAGCAGCTATCTGCCATCGTCGCCTTCATAAAGGCCTACCATCGCCGAAAATACGCCAGCCAAAGGGTTCAAGAATCAAATAGTTGAGACGCCGGAGGGAGCCAACGGAAAACCAGGCGACCGATCTATTCAGCACTCAGGGCAACAGGGATGCCATTTAAAACAGCGGTTGATGCCTCGTCGCTTTCGCGCCTCGGCTTGACAGAAAGTTAAATTTCTGGAATAATAATATATATTTTCAAGCTGCTTGGAAAAAATGCGATTCGCCGACGGTGAATTTGGGTTTCGTTTGACAACAGTGTTCATTTGTTGCATACCTTTCTATAACCTAGATTGAGCGATTTTCAAGTTTGCCGCAGATACAAGGAAAATGATGTCGAGCGATAGGCGCCTATGCGAGACATCATTTGACGCAGTAGATGCGGTGAAATTGGAAATCCCGGAGGGTTTCAAATTTT
>Ga0209925_1001412_pt1 | contig 12075 bp, 12 predicted proteins | sample SalPonR2_A_D1_MG_FD_185702 | JGI IMG/M metagenome (GOLD analysis project Ga0209925, IMG submission 185702) | Salt pond soil microbial communities from South San Francisco under conditions of wetland restoration - Salt Pond MetaG R2_A_D1_MG... ...
TGACGAGGAATCTTGATTGTTAAAGATTTCTCGCTACCGCTCGAAATGACAATGCGGACGCTTTTCAGAGTTACTTTCTGCAAAAATGGTGCGCCAGCGCAATAAATCGCTTTTTACGAAGCCATCATCGATTAAGGCCCTCATAGAACGCTATTTTAATGGTAGAAGGAAAGGAGGATACGCGACATGTCCCCACCAAAGACTGAATTTGACGCCATCGTCGTGGGCACGGGCCCCGGCGGCGCAACAGTGGCCAGGGAGCTTACCAAAAGCGGCAAAAAAGTTCTGATTCTGGAGTGGGGAGATTACGAGCCCACCCGGGGTTCGGTCGTCCAGGTTATCCCCCAGGCGTTTGTCCCGGGAAAAAGCCTGTTTTTTACAAACCAGCTGCTTACAATGATCCGTGCCATAACCACCGGCGGCAGTTCCATGCTTTACTGCGCAACAGCTTTTGACCCGCCGGTTGACATGCTGAAATCCTATGGTGTGGATATATCCGAGGAGGTCCCCCAGATTTCCGGTGACGTGCCTATCGCCCCATTGGCCGACTCCCTCCTGGGTCCGGGGCCGCAGCGGTTTCTCGATTCCGCCGGCCATCTGGGCTATGACGCCCACAAGCTAAACAAGTTCATTTTTCAGGACAAATGCCGTGAAAACTGTCAGCTCTGCAGCTATGGCTGCCCGCACGGGGCCAAGTGGAACGGCCGCCACTTTGTTGATGAGGCCGTTGAAAACGGGGCTGTCATACTTAACAAGGCCAAAGTCGAAAAAGTCATTTTTGAAAATAAAAAGGCGGTCGGCGTCGAATACAGGCGCAACCGCGAAACATACCAGGCGTTTGCGGACAAAACCGTCGTTTCCGCCGGCGGCATCGGCTCCCCCCTGATTCTGCGCAAAAGCGGGATGATGAAGACCGGCTATGACTTCTTTTTTGATCCGCTTGTTTTCGTCTACGGAAAAATCAAGGGCCTCGGCAGCGGCAAATCCGTACCCATGAGCACCGGCGTTCACTTTGCCGATGACGGTATCGTGATGACGGATTTTAATATGCCGCATATAATGAAGGTCCTGTTCGATCTGGAGGTGTTGAAACTCAAGCAGGTATTCTCTTACGCGGACACCCTGCCCATCATGGTTAAAATCCGGGATGAGCTTGGCGGCGAAATTTCCAAAAGAGGCTGGATAAAAAAGCCGCTAAACAAAAACGACCGGCTCAAGCTGCATAAAGGCGCCATACACGCCAAACGCATTCTTCAGAATGCCGGTGCATCAGACATTTACGAGGGCTGGATGTTTGCCGCCCATCCCGGCGGCACCGTAAAAATCGGCGAACACCTGGATGCAAATTTAAAAACTGAGTTCGACAACCTCTATGTTTGCGACTGCTCAGTCATCCCCCAGGAGTTGGGGCAGCCGCCGACATATACCCTGGTTTCCCTCGGCAAGCGGCTGGCCAAACACCTGGCCGCGGTGGCGACGGATGCCAAAATTGAAAATGATAAAACCGTAAGCGCCGCCTAGCCCGAAAAAAAATTCCCGCAAGGCCGCCGGCAGCGCCAAGCGTTTTAAGATAAAAAACCTCTGCATCTTTAGAGAGATGTCTGCGAGATCAAACAACAAATAATGGCCACCATTTTCGGAGGCAGTGGTTGATGAATGCCGACAAAGAGCCCTTATCCACCCCCGTTGGGATTTACAAAAAATCAGAGCTTGAACAAACAGATGCCACCTTTCGCGACAGCGCTGTCCGCCAGGTATTAGCGACCCGCGAGGGCCGTCGGCTGATGGGCGCATTAATCCCTGAGGTCCTCAACGTATGGGCGCAGGGCAGCCGCTTTAAAACCGGCATATCCCGCATGGTGGGCAATAATCTCCAGCAGGGCGTTGCCCGTTCGGATATTCTGCTTCAGGCTAAGGAGCTCCCCCGGCTTTTTGAAGACCCGGATTTTGTTGAAAGGATCGCCGATTCACTGCCTGCGGTTATCAACGGTTTGACCCGGTCCCTGGCAAACGCCCTGGAAGCCATTGACGCCCTTTCCGTCCAAGAAAAAAAGAAAATCCTTGAAGACCTTATCCCAGGCATCGCCAGTGGCGGCTCCGGGAAAATGCTCACCCGAGCGGCAAGCGTGTTAAATGATATCCACCATTCCGACCCCGAATTTTTTGCCCGGCTTCTTGCGCCCGGCTTCTCAAACTGGGTTGAATCCACCGATTTCGGGGAAATTAGGGAGGCGCTCGAAAATTCCGGCCCGGATGTGCGGGCAGTCGTCCAAATGGCAAACCGTATTATCTGGCAGTATCCATCCAAAGTGGTCTCCCTCCTCTCCATGCTCCCCCTGGTCCTTAACCTCGTCGTCGAATCCCTGGATATTTCAATTGAAAAGCTAAACGCGCTTTCCCCGGATCTGCTTAGCGATGTCATCTGCATGCTGGGCAAAGAAATCGATGGGCCGTCCGCATCCCGCCTGGTAAACGGGCTCTCCGAAATCATCCGGAAAATCCATACCGGCAGTGCGCTTCTGGGCGATGCCGATAACCCCCAATTATACAAAATCCTCTTTGAAAAGTTTGATGAAATAATCGAGGGGATCGATCCGACGGTTGTTTGGAAAGCCCGGGTTATGATCCTTGAGCTAAAGGACCAGACAGACCGGGCCTTTTTTGACGCGGCGGCCGGAAATGATGCGTTCATGCGGCTGGCGTTTGCCAAAAAACCGGCGATTCCAAATATCCGCCGTCGGTCCTTAAACCGGCGGCTGGCCTTTCTGGAGGCCATGGACGACCAAACCGTATCCGCCTCACTGGCCGAATTTTTGGGCGAATATGACGTTCAGGGGGCCGCCGAGGCCTTCAACCGGCTGCTCACCCTTCTCAACCGCCTCTATGAAAACCGTCCCGAGGTTGGCGGATCCGTTATCCGTCAGTTCATCGATGCGATGGATCTGGACGAACTCGCTGATGCCGTCCGCCATATACTCGAAGACTCCGGCGGGGAGCTGAATCCAGCCGCCCGGGCCGTTGTGCCCGGCCTTGTGGCCTGGGTTTGCGAAATTCTGAAGCCGGCAGACGATGCATTTGAAGATGACGCGGCCCGGGCCCGGGAGGCCTTGGCCAACCTGTTCACAACAGTGGAGGCCTAATCAATGCAGGTTTTCCATGATGTCGCCGGCCGGATTGAGTCCCGGCCACTGCTTGACTGGAAGGCGCAGGGCAAACCGATTGTCGGTTACACCTGCTCCTATCTCCCGGCTGAGGTTTTTCACGCGGCCGGCATCCTCCCCGTCCGCCTGAGAGGCATAGAAACAGACGGCATGGATATCGGAGACGTCTATTTCGGCCCCTTTATCTGCAGCTTCCCGAAATGCCTGCTACAGCTTGTGGGCAAAGGGAAATACAGGTTTCTCGACGGCGCGGTCATCACACCCGGATGCGACTCCATGCGCCGCCTGGATGAATGCTGGCGAAAGGCGGGCAAAGATTATGAAGGCGTGCTGCCGGGGTTTTATTACTATTTTGATGTGCCCCATAAAGCCGAGGGCCATGGCCTGCAATGGTTTGTTGCAGAGATCGAATACCTGATTGCCGAAGTCGAGGATTATTTTGGCGTTGAAATCACCGATGAAAAACTGCGCGCGTCAATTGCCGAATATAACAAGGGCCGCCGCCTGCTTGAGGCGGTGGAATCCCTGCGAACGGCTGAGAGCCCGGTGATCTCCGGCGCTGATGCATTTTCCGCCACCATCGCCGGCGCCATTATGCCGCGCGGTGAATTCACGGAACAGATGGCCGCCTGGCTTGAAGCGCTCGAAGAAAAGCCGCCGATCGATAACGTGCAAAAACGCGTCATGCTGATCGGCAGTATCAGCGACGACCTTGAGCTAATGCGTCTCATCGAATCCCAAAGCGGGGCATTGGTGGTCTCCGAAAACCTCTGTTTCGGCGCCCGGCGGGAGGGGCGGCCGGTGGATGAATCCGGCGATCCCGTCAAAGCCCTGGCCGACCACTACCTTGGGGCGTCCATATGCCCCCGGATGTACGGCAAGTACAAACAGCGGCGGGCCCTGATCGAACAAAAAATCGAGGGGGCGAACGTTGACGGCGTCATCATGCAGAATATCCGGTTCTGTGATTTACATGGGGCAGAAAATGCCCTTTTTGAAAGGGATCTGGAGGCTTTGGGCATTCCCTGCCTGCGGATTGAGCGCGAATACGGCCCGATGATTGATAGGGGCCGATTAAAATTAAGAATCAACGCCTTTCTCGAAAGGATTGGCCGGAGGAAAAGAAATGCGGGCTGAGGCCAAAGAATACAACTACGACTGGATGATGGGCAGCATATTGGAGGCTGCGGCCAAATTGCCGGCCGGCAGCCGAAAAGAAACCGAGCTGACCCTCCGCTACATCCCCCACTTCAAATATGCCCTTGGCACCCTCCTTGATACGGGACCGCCGGGCGTTCAGTTTCTCCAGATGCTCTCCGATTACTATAAAAATATCATTACCGCCCATGAGCAGGGCAAAAAGATCGTCGCCACGACGTTTTGCAGCACACCCGTTATTTTCTACGCCATGGGCTTGGTTCCACTGACATTTGAAGTATTAACCGCGGTCGGCGCCATGGTCTGGAAACGCGGCATGTTTGAATATATGGACTACGGATGCGAAGTCGGCATGCCGGAGACCTCCTGTTCAGCCCAACGGGGCTCTCTTGGGGCCTATCTGGCCGGACTTGGAGAGAATATCGATCTTATTGTATGCGATTCTCCAGGCGTTTGCGATACCAACGCCACCGCATTCGCATTTGCCGCTGAATATCTGGACAAACCGTTCTTCCAGCTGAATTTCCCGAGCACCCTGGGCGATGAACGCAGCCAGTCCTACCATGTTGAAGACTTCAAGGCCATGATCGGGTTTCTTGAAAAACAAACCGGTGAAAAGTTCGCCTTTGATCGGCTTGAGGCGTATCTTAAAGAAATAGAAATCCAGGACGCGATCACTGCGGACCTGGAGGACATGCTCCTGCTGGTGCCCACACCGATCCCCCCGATTTACACCCTCATGATTTACGCCGGCCGGTTCTGCTTTGCCGGCCATCCGGCCTATACCCGCGTGCTGGAGCAGCTGCGGGATGAGGCCCGCCGACGGATGGCCGCCGGCATCCCGGGATTGAGGGCCGGGGTGGAAAAGCTACGGGTGCTGATGTGCTATATCGATCATTATACCGTGGACATGAATTTTTATAACTATCTGGAAACGCGCGGCATCGCCAATACCGGATCGATTTTAACCCGCAATTTCCGGGACAGCAATACCTACTGCCAGTCTCTTGAAGGCTCCTGCTACGGCATTGACACCTCGACCCCCGAGGCCATGCTGGAGACGGTGGCGCAGATGAATGCCCGGCTGCCCATGGTGCGCTCGATACGGGGGCCGTATGACCAGCACGGGATGTGGTTTGATGAGTGCCTGGCCCTTGCCAGACTCTATAACGTGGACTGCATCATCTATAACGGCACATCAGGATGCCGCAATACGTGGGGTATGATCAAACCGTTTGCGCGGGATATTGAAAATCAAGGGATACCGGTCCATATCATGTATGATGACGCTTTCGACGACCGGGTGGAATCCTGGGAGGCTTCAAGAGAGCGCCTGGACGAATTTTTTACCGTAAGAGGTCTGCTATGAGCATCGTTGCCGGATGTGACGTCGGATCGCTGACTTCCAAAGCGGTGATCATGAGAGCTAACAAGATCATCGGAAGCTACATCCTGAAATCCAAACCCAAGCCGGAGCATTCTGCTGATGCCGCATTCAAGGGGGCGCTGGCGGCAGCCGGACTGTCGGTCAAGGATATCGCCTGTTTAATCGGAACGGGCTACGGCCGGGAAAAAATGGAATTTGCCGACAACGCCGTATCGGAGATTTCCTGCCACGGCAAAGGCGCCCGCTGGCTTCTGCCATCCGCACGCACGGTTATCGATATCGGCGGCCAGGACTGCAAAGCCATGAAATTGAATTCGGAGGGCCATGTGGAGCGCTTTGCCGCCAATGACAAATGTGCATCCGGCACCGGCCGTTTCCTGGAAGTCATGGCAAAGGTTTTGGGGCTCGAAATCAGCGAACTGGGACCGCTGTCCGGAAAATCCAAATCCCCGATCACGCTCTCCTCCACATGCACGGTATGGGCACAGGCGGATGTCATTAAATATTTGAACTCCGGGGAACCCATAGAAAATATCGGGGCGGGTATCAATATTGCCATGGCCAAACGCGTGGCGATACTGGCAAATTCCGTTAAACCGGAGAACGATGTGTTTATGACCGGCGGGGTGGCTAAAAACAAGGGCGTGGTCTCTACCCTGGAAAAATTGCTCGGCATGCGGATTAAAAAGGCCAGAAGGGCCGATCCCCAGATGGCCGGGGCGATCGGGGCGGCGGTATTGGCGCATGAGGCCGTCTCGAGTAAAGAGTCTTGGACAAAAGGCATGGAATTCAATTAACGCCGGGCCGCGGTTCGGGACCGAGCTTAAAACCTAAAATCTAATACCTTTCACCTTTACCTTTAAGGAGTGCCTATGATAGCAGCGGGATGCGATATCGGTTCATTAACGGCAAAAGCCGTGGTCCTGAAAAACGGAAAAATGCTTTCAAATGCCGTTATCCGGGCCAAAACCAAACCGTCCGATTCGGCCGACGCGGTCATGAAAGAGGCGCTTGACGCTGCCGGCCTCGCATTTGATGATATCGAATATATCGTGGGCACCGGCTACGGGAGGCAGCAGGTGCCATTCGTAGACCATGCGGCATCCGAGATTTCCTGCCATGCCAAAGGGGCATTTCACGTTTTACCCGAGGCCCGGATGGTGATCGATATCGGCGGCCAGGATGCCAAAGCCACGCGAATGGATGAAACCGGTCAGGTGACGCGCTATATCTATAATGACAAATGCGCCGCCGGAACGGGACGGTTCCTTGAGGTCATGGCCGAGGCCCTGGAGGTGCCTCTGGCGGATATGGGTAAAATCGGCGCGCAATCAACGGAGAAACTGACGATTTCCAGCCAGTGCGTCATTTTTGCCGAGTCCGAAGTCATCTCCCTTGTAAATGACGGCAAAGCCATACCCGACATCATAAAAGCCCTTCATCACGCCATGGCCAAACGGGTCGCCGCGCTTGCGAAAAGCATCGAGGTGACCCCGGAAGTGGTGATGACCGGCGGGGTGGCCAAAAATACAGGGGTGTTTGAGGCCCTCTCCGAAGCGCTGGGTCTTTCCCTGAGGGCCATGGACGGTATGGACCCCCAGATTATCGGAGCGCTGGGCGCCGCCTGTTATGCCCTGGAAAAGATCGAAGCGATTGATGAGCCCGTTTGACAAACATATTGAGCAGATCCGGCGACTTCTGGAAAAGCATCAGGCGGCGGGGCGGATAGCCGAGCATGCGCATGCCGGCGAGATCGACTGGCCGAGGTCGAATCGCCGAAGCCTGGTGCTGGCAAACGATACCGGGGTTGAGCTGGGCCATCCCCGCGATGCGTCGACCGCATTTCTGCTATGGACCAATAATCCGGGAAGCGTTTCGGATAACCGAATTACGGTTATCGGACCGGAGCTGCCGGAGATAGCCGGCCGGCGAGCCGCCTTCGGCAAAATTGTTATTGTCGAAGGCGAGGATTTCAATGAGACAAACAGTTTTGAACGATACCGGGAGATGGAGCTTCTCCGGTATGACATCGATCTTTCCGGTTATATGATGCGCGGCGTCTCCCAGTATCAACGCGAATGGAGCCGGATCAGCAGGGACGCCCTGAGAAACGGATTTTCCTTTAAACTCCTCGGCGGCGCTTTGCTTGAAAAGTTCGCCGCCCTGCCTTATATTAAGGCGGCTGAAATCATTTTTATCACACAAGGCCGGGAGGCGGTCCTTGAGGCAAAAACGATCGCCGACGGGGCAATAAAAATTATCGGCGCGATGAATAAAATGGCCGAGACCCTTTCATTTGACTGCAGCACTTGTGAATACCGGGATGTCTGCGCTGATGTGGCCGAGCTCAGATCCATGCGAAAGGCGTTAATCCACAACAAGGCGGCGACCCATGCCTGAACAAGCGTCCAGCCCCGTCATCGCCCTCTGTGGCAAGGGCGGCGTGGGTAAAACTTCCATCAGTGCGGCGATTGTCAAAATCCTGCTGGAAGCGCCCGGGAAAAAGGTGCTTGCCATTGACGCCGATCCGGCGGTCGGGCTTGCCACCGCTCTGGGCTTAAGCGTGGCAAAGACCGTTGATGATATCAGGAATGAGCTCATAGCCCGGATCAAGTCGGGCGAAGCGCAAAACAAGGCGGAGGTGCTGGCTAGCCTGGATTATGAAATGCTCGCCGCCCTCGAAGAACGGGAAGACCTCGCATTCCTCGCCATTGGGCGGCCGGAGAACGAGGGCTGTTACTGTCAGGTCAACCACATTCTGAAAGATATTATCGGATCGATCGCCCATAATTTTGACTACATCATTATTGACGGGGAGGCGGGTATCGAGCAGGTCAACCGCCGGGTGATGGAAACCGTCACCCACCTGTTGCTCATTACAGATGGCTCCAGAAAGGGCCTGGAAGTTGCAAAAACGATTCTCGGCGTGGCCGAGCAAACAGTTTACTATAGGCAGGCCGGCATTATTGTCAACCGCCTCTACGGAGATGCTGAATACGAAGCGCTAAGCATCCCGCAGCCGCTTCGCTGCCTGGGCTGGATCCCGGAGGACCCGTCCATCAGAGGCAACGATATGGCCGGGAACAGCCTTCTTGAAGCGGCGGACGGCTCGGCGGTGGATGCCGTCAGGCGTTGCCTGGCAAAAATGGCAATCGGCCTCAGTCGTCCCCAACCCGACAGGAATTCGTATGGAACAATTGGCGCGCAATAATCTATCGGATCAGCTGACACAGATCCTCGGCAACCAGATCATTCGGAACGAACTGAAATCCGGCGAAATCATTTATGAAAACAAAATAGCCAAAGAATGGGGGGTCAGCCGAAGCCCGGTGCGCGATGCCCTGCGCAAGCTCGAGCAGAAGCGGCTCGTGGAACGGACGAACTCGGGCAGCTATATGGTTACGGAACTCACAGCGGAATATATTCTAAATTTTTATGACACCGTAAACATTATCTACCAGTATGCCTTTTCAAAAGCGGCGATAAACGCGGATGAATCGGATATCAAAGGATTGAAGGCCGCCCTGGAAAAACTTGAAAAAAGTTTAGACTCATGGGATCTTGACCTCTACCTGGAAGGGGTCACGGAATACGGCGAAACCATATTGAAAGCCGCCCGCAACCCGATGGTCGAGAAAATTGCCATGGAGCTGATGTCCAGCGCCGAGCGGATTCAATATTCAACCCTCACGATCCTACCGGATTACCTTAAAAATATCGTCGAACTGATCAGAAACAGCTTCCAGCATATCGTTGACGGCAAGCCGGAAGCGGCCGCCCGGGATTTCGCGGAATTCGCTGAAACCCACAAGGAGATCAACCTGGAAAACGTGGCCGGCGGACAAGGCAGCCGATAGGGGCATAAGCCGCAAGGCCCCTTTTGCCCGATAGAATATTCATGTCGTTGCCCGGCAGCTTCCCCACCCCGAAAATACGAGATAAAAGGCGCTTAGCCATACGACTCAGAACGCCTTCCCCGCATTTTCAGCCGCCTTTAAACCGGAGAGCCAGGCAGCGAGCGCATCAATATCCATTATCGCGTCCAGATCGCTTTCGTTGACGACATAATAACCGTCGATATCCTCAAAAAACGACTCATCTTGAATCGCGACCTTCAGATCATCTTCGTAATACTTCTGTGGATTGATGAAAAAATAGGCATTCTCTTCTTCCACCTCCTCTTCAAACAGGTTCATCCCCACATAGATCCAGGTTTCAACTTCCGGAATGGGATACTCCGGATGCAGAAAGCTGCCCTCAAAATATACTTTTCCAATCTCAAAATTTTCCGGTTTCATAGGCATTCCTTTGTTTATCGGTGAAAAACGTTCAGGGCTCCCGATAGATGATAGTTATACTCAAATTCCGCTCAATTTTACCATCCTTTGCCGCCATGGACTCGGATTGCAGCATATCGACGATTTCAATATCCGGATTCCCGTCCAGCCATTCATTGATCTGAATCTCATTGGGCGGATTGATATTTAACGTAAAATAGGTAAATATTTTTGTTTTAAGCGGTTTCATCCCCCCTCCTTTTGCTGGTTGGCTATCATGCTATCGGCCGCCCCATATGATACCCGAACCCGATCAACCGGCAAGGCAGGAGATCGCAATGCCCAGCAGATTGGCGTGCTCAACGGAGACGAATTCAAAATCAATCTCCGGCATCCCCATAGCGCCCAACAAGTCCTGCAGGGCGGCCTCCGCTGTTTTCTTATACGCCGGATGCCCCCAGAAAACACTCCCCTCTGCCGTTATAACGATTTTTCTCAGGGGGCACTGCCGGGCCATCATAGAAATAACGCCCGCAAGCGATGCAGCCACCAGCCGTGCGGATCGCTCAATAATCTGTCTGGCCAATCGGCTCTCGCCCCCAGAGGCGGCCGATGACCCGTAGGCCTTATCAAAAACCGCAGCACCCCCCTGACTGGGATCGATCCGGCACGCCGGCATCCTGAGTTTTAAAAGTTCTGCAAGGTATCTGCCGGCAACCGCCTTCTCGAGCAAGTGCTGGCCGGGACGGTAGGACGCCGCATCCAGTTTTTTATCCCATTCCGTCAAATATGGCGGATTAAAATTGCCGGATTCCAGATTCACCGGCAGCGCATAGGATGGTTGGGCAGCCCCCGAAATTTTGGGAATCAAAAAAGGCTTTAACAGAACGGCCATATTGGTGCCGGTCCCCACAACGAGGCCGATATAGGCGTCCGCCTCAGACACGCCCATGCCGGCAGCCAATGCCGCGACCGTATCGTTGATAACCCTGACCCGCCTACACTGCCATGGCGAATTCCCCCTCGACAAATACCGGCACAGCATCCTTCCCACCTTCCGGCCGACCGTATCCACAACGGAGAACTCCTTGGTCCATCTAAGCAGGACGGCATCGCCGTCCCGCGTCGGCTCCGACGGATAGGAAAAGCAATACCCCAGGGGCAGGTTTGGATCCGGTGACACCCGATGGATGACCCCCGCCAACCGGCCTAAAAAATCCTCCCGAAGCATTCGGCGTTTTTGCCGGTTCGTCAGCGCCTCTTTTATAGGGCCCTTTTCAATTCTGAGGCCTCCGTTATCCAGGGTCAACTGGGCGCAGCGAATATTGGTGCCCCCAAGCTCCAGGGCCACCAGCCGGCCATGCTCAGGAATATTTTCTAAGGGCACGAATGTGGGAATACATGAGATCTCTTCGCCGTCTGTCTCAAGCCCTTTCCGGGTCTTTTCCGCCATCCGGGCGGTGATATCGACGAGCTGTTCATTTGAAAGATAAAAATCCCGATGCATACGATAATTACAGTCAATGTCGGTTTTATATAAACGAAGCGGATATCAATATTGATGGCTTCGTAAAAAGTCCAATATCTGTGTTGCGCTGCAACCCTCGGAATTTCACGTACAGCTAAGTACGCTGCATTCCTCGGGATTTTGCGCGCCCCCGGATCTTAGCTGGGGCTTGAACTTTTTACTTTGCCATCCTAAAATCGACTTTTTACGAGATTGTCAATATTGATGGCTTCGTAAAAAGCGGTTTATTGCGCTGGCGCACCATTTTTGCAGAAAGTAACTCTGAAAAGCGTCCGCATTGTCATTTCGAGCGGTAGCGAGAAATCTTTAACAATCAAGATTCCTCGTCACTTTCGTTTCTCGCAATGACAGCAGCGGAAGCTTCTAAGATAATATTAAATATTGTCGAGTTCCTTGGAAGTGTTCCCCCCGGGCCGGCTGCCCGGGACCGAGCCTATAAGTAACTATGGAATTTCAAAATTGTTTCATATATAACGCATTACAACTGGTGATGCGAAGTAAGCCGGATAGTCATTGGTGTCTTGTACATTTATGTGCGAACCCGTTTGGAAGTGTGGCTCCGAA
>Ga0209925_1001414_pt1 | contig 12060 bp, 14 predicted proteins | sample SalPonR2_A_D1_MG_FD_185702 | JGI IMG/M metagenome (GOLD analysis project Ga0209925, IMG submission 185702) | Salt pond soil microbial communities from South San Francisco under conditions of wetland restoration - Salt Pond MetaG R2_A_D1_MG... ...
CCCTCTTCCTCCGCCCCGCCCTCCCCCTCCTCCGCCCCTCCCTCCCCCGCGCCCACCTCCGCCATATTTTTGCTTGTAGTACTCCCCGCGCCCGCGTCCGCTCATGGTGCACAGGCTACCTCGTTTACTTACGTCTTTTTAATATAACGAGCTTACGCCTCCAAAGAACCTGCAGGATAAATGCGTCGGAGTCATTTAACGCGTCAGTGAATCCAAAATAGAACATTCGTATTTTAATTGAATGCCTTGTATAGTGTATCATCCATGATTATTGTCCTGCTGCATGCTTACTTCTCAATACTCAATACCGGTGCCCTTGGTGAGGGAGGTATGTGTTGCAAGTTAGAAAATTTAATGCCCCCGTATGATCCGCGAAAACTTTTTACGGGCTCGAGCGAGAGTAGAAATAAACATATACATCAGGATTGATCCGACCAAAAGATTGTATCGAATCCACTCATCACACGTTCTTCTCATCGAGGAGCAGGAGGTTGCCTCCAGTTGGGGGTAGCCGGGGGGCAAGTTCTACTTAGCATCAGGCACTGAGGGCCAAATGGGTTGCTCCCAGTTACGGCGTGACTAGAACTTAAATGCCCGAGAGTCCTCCATCTGTGCGCTTCGCGTGTGCACAACGACGCTTTCCCATCTGCGAGAAGTCTCGAATCATCCACAGCGAGGGGGATACGCCAGACAGCAATAAGCGGATAGGAACAAGTTGAGAAATATTCCATCCATGGCCTCGGCGGGGCACGAGGAAGGACAGTTAAATCATAATGCATACAGAATCGGTCAACCGGGCACTCTACGCACACCTCGTCAAAATGGAATGGCGCCCAATAATGTGTGGAGGAACAGAGTCTCCACACGGCCGGCCCATATGCCCGGACTGCCTTTGCCGGATGTCGTTTACCGCCACTCATGCAAAGAGGTCCGTAGACAGTGTAGAGATGGCCTAAATTTGATACTTCGTTAGCGTACAACCGCGTCCTCGTCATTCTCAGGAATCAAGTACGCAATAAAGAAATCTGTCGAGACAAGTCAACCTGCCATCAACGTTCTACGCTTCATTACAAAGTCGAAAAATTATTTTTCAAGCAAAAAAATTAAGTGCTTCGAGTTAGGCATGTGGGGAGCGATGAAATCGCTTCTCTGGCCCCTTACAATTCGGAAATATCGCTGCTTCCAATTATTTGCAGTCCGTCCTCCCCGATCTAATCCTCGCTCTTCTTCAACACTTTCATGCGTGCCACAGGCATCGACGCGCTTCTACTCCCCTGTGAAGCCTCCCTGATTTCCGTGTGCTCCTTACTGCACAAGACCCACAGGTAGACAGGGCAGCAAATCCTTTGCTTTTTCCCTTCCTTCCTCCTCGCTGGCGGAGCAGTCGGACTCCCGCCGAGTCAGGCTCCGTTCTCGGGCCACGGCCAGGAGCTTATTGGCCATGATGACCTGGGCGAGGAGGGGGGGGAAGAAAGAGGCGAGAGGCAGGCATGAGAGGGGGAAAGGAAGCTGGAACAGCGATGTGGGAGACAAGAGCGCACGGGATGATCCCGTGGTAATTCATATCCAGTACACTTATCCGGCGCAGATCCCGCAGGGCGTCCTTTTCCTCCTTAATATGACTATCCTGTCCCCTTCATCCTACATCTCCACTCACTGAGTGCACACTGGCGCGAAATTTCCTTCTTGCGTTGAAGCGTTTGAGCGCGGCCTGTGTCCCAGTCAGTTTCTTGGCTCGTAGAAGCTCGTCGTCCGCCATGACCCACGGGTGCGCTAGGGCCTGGGAGGGCGTGAGCCGCTGCGCGGGATCCACGCATCTGAGAAGGGGGAAGGGGGGAGGGAGGCTTGTCTGTGAGGAAGACAAGACGAGTGTGGCCTCGCAGACCCTATCTCCGCCGACCCCACCCCGAGCATGCGGCTTCCCTCTCCCGGGGCTCCCACTCCCTCTCCCAGGCCTCGCACTCCCCGTCCTTCCCGCCCCAACCGCCTGCCCGAGTACTCACAGGAGCCCACTGATCAGGTCTTGAGCCTCCACGGAGATGTTCTCCCTGTCATGGTTCGGGGGGGCGAGTGAGGGTGGAAAGAGAGGAAGGGAGACGGAAAACCGAGGGTAGAGACTGGCCGAAGCCTAGCACGAGGAGGGGGGGGGGAAAGAAGGGGAAGGAGATAAGTTTTCTCTTCCCAGGTCCATGCAAATTTCTCACCAGGTATCCTCCTCAAACTGAAATTTCGCTTTTTTGATTTTGTTGAAAAGGCGCCGGTGGTCTTCGTCGTAGAAAGGAGCGTAGCTAGAGGAAAGGAGAGAGGCGAAGGAAAACAGGGAAAATGGAGAGGGAGGGTGAGGCGACAGGGGCAGAAGGCGCGCGGTGGAAGACAAGCGTGGCGTGAGAGGGCATGCGAGGAGACACGAGAACGGCGCGGGAACAAAGGCGCGGCCGAGAGGGAACGAGAAAGGGCGGGCCGACAAGAAAGAGGAGGTGGGTGGGGGCCAGGGAGACTTAGTGCCGGGACGCACCCTGCCAGGAGGATGAAGGTGATGACGCCGATCGACCACATGTCCACGGGCTTTCCGTAGGGCTCCCGCCTCAAGATTTCGGGGGCTACGTAGCTGTAGGGAGAGGGAAAGGGGAGTAGGGAGGGAGGGAAGGTAAAGGGCGAGGGGTGACAGGAGCGGAGGCCAGGGTCAGGACGTCAGCGCACAGAGGGTTAGGGAGACGGAGAGAGGCAAGGAGTCAGCCCCCCTCGGTGCAATGAGGGGTGGGAGAGCACTACACGGAAGCCGAGAGGGAGAAAGGGGTGCAAGCCATGCTGGACAAGGGCCGCTCCATACCAGGGAGTGCCGCATTGGCTGCGAAGGGTGTTGCGGTTCACGCGAACGGCATAACCGAAGTCCGCGATCTGAGCGGGGGGGGGCACAAGGTAGGAGGATGAGTACGCCGAACATTCAACCTCTGCACATGGAGATTCCTGCGTCAAGCAAATTCCCCTCGCACACGACCGACCTTGATCTGCACGTCGTCCGTCTCGTCTGCATCGTATCCGAAGGAGGGAGGGAGGGAGGGAGGGAGGGAGGGAGGGAGGGCACGTGAGGGGTCTCCGCAAAGATCGACATACAGAGCAAAATGTGCGCTTGCCGGCTTTTTCGATCGCGGAAGTCCTAAGCACCGCCATTACCCTCTCCCCGATATGTTCAAAATTCTTCTCTACCTCCCCCGGCCCCTTCCCTTTACCTGCCAAGAGGAGGTTCTCGGGCTTCAGATCCCGGTGCACCACGTCCATGGAGTGCATATACTCGATGGCCGAGACGAGAACTTTGAACAGATCCCGGGCCTCCTTCTCTGTGTAGGTGCTCTTCTGGGTGATCCGGTCGAACAGCTCGCCGCCCGCCTGAAGGAGAGCGCGAGGAAGGGAGGAAGCGCAGGTTAGGGAGGGCAGTAAGCGTGGCCCCAGTCCCGCGCCTCTCAATCTGGCGGTGCACACTTCCCGAGGCTTTCTCTCTGCCTCTCGAGCTAGCTCCCCCTCATTTCCATCGGCCCCTGTATCCCTCCCCTCTCCTTCCCTCCGCGCCCTCCCTCCCTCCCTACCATGTACTCGGTCACCAGGTAGTAGTGCCGCTCATCTTCCAGCACGTCGTGAAAGCGGATCACGTTCGGATGCTGGGGTAGTGAGGAAGCGATAGGAGGGGAGGGGGAGGGAGGGTTGAGGTGGTGACGACCGAAAATGCTCAAACGTGCTTTGCGGTTTGCGCCCCTCTCCTGCCGCGAGCCCACCCGGTTTCCCTACTTTGAGATGCCAGAGTATGGAGACCTCTTCCAGCATCCCGCTGACGTCCAAAAGCGTGAGCTTGGCTTTGGTGAAGATTTTCATGGCGTACCGCTTGCCGTCTCTCTGGAAAAGCACGGGCGGGGGGGAGAGGGGACAGACAGGATGATCGTCAGAACGACAGGGCATTGTACGGAGGGCTGGAAAAAGAGGTAGGGTAAATTACTGGGTGCTGCCTGATATGAATTGTGTTTTTTGGGGGGGATTTGTCACTCACCCTGTCCACGCATTCCCTGACGACGGCGGTGTGCCCCTCTCCGAGCTAGTGAGGACATAGAGAAGGGAGGAAGAAAGGGAGTTGCGACAAGATGAGGAGGGAGCGCAGAGCAGACAAAGCGAAGAATGCCTGCATACAGACAAAATGACGCCAAGCTCCCCTCTTAAGGCAGTGCGAGTTCAGTCATGTGACACCAATAATGGCTCCACGCTCCTTGCCCGAAAAGGCCCTCTCCCTTTACGGCCGACACGCTCGCCCTCAGACTACAGCCCGTCCCAGCTTTCCCTCCCTCATGCCTTTTTCCCCACGCAATAGTGGGTCTCAATCCTCTCCTTCCGCGGCCGCACGAGTCCCCACTGCTTCCAGGCAGTGCTGCCCCCGGCCTTCATCCCTTCCTCGTCCCCCTGCGATTGCTTTGCCTTCTTCCGAACCAGACTGACCGCCGCCCGATTTGTCACGTCCACTGGAGCATGTTGGCATGGTGTCAGTGAAGGATGATGTCCGCGGGTTGGTGCGGATGGGGAGGAGGACGCCAAAGGATTGCTCGTTACAGAGCTACAGGTAGCGGTGCTGGCATCGCTTATCGTGCTGCTGTGTCCTCGTGTACGGAGGTGGTTCTTTGTACTCATAGATTGTAGCCGAGCCTGGTGACGGATGAAAAGAGACAAATCACCAGCGTGAGAACCTCGAAGAGGTTAAGACAAAAATGGGACTGGAAAATTGTCATCGAGACCAAAAAGTGAAGCTTTTCGAGACCGAGCCGTCGCGCGCCTGCTGAAGAGAAATAAGGCGACGGACGATATTTACGCAAACTTTGGGTGGAAAGCTGATATGAGTTCGCTACGTATCACAGAGTGTCACATACGTACAGTGGGAATGCAATTGCCCATACGACAAGCACGATAGGAAGCAACCGTGACTTGAGAGGCACACTGGAGAGGAGATTGGAGCGGAACACTCTGCTTCGAGCTCCCTTCAATCGTGGATCCGGTACTGCGGCAGGTCGATCACCTGGCGCGTACGGTGGCCCAACAGGATTTTAATTCTGCGTGTGGATAAATGCGTAGAGAATGGGGTGAACTTACGGTTAAGCCGTGGAGCTTGTCACGGGGTCACGGTATCGAATCTTCTTGAGGGTTAGCTCGCAGAGTTTCCCCGAAACTTTCATCTGCTTATTCTGGAAAGACAACGAATCTCCCCACGACAATCAATCTACCATATTATCAGTCAAAAGCAAATGGTCTTGGTGAAAAGTCTCGATTCGAGTCCATCGCGTCGGGCGGTGCCGAACGCGTTAGAGGCCCTGGCTGGGCAGAAACGTATGACAACCTCAATGAGGACAAGGTCGGCCCCAAGATTCATCATCTCCGGACATTTTCCTATTTAGCATTATGGCCCCATCAGTCCCACCACTGTATAGCAAAGGGATCAAGGAGGTCTGAACAGTCGTTTATACAAGAGTTCATGACTTGTACCGGCACCCAGAACTCGATAATACCCCCAACGCGAAGTCTTACTCTGACGGGCTTACACGTACTACGGTAGTACGCGCCATAACCGGAAAAGAAAGAAATTGTCGGGGAAATTGGGACTTTATCAGCCTTGGAGAAAAAAGAGCATGGATTCAAGTTATGCCAGCAAAACGAGAATGAGTGATGGGAAAAGAGAGAGACACGGTGTTCAAGGGAATAATAAAGGTCTGCACTTGTTTTAATTTATCCCCGCAGCCGCCGCGAGTCAAAGATCCGATCTCGAACATCGAAACTGTCCGATGATCAGGCCAAAGCCACAAAATTTGTAAAATTGCTTTTCCATGTCATACTTGTGAGCAAATCTCTTTCAAAATCACACGCTCTTTTTCGATTTCTCAACGCATAGTGCTGGTGGTGCTCGTAATTGCTCGCACGCTGTCTACTTTGGCAAACGCAAAATATCCATCATGTCTTCAAATGCTTCCAAGGCTGGTGTCATGGCTTCGTGGCTCTGTTCCATGAAATCCAGTGCACCCCCTCCGTTTCCAAATGAAGCGAAATTATTGCTGTAAGCTGTAAGTGTGAAAACCACCCACAGAATGGTGGGTTTAACAAATAATTCGATGGGTGAGATAGGGACAAGACTTACACGGGTTATCACAACATGTCAACCTTCTTGCCTCTCCCGTTTCATTTTTGCACAAGCTCGCATCTATTCTTCCTTCACTTTCTACTTTTGCCAACTTCCCGAACTCTACTTTTCTTTAATGAAGCAAACGGTTATGCATGTCACCTTGAAAATCTATGATGTCCACCCTTCCTCCTTTCACCAGCACCGTCATAACCCATTCGCTTCTGTTTATGATCTTCTCCATGCATTCCCATTCTCATACATCCAATAAAGCTCGATACACTCATTTCGTCCTCCCACCGTCATTGCCACCTTCCGTCCTTTCTTACCGAGGAAGTCCGCGTTCTTGATGCCGTCCAAGACGCGCTGGGAGGCATCCACGAAATCCAGCACGTCTCCGACCTGACAAGAGGGGAAGAGGAGGGCGAGAGAAAGACAGACGGAGTCAATTCCTTAAGTGGATAGTGGCCGCACCAACGGGCAGCAGGGCTCGGCAAAGCGTCGACAGGATGCGACAACAGGACGGCCTAGAAGGGACCTGTCAACACGGAAGGGCTCGGACGCCTTTCATGAACACCTCCCCCCCAGGATAAAGCTAAAGTGGGTATGAGCCTTCTGCAAGCCGCCCATCCTCTCTGGACCCCTCTCTTCCTTTTCCTCGCCTCCGCCCCCCCGCTTACATCCTCCCCCAGATCCCCCTCTAGGAGGGCGTTTTGCACCGCCTTGATTGCCTTGTCGATGCGGAATAGGGGACTCTTTGTACCCACGATGCCTGTGGGAGAGAGGACGAGGGGAGGATGCGAGAAGGGGAAAAGAGGGTTGGAGAGAGGTAGAGGCACAAACAGACGATGACCTCGAGAGAGTCAAGCAAGATTAGAGCGGCAAGCCACACGTAGGAGTCGACTGCCAGATGTGGTAGCCAAACACGTAGGACTCGAGTCTTGAGCTATGTCTCGCGGAGTGTCACTGAAGCGATGCCTCGACGAGTGAGTGATCACAGTCCCGAGGCCTTCCTCTCCTTCCCCACCCCGTAGCTCCCCTGAAGGCATTCGAAGCATTTTACTTCACTTTCCGCACTCCCCTCTTGCCCCCTTCCTCCCTTCCTCCTGCTCTCTCACCGAGCCGTCGGCGCACCTCGTCCCCTCCCTTGGCCTTGGTGGATGCCCACTCCTCCTGAAAAGGAGTAGCAGGGACAAGGGCGAGAATTGAGAGGGGTATGACAGGCAAAAGGGAGGAATGCAATATGGGTTGACATGTTGAACAAGGTAATAGTGAGCTAATGATGGCACAAGAGATTTGGGCACGGATAGGGGTGATGAACGGAGGTGGCTCTCGAAATTGTCCAGAGACCATTCTTCAAAGTTCGACATGTCATTCGTGCGGACGGAAGAGGAAGCTTCTCGGTTTCGTACTGTCTCTCATGTTTCATCACATACACACCTTGTACATGGTTTTTAGCTCCTTGTAGCCCGACTCTATCTAAGGTATCAGGGAAATGAAAGAGGAAGAGCAAACGCGCAAGGGAAAATATGGTGAGGACATTATGAAAGGAAGGGCAAATGAGATGAAGTGTTGCCAAGGATCCATGGGAACCAGCTACTCTACCGCTGATCAAGAAGTCGAGTGAAACGTTGCAGAAAGGATCCTCTCACATAGTCAGAACTATCCTCTTGAAATCTGCTGCTTTTGCATCTTGGAAGCTCATCTGCAACCGTATCACTCTTAAGTAATTCTAGCTAGCTATGTTATTCTCCCTCCCAAAACTTTCTGCTCCCTCATACCTGAGAAACATAAGCGGTTATCGCTGTCTTATTCGTGGCCGCGATGGTTGGAGATGGGAAGGAGAGCACTTGAAGAGCCGCCGCGCTGAAGAGCCCTTTCGAGAAATACCCGGTAAGTATACGGCGACGCGTGACTTCACAATTTGTTTCTGTTTGACTGGCTTCCAGTTTTGTTGAAAGGCGTCCGCATTTGGAACTGACCTCCGTAAAAGACGCTACGGACGGAGAGGTTATAGCGTGGGAGGGAATGAAGGCGGAGGCAGCCAATGTTGTGAGGTGAACATAGATTACAACAGTCAGCAGACACCTTATATTTGACATTTTTCCAGCAGAGCTATTTCGTCGGAGGAAACCGTAGCTTATTGCACAAAGTAAAGCTGGGTGCTGGAGAGATCGCTCGTTCTGCCTGAACTGTGACGAAGCAAGGATGAGAACAAAATTTAGTGCCATGGAAAAACAAGATCTCGAAGCCACACCTATCATTGGTTTTATATCAATTTGGAGTAGGTACTTTCTGCTTTCGGGAAGGGTGACCTTTCATGCGGTATTACAGAAAAGCTTTCAGAGGCTGACGTACGCGTGGGCCTCCCTTCAACAGCCTGATAAGGCTCGAAGGCGATAGCGATTTCACTAAAACACAAAGGCCGCGCCGGGGGCGATACCTATTGGCGGGTGGAAAGGGCGATTTGACCGCGAGGGGCAGCAGTTCCAGATTCGTGCAAGAGTTGAAGGCAGTGTTACGGAGTTTGGTCCCGTGCACAGGGAAGTGTGTATCTTTCATGTATCAGCCTTCTTTGTTTCCAAGTTTTAACTCGCTCGTTATACAGCCCTTACATACATCCCTGGTGTGTTTCATACGGATATCTTGGCTAATTTTACAGATGGATATGTTCCACCTCACAGCCAGTCCGAGTGACAAACATTGAACCCTCTTCTCAAGTTCACACCATGCAGCGAGGAAGCATTTTCATGCGAATTCTCTTGTCCACCCTCATCGTCCTTGCCTCTGTCTCCGCTACCGAGGTGAGACGCATTAGTTGAAGAGATGCTTTACTTTCTTTAAATACTTGCGGGGAAATTTGGGAAGGAATACTGGTTTGAGTAAATTATTGGTCATCCCCCCCAACGCGAGAAGAGCCTCCGCAAGTATGCATATCATTCAAGAAGTCCCATTTCTTTGGATTTCGTTTTCCCCAACGCCATATCACCCTCGCGATCTACAGACTACTGCGCAGGACGCAAGCACGGTAGCAGTCGTGGAGTCGACCTTCACACCTGTTGAAAAGGCTGACGTCACTTTCCTTCGGGTAAGCATCTCTCATTTAAACAACTCACGCTATTTGAAGCGCGGATAGGGGATTTTCCCCTGTACATGCACAAAGTTAAGCGCTGAAAGTCTTATCGAACCTTCCGCTTCCCTCCTCCGCCTCCTATCATGCATAGGGCACGGAGGCTGATAAAGTGATGTGTGACGGCGTGGAGTGTCCCAAAGGAGAAATGTGCATGCGCAGCAGCTCGGGCAGTCGCTACTGCATGAAGATGTAGATCTTGAACATCAACTGTTCAATCAACATCGATCCATGCAAGGCGTTACTACCAAAGAAGAATGCCTGGCACGACGAAATGGGGAATGGCCTCGTTCCTCCAGGATTTGCGTTTCCAGAGGCCCGGTAGGATTTTATTTAAAGATGAATTGAGACATTGTACGTGCAAGAGTGAGTTGCGTGATGTTGGGTAAAGGCTAGGAGCTCCCGAATGTTTTTCTCTTTTGCCCAGTCCACATCTGTGTCTGTGGTATTTTTTGGTCGCGCGTTATCATTTCTCTTAACTTCTACGAGACCGACTTACTGTATGGTGTCGAAGGCCAAAGCTAATATTGATGTTGGAAGCCAGGGTCTTGACACGCTCGACGTTAATTACTTGCTTCCGAAGCGTGCACGAAGCACGCGAGCTCATAACGTTTTAAAAAAGGAGAGGGAGGCTACCCATGTGTGGGTTCGGGACCAGGGTCAAAGCCCTTTTACTTCTCCCTCCCCTCCTTGTCCCTTGACATTTTCACTCCGTGCCTGCTTTTTTAATCTTTTTACTTCTCCCTCGAGTGTTACAGCCCTCTCTCCTTCTCACCCCTTCGTCGCTCCTTGCTGGTGCCGACCTTTTCCGTTGCTGGGCTTCCCACCTTACCCTGGTGCCTCCCTCTTTCCATGTCGATCCTCGTCCTCGTATCGGCCTCCTTCCACACCTTTTCACCTCCGTTGTAAGGGCTGGTTCCGTGTGCCCAGATATCATTGATTACGCCTCGACCCCGATGTACGTGAGGGTTGGGGGGGGGAGGAAAGCAGGGGAAGAGCGAGATTGGGAGGTGGTGGAATCCTGGTCTGTTAGGAGAAGAAGGGTTATCGTCATTATGCCCACCGTTGGTAAAAATTATAATAACAACGTGTCTGGTGACATGTCACCAAACATGGGATCCGTCATTATACGCGCAGGAGACGCTGACGAGGTCCTCATGCTTGTTCTTCGGGCGCGCCTACGTGCATGAGAGCAAGTTGAATGTTGAGCCGTAGAGAGAAGAGAGTTGAAGGATTCCAGGGCACAGATTATACGCTATTTCCACACAAGACTGACTTAAAATTGTAGCCACATCAGCCTAGAGCCCAGAGCAGGAGGTACAATATCACGTGCGCGGCTTGAAAAGTGCACTACCACGCACTCGTTCCTTATCGCGCAACGGCTCAATCATTTCTTTTGGGCTCGATCCGATCCGTTGCCAGGGGCCGTGGGGTTACGATCTGATTTCGTTGTAATGTGCTTTTTCTTTCTGCAATAATCTCGTCAGGACGGCATCCGTCGGAAAATGCGCATGATAGAACCAGATAACCGCCTTTCATTCCCCTGGTTAGCTCCATATTGGAACTTAACCCTGTCCCGAACCCTACCGTACAGCTCAGTGCGGAACTGAACGGGCACAATGCTTTTGAACGGGCATGATGCTCGGGCGCTGGTGAGGGTAGCAAAGAGGCCCCCTAAGTAAGAAGCCTGACACTTGTTACTAAGAATAAAATCTCCAGTAAGCCTCAGTGAGCAATTATCATTTGAATGAGAAGGACTCCGAGGAGAAGAAACAAAAAAGCGGTGCTGCGACGTAATTGTTTTTTGTCACATGTAGGACATTAACTTCTCGGGCACTTTGGTCATAGAACATCCATCCCCCATCGTATATCAGCCTAGTACTATCGTGGGCCGCCTGCTTTCCTCTACTTTTTCCCGCTTTCCCTCCATCGATTCATTCCCTTCCTTCCTCTCTCCTCCCCTCCCTTTCCTCCTTACCATCCTCGGATGGGTGGACGCCGGGCGGGGTAGTGTGGGGAGGGAAGAAGATCCATTCCTTCCAACTCTTCAACACGGCATTCCAAGCTGCAGTGGCGTTAGGGTCCTGGGAGGGGAAGTGGCAGGGAGGGAAGGAGGGGGGAAGAAAGGGAGGAAGAAGTATAAGGGGGTCATTAAATGGAAGGGAACCATCGAGGGAGACGAGATTGAGCGCAAGTTTTTTTTAATTTTTAAAAGGCATGTCTTTTTCTACACGTCTTCTTCTCCTCCCTCCCTTCCTCCCTCCCTCCCCCGCTCCATTCCTCCCTCCCTCGTACCTTGTGGAATATGAGCCCGAGCCCTTTGGCCCCCAGATCAACCTGCGGTAGTCCGGTCTGTGCATGCCCAGGAGGGCAAAGTAGTCGGCGTCCTGCGATTAGGAAGGGGAGGAGGGAGGAAGGGAGGGAAGATTAGAGTTAGGGTTAGGGTTAGGGTTAGGGTTAGTCTAATTGCGTGCCCATTATCGCCGTCACAGACCTCGCCTTACCCTCGTTCTCCGATAAGGCATAGCGGCACAGGGCGTTGACGCAGGCATGGAGGGGGAAAGCGAGGAACGGGGCGTGGGAGAGGAAGAGGGAGAGGGGCACCCAGTCGCAGGCGGCAATCTGGTGGGGGCAGGGCTGGAGACTGGGGGGGTGGGAGCACACGTTAAGGGAGAATGTGCGGGCAGTCCTTCATGAGACGCTTTGACAAAGGACCACCTCCCTGCCACACCGGCAGGGCGAGGAGTACGATGACTGAGCGCACGGGGAGAAATGTTCTCACTACCGA
>Ga0209925_1001415_pt1 | contig 12058 bp, 8 predicted proteins | sample SalPonR2_A_D1_MG_FD_185702 | JGI IMG/M metagenome (GOLD analysis project Ga0209925, IMG submission 185702) | Salt pond soil microbial communities from South San Francisco under conditions of wetland restoration - Salt Pond MetaG R2_A_D1_MG... ...
GGCGCATTCTCTTTACTGGCCGCAAGAAAACATGAATATTTACGTCAATAAGCGGAGGGAAATTTGGTGGGATTTAGATCTGTGCTGATTGACCTAGCATTCTCGCACCTCAACGAGCCATTCGCCGGCTGCAATGCCATTCATTCGAACTGGAAGACCGCTCGAAAAGTTGGTTCATAAGCACCTTTCGTCGGAAATCTTCTTGAACAGTTTAATCTCAATCGGCATCACCTGCTTCAACGCTCGGGATACGATCGAGCGGGCGGTGCGCAGTGCTCTGGTGCAGGATTGGCCGGCGCTCGAGGTAATCGTCGTCGATGATTGCTCGTCTGACGGATCGTGGGACATCCTTCTCGGCGTGGCAGACTCGGAGCCCCGCCTGCACGTGTTCCGGCACGATACGAACAAGGGTTATCCCGGCGCACTCAACACGATCATGCAGCATGCGCAGGGGGATTTCGTCGCCATATTCGATGACGACGACGACAATGTTCCAGATCGCGTGAGCGCACAGGTCGAGCGCATCATCGCCCATGAGGATGAGACGGGCGCCGAGCTGGTCTTCTGCTATGCCAACCGCAACGTGGTCAAAGGCGGTCAAAGCGCGCCTGACCATATCTCATTGGCTATAGGACGGATGGCTCCAGAGCCGGCAGGCCCTGAAGTTGCTGATTTTCTGCTCGGGGTCGATGCCACGCCGGGAAAGGTCTGGGGCATGTTCGGCAGTTGCACCCTGATGGCGCGCCGAGCGAGTTTTGAGAGGGTCGGGCCCTTCGACGAGACCTTCCGGCGCTGCGCGGAGTGGGATCTCGCCGTCCGCGCCGCCTTCATGGGCGCGCATTTCATCGCCGTCGACCGGCCGCTCATCACCATGTACAAGACGCCCGGGGCCGACAAGTCCGGATCGATCCCGCTCAAATACGCGCTGCTCCTGCGCGAGAAGCATCGGGGCTATCTGGACCAGCGCGGCCTTTATCAGGCCTCCCGGCTGATTGCGCGATCGAACTTTCATGGCAACAAGCGTCACCGTTTTCGCAGCCGTCTTTATCGCGCCCTGGCCTATCTGATCGCCCCCCGTCTCCTGCTGGATTACCTGCGGCGCCGCTTGCGAAAGCGCGAGATGCCCACTTGACGAGCTGCAGGCTCACGATCGGCATCACGGCGTTCAATGCCGAAAACACGGTTCTGGATGCGCTTGCGTCGGCGCGGTTGCAATCCGTCGATGACTACGAGGTGATCATCGTCGATGATGCATCCACGGACGGGACACGGGCGGTTCTCGAAGACGCCGTGGAAGCGCACGGGGATCGCGTTCGCCTGGTCAGTCTCGCGCAAAACGTCGGCGTCGCAGCTGCGCGCAACCGTATCATCGCACAGGCGCGGGGCGCGTTCCTCGCTTTCTTTGATGATGACGACATCAGCCGTCCGGAGCGTTGCGCGCGCCAGATGGCCCGCATCGAAAGCTATGAGGCCTCCCATGCGCCGGAAGGCGCGCCGGTGATCTGCCATACCGCACGACAGCAGCTCTATCCCGATGGAACCGTACGCATTGAACACACCATGGGAGAAAGGGAAGCGGCGATCGCACCGCATGGTCTGGGCGTGGCCATGCGAATCCTGCGTGGTGATCCGCTCAAGGACGGCTATGGCTCCCTCGCGACCTGCTCCCAAATGGCCCGCACGGAGACCTATCGGAAGCTCGGCGGCTTCGACCCGGCATTCCGCCGCGGGGAGGACACGGAGTTCAGTATCCGCCTGGCCCGCGCAGGAGCTCACTTCGTCGGTATCGCTGACCCTCTGGTTCGCCAGACCATGGCCGCCACTGCTGACAAGCCGATTGCCGCCGAACGTATGTATGGACTTGCGCTTCTGGACAAGCACCGCGATCTGTTTCGCTCCGACAATGACTATTTTTTTTGCCGCGCCTGGCTCGACGTAAAGGACAGCTGGATGCGGCGGTCCCGCTCCGAGTTTGTTTATCGCCTGCTGCGCATTGGTCTCCGGCATCCGCTTCAATCTTTGTACCGGGCGGGAATGGCGATGCCGAACCTGTCCGCAAACCGCGCTGTTTCGCGTCTTCACGGTGTTCCTGAGCATGGCTCGTGATCTGATTACCATCGGCATAACCTGCTACAATGCCGCGGCAACAATCGAACGAGCGGTTGATTGCGCCTTGAGGCAAGACTGGGACGACTTCGAGGTCGTGGTCGTCGATGATGGCTCGACCGACGCCAGCCTTGATATCCTGAGCCGCCTCGCCAAGGATAACGCGCGCCTGCGCGTCCTCCGGCACAAAGAGAATCGTGGCTGTGCCGCTGCACGAAACTCCGTGGTCGAGGCTGCGCAAGGGAGCTTCATTGCGTTCTTTGATGATGATGATGTCAGCCGTCCGGACCGACTGCGCCTGCAGCATGCCCGGATCAGTCGCCACGAGCAGGAAGCGGGGGCACGATTGATCGCCTGCTACGCTTCAGGACAACGTCTGTATCCCAATGGTTACGTCATGCCCATTCGCGCTGTAGGCGCCGACGGAGCGCCGCCGGTGGGAGCGCAGATGGCTGATTATCTATTGTTTCACAAGCGTATCCCCGATGTCTTCTATGGCGGTGGCACACCCACCTGCTCGCTCATGGGCCGAACCGCGATCTTCCGTGATCTGGGTGGATTCGATCCAAACCTCCGCCGGCAGGAAGATGTCGATTTCGCGATCCGGCTCGCTTTTCACGGCGGGCACTTCATCGGTATTCCCGATCCCGTGCTCAGCCAATATGCGACGGGTGGCAACGAAAAGAGCGCACTTGTCGAGTTCGAGAGTTTTCTCGCGATTCTCGCAAAGAATGAAGCGTATCTCAGAGCCAAGAAGTGCTATGATTATATGGCGTGGTGGGCCGAGATGCGTTATCGCCATTTTGCCGGGCAGGAGGGTCATGCAGCTCTGATGCTGGGGAGATTGCTGGCGATCTACCCCGTGCGAACTATGCGGCACTTTCTACGGTCCGCCGTACGCCGGTACCAGCACGAGCGCCGGATGCGGGCTGCACACCATGGGTAGGCCGACGTCAATCCTGTTCGTCTGCCGCAACTTTCATCGCATGGCCGGCGGCGTCGAACGTATGGCGACACTGATCATGAACCAGATGGTACAACGTGGCTTTCGTGTCGGGTTGATCACTTGGGATGCCGCGGATGCACAGGCGCACTTTCCCCTGAACCCATCAGTGGAATGGATGAAGCTCGATCTCGGCACGCCTGAAACGCGGGCGAGCTGGATAATGCGCGTGAGACGTCAAATCGCGCTGCGGAGATTGTCGAAGAATTTCGACCCCGATCTGATCATCGGCTTTCAGGTAGGGACTTTTCTTGCCGTCCGCACCGCGATGATCGGCACGGAAGTGCCCATGATTGCCGCCGAACGAAACGCGCCTGATTTGTTCGATTTTGTTTCCGGAGGGGAGAAACTGCGCCGACGCGCCGAGTATGCCTTGCATCTAGCCGACCGGATTACCGTGCAGCTCGATAGCTACCACAACAAATATCCCGAAAGACTACAGTCGAGAATCGTCACCATACCGAATCCTGTCCTGCTCCTTGATAACCCGGCATATCCCAACGAAAGGGCGGCGCCACCGCGACGTATACTGAATGTCGGTCGCTTGTCGTATCAAAAGAACCAGACACTTTTGATACGGGCATTTGCGCGAATCGCCGCGTGCTATCCCGATTGGGTCCTGACACTCGTGGGGGAGGGCGAGGATCGCGGGAAGATTGAGAGCCTTCTGGCCGATAGGGGAATAGCGGATCGTGTCGAACTGGTAGGCGCCGTCGCGGATGTCGATGAGTGGTATCGGCAGAGCTCGGTTTTTGCATTCCCCTCATTGTGGGAAGGTTTCCCGAACGCGCTCGTCGAGGCCTTCCGCCAGGGTTTGCCAGCCATCGGTCTCGAGCGTAGCGCCGGTGTCAACGAACTCCTGCGGAACAACGAAAACGGTATTCTCGTGCCGGATGACGAATCGAGCCTTGCGGCTGGGTTGCAGGCGATGATCGACGACAGTGCATTTCGGCGCCGTGCGGGGCGCATGGCGGTCGCTGCTGTTCAGTGCTACGACCCCGTCACCATTTTCAACCAATGGGCCGACCTTTTCACCGCGACGGCCAGGAAACGCCCGTCGTGAAAATACTCTTTGCGATCAAGACCCTCGATTCCATAGCTGGCGGCGCCGAACGAGTCCTTTCGATCGTGGCGTCGGGGTTGGTCGATCGTGGACACGAGGTCAGCATCGTTACATTCGACCAACCCGGGGGACGACCTTTCTATCATCTCGATCCGAGAATTCGCAAGATTGATCTCGCAGTTGGTGAGCCATCGAACCGCACGAAATTTATCGAAGCGCTGCTCCGTATAAAAGCCTTGCGGGAATTTGCGCAAGCAGAGAGACCGGATGCGGCAATTGGATTCATGCACTCAATATATGTTCCGATGGCGTTTGCTCTCCTTGGAACAGGAATAATCGCTTTGGGAAGCGAACACATTGTTCCGGAACACTATCGTTCCCGCCGGCTCGAATATGCTCTCTTACTTTTCTCCGCTCCATTTCTTTCAGGGATGACAGTCCTCTCCGAACAAACGCAACTGCGTTACCCGGCGATTGTTCGTCGGCGGATGACGGTCATGCCGAATCCGGTTGATCTTTCTCTGAAGGATTTGCAAATTAGCACCGATATGAAGACCTGTACGCTTCTGAGTGTTGGTCGGCTCGATGAGCAGAAAGACCATGAATCACTCATTCGTGCATTTCGTTCAATCGCCTTCGAATACCCCGAATGGCAACTGCGAATTATCGGAGACGGTCCGCTACGCCCTCATCTGGAAGAACTGGTCGCGGCGCTTGATCTACGCGATCGCGTTCATCTTCCAGGCAAGATCTCCGAAATCGGCAACGAATATCGAGCAGCCGAAATATTCGTGATTCCCTCTCGTTACGAGTCATTCGGGCTGGTAACAGCGGAAGCGATGTCGATAGGCCTGCCCGTCGTCGGGTTCGCTGATTGCCCGGGAACTAACGAGCTGATCGATTCCGGCCGGACCGGCCTTCTCGTTGAACCAGGCGAAGACCGTGTGGCATCTCTCGCTTCATCGCTATCGTCGCTGATGGCTGATTCCGCCGCGCGCCGAGTCTTCGGCGCCCGGGCGCGCGCTGCTATGGATGGCCGATATTCGCCGAATCGAATCTGCGACGAATGGGAAAAACTGCTGAATTACCTGCGTGAGGGTTGCTGAGGATGTGTGGCATTGCAGGTTTTTTTGCCAACCCGGGGCGTCTTCCGGCTGATCTCCATTCCGTAGCTCAGAGGATGGCTCGGCAGTTGAGTCATCGTGGGCCGGATGACGCGGGAGCATGGTGCGATCCGCCAGCCGGGATCTCGCTGGCACATCGACGGCTCTCGATTCTCGATTTGTCCGCTGCGGGACATCAGCCGATGTCATCGCATTGCGGTCGATATGTACTCATTTTCAATGGGGAGATCTACAATCATCTGGATTTGCGCAGGGAGCTGGAAAGCGAAGGCTCTGAAATGCCTCCGGCAGGCTGGCGCGGCCATTCCGATACCGAAACCCTGCTCGCCGCGATCGTTGCCTGGGGCCTAGAGCAGACGTTGCACAGACTCGTCGGCATGTTCGCCTTTGCCTTATGGGATCGCGGAGAAAAAGCTCTGTTTTTCGCGCGAGATCGCCTGGGAGAGAAACCGCTTTACTATGGTCTGAACGACGGCGTTCTGCTGTTCGGTTCCGAACTGAAGGCAATGCGTGCCTATCCCGGATTCAGTGGCGAGGTGGACCGGAATGCGCTCGCGCTGTTTCTACAGCGCAATGTCGTACCGGCGCCACTTTCGATCTACCGGGGGATATTCAAACTGCCGCCCGGCACATGGCTCAAGTTGACCCGAGACGATGTCGCTGCTTCGAACTTGCCTGCGCCGAGGCCTTACTGGTCATTGCACGCCGTTGCGATCGCAGGGCAGACAAGCCCCTTTCAAGGCAGTGAAACGGAGGCTTCGGCCGAACTTGAACGTTTCCTGAAACGATCAATTGCGGGGCAGATGCTGGCAGACGTGCCATTGGGCGCATTTCTGTCCGGAGGCATTGATTCGTCGACTGTAGTCGCGTTGATGCAGGAGCAGTCATCCAGACCGGTAAAAACCTATACGATCGGCTTCACGGAAGACGACTATGACGAGGCAGCGCACGCCCGAAATGTTGCTGCTCATCTGGGAACTGACCATACCGAGATTCGCGTAACGCCCGACGACGCGCTGGCGATCATACCCGATCTACCTTCCTTGTACGATGAGCCATTCGCCGACGTGTCGCAGATTCCGACCTTTCTCGTGAGTGCGCTGGCGCGCCGCGACGTCAGCGTCTGCCTGTCGGGCGACGGGGGGGACGAGCTCTTCGGGGGATATAACCGCCATGTCGACGGCCCGCGGATCTGGCGGAGCGCTGCGTGGCTCCCGCCGGGCCTGCGTCGCCTCCTCGCCGGAAGCATGACGCAAATTTCCCCATCGGAATGGGATTTGAATTTCAAACGGCTGAAGCGGTTTTTACCGGCAAGGCTTCGTCATCATGCGCCCGGAGACAAAATCCATAAATTGGCAGGCATGATATTAGCCAGTTCCTCCAAGGAACTCTATGAGAGAAGCACGATCCAGTGGGCAAACATAAATGAAGTTATAAACAAATATGAAAATACCTTGACATATAATGACGGAAAACTTGGAAAAATGCCCATTGAACATGAGATGATGTTTTGGGATGCTAATACTTATCTACCAGATGATATTCTTACAAAAGTCGATCGTGCCGCAATGGCAAATTCTCTCGAAACACGCGTCCCGATGCTAGATCAACGCGTTGTCGAATTCGCCTGGACATTACCGCTTGGCATGAAGATCAGAGGCAATCAAGGCAAGCGGGTTTTGCGGAATGTCCTCGGGCACCATATACCCCGGACGCTCACGGAACGTCCGAAGGCGGGATTCAGCGTTCCCTTGGACGCGTGGCTGCGCGGACCGCTAAAGTCGTGGGCAAACGAATTACTCGATGCGCAAAAAATTGACAGTCAAGGATTCTTAAGGTCACAGCCCATAGCTGAGAAATGGGCTGAACATCTCAGTGGAAAACATAACTGGGCAACGCAGATTTGGGGTATACTGATGTTCCAAGCTTGGCTAGAGGAAAATAATACAAGTTTCTGTGTAAATGAATAATACAATGACAATGAGTAAAATTATAAAATTTTATTCAATTTTTATTCTATCTCTGTTAATGCTATTTTTAGGCATTCAGATATCAGGGCTTGAACAATTAATGTTGGAATTTAGTAGGTTTACATTATTGACAATTGTCGCAGTATTTTTCTGTTTTTCTATAAATTTGTTTATTGTTGCGTTGCGACTATATAAAATTCTGCAATTTTTTGCAATACCAATACCATACAGTGTTTCGATGAAGGCAAGCATCCAAGGACATTTTGCATCATTATTTTTTACTTCGCTTTTTGGTCAAGTTGCAGGCCGACAATCAGTATTGAGGCACCATGGAACGCCTGCGATATTTGTCGCATCATTGACGGCGATAGAACGTATCGTATTATTTCTCGTAAGCGGTATATTGGGTTTGCTTGGTGCCGCTTGGATATTTGATAATAAGGAGATAGGCAATTTTCTGGTTCGGGTATCTTTATTTGAAATCGCGCTGGTCATTGTCCTCAGTTTTCTTGCTAGCCTTTGGTTTGGTAGATCGCATTTCGAGTCCCGACTCTTTGCAGGTTTGCTTTCGGTACGAATGATGAACAAATTCTTGCGGGTGGCCGCAATTTCCTTTTTTGCCCAAATGTTCGTGCTCCTCGCTTTCGTAGCAGGTGCCTATGGTCTCAACGCTGAAATCGGCTTCTGGAATCTTCTCGCTGCCGCAGCCGTGACGAGTTTTGCGGCCAGTTTACCCATTTCCGTCAATGGCTGGGGTGTTCGTGAAATAACGGCGATGTTTGCCTTTGGCCAAATCGGTATGCCCGCGTCGTCGGCGTTGGCCGTTTCAATATTGGTGGGACTGTGTTCGACCGCTGTCGTCCTGGCTGCATGGCCTTATGCCTTCTCAGAAGTCAAAAATGGTTCTTTTAACAAAGAACAAATCTATCTTGAAGGAAATAAAATAACAATTGAAAAAATTGCAAGCTGGGGGATTGTGACTGCTGCTTCCGTTCTGGTTTTTTTCCAATTCTATATTCCATTGCGCGAAGGAAACATAAATCTCAACCTTGCTGACCCCTTCGCTATTCTAGCTCTTTCGGCTGTTGTAGTTCACGGGGTATTCACTCGACAAGTTCCTGAATGGAAAATCGAATACTGTAATATAATAATTTTTGTTATAGGTGTATTGCTTTTCGTTGCCTTCATTAATGGCTTCAAGACAATCGGCTTTACGCAATGGGCGCTTGTTGGGCGCCTTATGGGCTGGTTAGTATTGCTTGGATATTTAAGTATTGGTGTGATCGCGGTATCGTATTTGGGCAGACAGGGCATCTGGCGTGTCGTGGAGACATTGGTTGCCACTGCGGTCGTCGTGATCCTGTTTCATGCACTGATGCGCTGGATAACGATTTCCGGCTGGTATGAAATTGGAAGTATCAACCTCAATTTCGAAGCGTATTCTGCCAACCGAAACGCGTTTGCGTTTCAGCTTCTTACCTGTTCCGTGTTACTTCTTGCATTCGCATCGAGAAAGAAGGCTCTGCACGGCATCGTCGCCCTCGGACGGTTGCAACTACCCAGAGATCATTTCTTAGCTGCAGCGCACGGGGTCATTTTGGCAGGTCTTGTTTTCACCGCATCAAGAGCAGGGATTGTCACCGGATTGATCGTGTTCGTGCTTGCCGGGATCGGCGGCTTTGTGGATCGAAGGCTCCTGTTCAGGAGCGCAATCTATGCTGCAACGGTATGGGGATTTTTTGTCTTTGCGCTACCACTTGCTACCCACGTGGTGACCAGCAGTGGCGTAACAGAAAGAGGACCTGTTCAATCTGCTGGCCAGACCCAGAGTCCGTTTTCGGACGCAGCCAGTAACCAGGAGCGCTGGGAAACACTGCGTCGGGGGATCGAATTGTGGCGCGAATCGCCACTGTTTGGGCAGGGACTTGGGGTCTTCATCGAGAAGAGTTCCGAGTGGTCTCGCGAGCCAATCGTGATTCACAGTACGCCAGTGTGGATTCTTGCCGAATTTGGCTTTTTGGGAGCTATTATATTTTTCGGAATTTTCTGCTGGCTCGTTTTTCGGTCAATCAAAATTGGATTCGTCGATCCAGGAATTCGGGCAATGATTATGCTGTTCGGTGTTTTCCTGATTTTTGGTTTGGTGCACGAAATTTTTTATCAGAGAATATTCTGGCTCGCCCTGGGTATATGTCTCGCCTTGCCGATTCAGAGTCGATTGAGAAACTATGGCGTGAACTCATAGCTAAGCGCAACAATACAGCTTTTTAGAATCTGATCGTAAAATGTCGAAACTGGGTAAGCCTATTTTCGATACAACCTGATAGTTAGATTTTGAATTTTTTCGTCTGAAAATTCGGATCGAGCGATAATTAATCCTTCTCGCGCGTAATCTTCGCGCAACTGCTCATCGGTTGCCAGCGTGAAGATGGCGTCGGCCAACGCACGCGGATTGCGGGGTGGGACCAGCAAGGCGTTCCTCCCGGCAATCGCGATTTCTCGATTCCCCGGAACATCTGTCGCGACGATTGCCCGACCGCAAGCCGCAGCCTCGAGCAACGACTTCGGGAGCCCCTCGCCTCCGTGCGACGCAAGCACGGCGAGATGACTTCGTGCCCAGATTGTCGTGATGTCGTCCCTTTCACCGAGCCATTCGATCGTTGGTTCCCGCGCCCATTCTTCGAGCGTCGCGTGGCTGATCGAGGATGCGTTGTCTCCATCGGGCGCCCCAACCAGCAATAGCCGGTGTTGCAGATTGCGGGTATGCAGGATTTTCGATGCCTCGACGACGTCTCCGACACCCTTGATCGCTAGCATGCGGCAGACCACAGCAAGTGTGAACGGACCGCCTGTCGGCTCTGGAGCAGGCGTGAATTTCTGGATGTCGATGCCGGCACCGCGGATCAGTGCCGAATCAGCCTGCCTGATCGCACCGGCTCGCGCGAGGGCCCGTTTATCGTCACTGTTCTGGAACAGATATGTCGAACCGGGGTGATCCGCCCCTAGACGCAACGCAGTTACGATCAAACGGCGCGTTAGGCGTGCGCGCACGGAGCTCGACGCGAATGCGTAGCCCAGCCCGGTGACGGCATTGATTATCCGCGGTACGCCGGCGATCCGGCTGGCTATTGATCCGAACAAAATGGATTTCAGCGCCACATTGTGCACGATCGAAGGTCTCACGCGCCTCAAGAGACGATAAAGGGCCAAGACCGCCACCATATTGCGAAGCACCCCGTCGGATCGCGTCCACGCGATAGGGTGCACAACGATACCCGCCTCGCGGATCTTGGAAGCGGCCGCACCGGTACGGCAAGCAACATGGACTTTGTAGCCGGCATCCATGGCAGCTTTTGCCAATTGCAGTCGGTGCGAGACGAAATACCAGTCTTCCGTGACGATGAAGAGCAGAACAAGACGCGTGTTACGCCGTTGACGGATATCCCCGTCCTCGGGATTTTTCAGAGCGATTGTTCCCGGTAGTCCATTATTGATCCGCATCATAGTTTCCGCGCGTCGAGACTAAAGCCGCTCCCCGACAACTTTGGGAAGATTCTTCTATTGTATTAACTAGTTTTAGTATTAAAAAGAGTTGATTAACTGCGGTTGGGCCGTCACCCAATTGAACCGCATCACCCAATTCCTTCAGTGCGCCGGCCAATGCATGCAATTCGACACGCTGTGGTGATGCGACGAATACGCCATCTACGTCCAATGCTTCAAATTTCTCTGAAGGATCGAAAAGCTCTTCAAACAGCTTCTCACCGGGCCGCAAACCAGTGAAACTAATCTCGATGTCCTGTTCCGGTCGCAGGCCCGCGAGGACAATCATGCTCCGCGCAAGATCCACGATGCGTACCGGCTGCCCCATATCCAGCACCATGATTCGACCGCGGATCCGGTGGTCTTCAATACCTGTCGCAGCAGCTTGCAGTACGAGCTGGGTGGCTTCCGGAATCGTCATGAAGTACCGTTTCATCTCGCGATGCGTCACCGTCACTGGACCGCCCGCCAGAATCTGCCGGCGGAAAAGCGGGACGACGGAGCCCGTCGATCCGATCACATTGCCGAAGCGCACCGTCACGAAACGGGTTTTCGATTCCGCGACATCCCGTGCCTGACAATAGAGCTCGGCGACGCGCTTGGAGGCGCCCATGGTACTGGTCGGGCGTATGGCCTTGTCTGTCGAAATCATCACGAACGCATCAACGCCTGCCGCCACGGCGGCGTCAGCGAGATTACGGGTGCCGAAGACATTCGTCGCGATGCCATCGCATGGATTGGCCTCGATTAGCGGCACATGCTTGCGCGCTGCAGCATGGAAAATGACCGAGGGTCCGGCCTCCGATACAAGGCGCCGAATCTGTTCTGCATCACGCACATCGCCGAGAACAGCGGCACGGGACAGTCCCGGACAATCCCGAGCAATCTCATGATCGATTTCGTAGAGCGCATATTCCGATAGATCGAAAAGGATCAGATGCTTCGGACCGTGGCGGGCAACTTGCCTGACGATTTCCGAACCGATACTGCCACCCGCACCGGTGACGAGGATCACCCGATCGCGAATGAGATTTTCGATATTCTCGATCGCCAGCTTGACACTCGGCCGACTGAGCAGGTCTTCAAGCGTCAGTTCCGCGAGATCAGGCTCCATGCCGGTGAGAGGCCTGGAGACAACGCGGCGCAAAGGCAGCTGCAATTCGGTTGCTGTCTGCAGCAGTGCCGCCCAGTCTCCCAAGAAACTCGGTGAGGCCAGCACGAGTGCATTGATGCTGGTACCCGCTCGAGC
>Ga0209925_1001420_pt1 | contig 12031 bp, 10 predicted proteins | sample SalPonR2_A_D1_MG_FD_185702 | JGI IMG/M metagenome (GOLD analysis project Ga0209925, IMG submission 185702) | Salt pond soil microbial communities from South San Francisco under conditions of wetland restoration - Salt Pond MetaG R2_A_D1_MG... ...
TGATCTCCTCGTTCTCGGTGGCGGCCTCGATGATCAGATCGCAGGGCGCAAGATCCTCGTAGCCTGGTGCCGGCTTGATCCGCTCCAGCCCGGCCTGGCGCTCGCCTTCCTCGATGATCTTCTTGGAGATTTGGCGCTGCATGTTGCCGTTGATCGTGGCGAGGCCTGCGGATATGCGGTCCTCGTCCAGATCGTTGAGCATCACATTCATGCCCGCGAGCGCACAGACATGCGCGATGCCGCTGCCCATCTGACCCGCGCCGATGATGCCGACAGTTCTGATCTCCATGATTGCGCGCCCCGTTCTTCCTCTGAGACGAAGCCGGCCCGTGCGGCACCGGCTTCGCGGGTTTCAAGAATGACGGCCGTGCGCCTCTAGCGCCCGGCCTTGCCGAGTTCGTCCTGCAGTTCCGGCAGCAGTTGGAACAGATCGCCCACGAGACCGTAATCGGCAACCTGGAAGATAGGCGCTTCCTCGTCCTTGTTGATGGCGACGATGACGCGCGAATCCTTCATGCCGGCCAGATGCTGAATGGCGCCTGAAATGCCGACAGCGATATACAGATCCGGCGCCACGACCTTTCCGGTCTGGCCGACCTGCCAGTCATTGGGCGCAAAGCCCGCATCGACGGCGGCACGCGAGGCGCCCATCGCGGCGCCGAGCTTGTCGGCGATCGGTTCGATGTATTTCTCGAAATTCTCCGCCGAGGCCAGCGAGCGACCGCCGGAAATGATGATCTTGGCCGAGGCGAGCTCGGGGCGATCGGACTGGGCGATTTCCTGGCTCTTGAACTGCGAGAGGCCGGGATCATCCGAGGGCGTCGCATCCACGATCGCGGCCGCACCGCCTTCGCCGGTCGCCTGGAAGGAGGAGGTGCGCACCGTGATCACCTTCCTGGCATCGGTGGACTGCACGGTCTGGATGGCGTTGCCGGCATAGATCGGACGTTCGAACGTATCGGCGGAGATCACCTTCGAGATATCGGAGACCTGCATCACGTCGAGCAGCGCCGCAACGCGCGGCATCACGTTCTTGCCCGTCGTGGTGGCCGGGGCCATCAGCACGTCGTAGCCCTCGGCGAGCCCGGTGATCAGGGCTGCGAGCGGTTCTGCCAGGCTATGCTCGTAGGCAGGCGCATCGGCCATGAGCACCTTCTCGACGCCCTCGATCTTCGCGGCTTCCTCGGCAGCGGCCTTGCAGGCCGCGCCGGCGACGAGGATATGGACCGGGCCGCCGATCTGGGTGGCAGCCGTGACGGATTTATGGGTCGCGTCCTTGAGGGCGGAATTGTCGTGTTCCGCAAGGAGAAGGATGGCCATGGTCAGATCACTCCCGCTTCGTTCTTCAGCTTCTCGACGAGTTCGGCGGTGGAGCCGACCTTGACACCGGCTTCGCGCTTGGGCGGCTCGGCGGTCGAGAGCACCTTGAGGCGCTGGGCCACGTCGACGCCGAGATCCTCCGGCGAGGTTTCGTCGAGGGGCTTCTTCTTGGCCTTCATGATATTGGGCAAAGAGGCATAGCGCGGCTCGTTGAGGCGCAGATCCGTGGTGACGATGGCCGGCATGTTCAGCGTCACGGTCTGCAGGCCGCCATCGACCTCGCGCGTCACATCGACCTTGCCGTCGTCGATCTCCACCCTGGAGGCGAAGGTGCCCTGGGCCCAGCCGAGCAGCGCGGCGAGCATCTGGCCGGTCTGGTTCGAATCGTCGTCGATCGCCTGCTTGCCCATGATCACAAGGCCCGGCTCTTCGCTGCCGATCACTTCTTTCAGGATCTTGGCGACGGCGAGCGGCTCGACGACGGCGTCGGTCTTCACCAGGATGCCGCGATCCGCACCCATGGCGAGCCCGGTGCGGATCGTCTCCTGGGCCTGCTGCGGCCCGATCGAGACCACGACGATCTCCTCGGCCACACCCTTCTCCTTGAGGCGAATGGCCTCTTCGACGGCGATTTCATCGAAGGGGTTCATCGACATCTTCACATTGGCGAGTTCGACGCCCGATCCGTCAGGCTTGACGCGGATCTTGACGTTGTAATCGACGACCCGTTTCACAGGTACGAGGATCTTCATCGGTTTCCATCCCTTCGACTGTTGGCGGTTCCCGTGGCGGATTCCCGGCATCGCGTCGATCATTGCGACGGCGGTGCCCCGCTGTGGCGGAGATCCGGATGATCATATCCATTCTCCGCCGGAAACCACTGGCTTCGAGCGCGCGCGGACCGTAGCGAGGCGCATCAACGCTTGTCAACGCGACACCGGATCAGGCCGAATGCCGATCCGCATCAGGCATTTCGGCACCGCAACACAGGCGCCGCAGCATCAGCCCGTGCCACACTCACCGATGACACCTACCGGTTCTTGCCCGGCACCCACAGCACGTCACCCGCGCCACCGTTATTGACATAGCGCGACGCGACGAAGAGGAAATCCGAGAGCCGGTTGAGATACTGGATCGACGCATCCGACACCGTCTCATCCTGGCGATGGGCGAGCTCGACGACGCAGCGCTCGGCGCGGCGGCAGACGGTGCGCGCGAGATGCAGGGCGGCGGCGGCGGGCGCCCCGCCGGGGAGCACGAAGGAACGCAGGGGCTGCAGCGAACCATTGAGCGTGTCGATCTCCTTCTCCAGGCGCTCGACCTGCGCCGGCACGATCCGCAGCGGCTCGTATTCGAGCTTTTCGCCGGTCTCGGGCGTGGCGAGGTCGGCGCCGAGATCGAACAGGTCATTCTGGATGCGCCCGAGCATCGCATCGACATCGGTATCGCTCTCACCGGTATGCAGGCGCGCCATGCCGATACAGGCATTGGTTTCGTCCACCGTGCCATAGGCCTCGACCCGCAGATCGTATTTCGGGCGCCGTGACCCCGTGGCCAGCGCGGTATCCCCGCCATCTCCGGTGCGGGTATAGATCTTGTTGAGAACGACCACGTCCGTCTCCCTGTCTTCATGCACGTTCGCGTTACGGGGCAATTAGTCAGAGTGCGCGATCAAGGCAAGGTGTGCAAGGTCGGGCAGGGCACGATCAGGCGGTAAAGGCACATCGCTCTCCACCGGGGCAAACGGAGTGTCGGCGCGGCCCTCATGACGAGACGCGCGGCGGAGCGGGCTGCTCGGCGTCAGAAGCTGTAGCCGAAACGCGCGCCGATATTGGTCAGGCCGCGATTCTCCGAGCAGAGCCCGGCATTGTCGTAATGCTCCACCGTGGCGATGAAGGAGAGCCGCTCGCTGAAACGATAGCCGAGCGAAGCACTTTCGCGAAACAACGGGGCGCAGCCCAGGGCGGCCTGGTTGTCGCGCAGGACGCCGCCGCGATGACCGTCATGCAAGGCGCCGCCGAAGCTCGCCTCGACGAAGACGCGCGGCGACAGATCGATGTTCCAGCTCAACCCCGCAAACATGAAACTCGTGCGCGAGCCCAGATTGAACGACGCGCCGATATGCGGTCGCGGCGTGAAATAGCGCATCAGCGCATTGCGCGGCCGGAAGGGGCGCGCAAACAGGACTTCGCCATGCAGCGCACCGGTCTGGGCCTCGGGGCTCCACGGATCCTGTGCCAGCAGACCGATCCGGGTTTCGGAGATGAAGGACGTACGCAGGGCAACCGGCTTTTCGGGGGCGCTCGCCATGCGCGCGGGCAGAGCGCCCGCTTGTCGGGAAGTTGGATCGGTGAGGTGCTCGTTCGCCATGGCGGGCAAGCCCGCTGCGCTTGCGGCGTGAACGGCAATGGTGGCCGCGGCCACCAGCAAAGGGAAGCGTGAGCCGGAGCCGGTGCAAATCCCGCGATGCGCGGCGATGCCGCCCGGGCTGCATCCGCGCCCGATCATCCTGCCGGTCTCGTCGGAATCCGTTCCGGTCAGCATGTGTACTGGCACTCCCTCACGCCACGCAACCCTTCCCGCCAGCATGCTGGAAATCTTGCGAGGTGGTTACGCATGACCGCCTGAATTGAGGCAAAAACATGGCAATGGCTAGCATGCCCCTTCCTTGCAGGCAATCAAAACACGCTTTCAAGGCATTGAATCATCTCTTGATTGCACGATGCGAAACCACCCGCATGCTCTGGCCATGCCCGCACCCGCTGCGGCATTGGCAGTCGGTCCGACCGCTTGCATCATGCCGTCATTCTGCCCTGCGCGCGCCGGAAAGCGTGCCGATCATCAAGGATGCCGCCATGAGCCGGAATGCCTCGCCAGCCAGCCCCGCACCGGTCGATTCCGACCTTCAGGAGAAGATCCTGCGCGCCGTCGCCGACGGGTTCGAGGAGCAGGTCGCCTTCACCCGGGAACTCGTGCGCAAGCCGTCTCTGCGCGGCGAGGAGCACACGGCACAGGATCTGATGTTTCGTGCGATGCGTGAGCGCGGGCTCGGCATGGACCGTTTCCACATGGATCATGAGGCGATCGCAGCCCATCCCGGTGGCTCGGAAATCGCGCCGGAGCATTCGGACGCGCCCATCGTGGTGGGGACGCACCACCCGCGCGATGAGCGGGGGCGTTCGCTGATCCTGCAGGGCCATGTCGATGTGGTGCCGCCGGGCCCTGCCGACATGTGGGCATCGCCGCCATTCGATCCGCAGATCCGCGATGGCTGGATGTACGGACGCGGCTCTGCGGACATGAAGGCGGGCGTCGCGGCCAATCTGTTCTGCCTCGATGCCCTGCAGCGGATCGGCATGCAGCCCGCTGCGACGGTGCATGTCGAATCGGTGGTCGAGGAGGAATCCACCGGCAATGGTGCGCTGATGACGCATCTGCGCGGCTATCGCGCCGATGCCGCACTGATCCCCGAACCTGAGGACGAGATGCTTGTGCGCGCCAATGTCGGCGTCGTCTGGTTCACCGTGGAAGTGCGCGGCGTGGCCGTACATGTGCGCGAGATGGGGGCCGGCGCCAATGCCATTGACGCTGCCTATCGCGTGATCGGGGCCCTGCGCGGGCTGGAAGAGAACTGGAACGCGCAGAAGGACGATCACCCGCATCTGTGCGACGAGGCCCATCCGATCAATTTCAACGTCGGCAAGATCGAGGGTGGCGACTGGGCCTCCTCTGTCCCCTCCTGGTGCCGCGTACACGGTCGCATCTCGCTCTATCCGGGCATGGACAAGCACATGGCGATGCGCGCCATCGAGGACTGCGTCCTCAAATATTCGCGCGAAGACGCCTTTCTCGCCAACAACCCGCCGCGCGTCGTCTTCAATGGTTTCACAACGCAAGGCTTCGTGCTGGAAGAAGGCTCGGCGGCGGAGGCCGCGCTCGTTCAGGCGCATCTGGGCGCAACCGGCAAGGCGCTGAAGAGCTTTGTCACTCTCGGCTATCTCGATGCGCGCGTGCATGCGCTCTATGACGAGATTCCCGCGCTCTGCTACGGCCCGATCGGTCGCAACATCCACGGCGTCGACGAATGTGTCGACCTCGCCTCGGTGCAACGCATCACCGCCGCGATGGCCCTGTTCGTGGCGCAATGGTGCGGGCTGGAGCGCGCCTGAGCAGCGGGCCTGAGTGCGCCTGGGCGGCGCACCTGCCTGGGCCCGTGAAGGCCCTCCTTGACTTGTGGTCGCACCCGGATAGCATTGATTGCGTGCGCAACCAATAACAGCCCGGGCCATGTCCCGGGGAGGGAACGGCCACATTCAATCAGGGAGGGATGATTCATGATCAGAAACCTTTTACGCGCCGCCGGTCTTGCAGGCGGCGTCGCGCTCGGTGCGCTCGTCACCGCAGCACCGGCACAGGCGCAGGACGTCACCCTGCGTGTGCATCACTTCCTGCCGGCGCCGGCGCCGGTTCCGGCGAATTTCATCACGCCCTGGGCCGAGAAGGTCGAGGCGGAATCGGATGGGCGCATTGCGGTGGAGATCTATCCCGCCATGCAGCTCGGCGGTGCACCGCCCAATCTGATCGATCAGGTGCGTGACGGGATCGTCGATGTGGTCTGGACCCTGCCCGGCTATACGCCAGGGCGCTTCCCGCGTGCAGAGGTCTTCGATCTGCCCTTCGTCGCCGCCGATGCCGAGACTACCTCGCGCGCGGCCTGGCGCTTCTATGAAGAGCATATGCGCGAGGATTTTGCCGATATCCATCCGATCGCGGTGCATGTGCACGGGCCCGGCAACTTCCACATGAAGGCGCCGGCGGTGGAGAGCCTCGAGGATCTGGAAGGCCGTGCCGTGCGCGGACCCACCCGCATGATCACCCGCCTGCTGGAGACGCTCGGCGCGACGCCGGTCGGCATGCCCGTGCCGCAGGTGCCCGAATCCTTGTCGCGCAACGTCATCGACGGCACAGTGATTCCCTGGGAGGTGACGCGCGCCCTGCGCGTGGCGGAGCTCGTCGACACGCATACCGAATTCGGCGGTGATCGCTCCTTCTACACCACGCTTTTCGTCTTCGCGATGAACCGTGACACCTATGAAGGCCTGCCCGATGATCTCAGGGCGGTGATTGACGCCAATTCCGGCATCGAGACCTCGGCCTGGGTCGGGCGCGTGATGGATGAAGGCGATGCCCCGGCCCGCGAGATCGCGGTGGAACGTGGCAATGCCATCGCCATCATCGACGGTGAAGAGCTCACGCGCTGGCAGGAAGCCGCCGAGCCGGTGGTCGCGAGCTGGATCGCGGATATGGAAGACCAGGGGATCGATGCGCAGGCACTGATCGATTCGCTGGCCGCCATCCTTGCCGAGGAAGAGGCCCGCTGAGACTCTGATCGAACTGGCGGCGGCGCGTTCCGGGCGGGCGCGTCGCCGCATGCCGTGCAGCAGGGAGCGTTTCTCATGACGGTCATCATCGCCGGCGCGGGTATCGGCGGTCTCACCCTGGCACTCAGCCTGCATCAGGTGGGGATCGGCGTGCGCATCGTCGAGCAGGCCGAGGAGATCCGGCCACTCGGGGTGGGCATCAACGTGCTCCCGCATGCGGTGCGCGAGCTCGATGAACTCGGTCTCCTCGCAGATCTCGCCGCCACCGCCATTCCCACCGCCGAACTTGCCTATTATTCGAAACGCGGCCAGATGATCTGGTCGGAGCCGCGCGGGCGCGAAGCCGGCTATCTGTGGCCGCAATTCTCGATCCATCGCGGCGCGTTGCAGATGATCCTGCTCGAAGCCGTGCGCGCGCGGCTCGGGAATGATTGCATCACGACCGGGCGCCAGCTCGTCGCGGCGCATCAGGGTTCGACCGGCGTGCGCGTTGATCTCGCCGACCGCCACGGCAGCCTGCAGGGCAGCCTTGGCGGCGACGTCCTGGTCGCCTGTGACGGCATTCATTCCACCATTCGCGCGCAATTTTATCCCGATGAAGGCCCGCCGATCTGGAATGGTGCGATCCTGTGGCGCGGCGTCACCGAGGCGGCGCCGTTCCTGACGGGGCGCTCGATGATCATGGCGGGCCACGAATTCCAGAAATTTGTCGCCTATCCGATCTCGCTTGCCGCCGCGCGCGCGGGCAGGGCGGTGATCAACTGGATTGCGGAGAAGAAATTCACCCCCGATCATCAATGGCGCCGCGAGGACTGGAACCGTCCCGGCGATCCGGCGGATTTCCTGCCCGATTTCGAAAGCTGGCGCTTCGACTGGCTCGACGTGCCCGACCTGATCCGCCGCGCCAGCGCGATCTACGAATTCCCCATGGTCGACCGCGACCCGCTGCCGCGCTGGACACGCGGGCGCATCGCGCTTTTGGGCGATGCGGCGCATCCGATGTATCCGATCGGCTCCAACGGCGCGAGCCAGGCCGTCCTCGACGCACGCGTGCTGACCGCCGCCTTGTTGCGCGAGGGTATCGGCGAGGCGGCACTCAAAGCTTACGAGGCAGAGCGTCGTCCGGCCACGGCGGCGGTGGTGGCAGCAAATCGCGCCAATGGCCCGGAACAGGTGATGCAGGCGGTAGAGAGCCGCGCGCCGGACGGGTTTGCCGATATCGACATCATCATCAGCCGCGAAGAGCGCGAGGAAACGGCGCGCGGCTACAAGCGCATCGCCGGTTTCGATGTCGAGACCCTCAATGCCCGCCCGTCCATCGTCCAGGCGGCGGGAGCCGTTTCATGAATGCGCGGGCGTCCCGCGCGCGCGGACCGGCGGGACTGTTTCCCCGGGCGGAGGGCATGGTCGGCCTTTGGATCGGGCGCTTCGCCGGCGCGCTCGCCGTGCTCGGCGGTGCCGTGCTCACGCTGGTCACGATCCTGGCGGTGGTCTCGATCATCGGGCGCTATGCCTCGCGTACGCGCTGGCCGGTCTTCGACGGGCTCGGCCCGATACCGGGGGATTTCGAGCTGGTCTCGATGGGGGCGGGCTTCGGCGTGTTCAGCTTCCTCGCCTGGTGCCAGTTCAATCGCGGCCATGTCACCGTCGATATCTTCGTCTCCTGGATGGGGCCGCGTGCGCTGGCCGCGCTCTCGACCTTCACCAATCTGGTGCTGACGGCGGTCGTGGTGCTGATCGCCTGGCAACACGGGCTCGGTCTTCACGACAAGATGCGGTTTCGCGAGACCACGACGATCCTGCAGATTCCGGTCTGGTGGGGCTATGCCGGGGGGCTCGTCGGGCTGTGGAGCTTCGCGCTGGTGAGCGCTTACACGGTTTGGCGCAGCCTCAACGAGGCGCTGGGCGCCGGTGAGCCCGACGGGGACGGCATATGAGCGGGCTGGTCATTGCGGGGCTGTTTTTCGGGTTGCTGCTCTTCCTCATCTTCGCGCGCATGCCGATCGGGCTGGCCATGCTGGTCTGCGGGATGCTCGGCTCCTACACGATATTCGGGCGGTGGGCGCCGGTCTTTGCCCAGCTCAAGCATCATGCCTTCGAGACTTTTTCGAGCTATTCGCTCTCGGTGGTGCCGTTGTTTCTGCTGATGGGGGCCTTTGCCATGAAGGGGGGGCTCTCGGAAGCCCTGTTTCGCGCGGCCGCCGCCTGGCTCGGGCACCGGCGCGGCGGTGTCGCCATGGCGGGAGTGGGAGCCTCGGCCGGTTTCGGCGCGATCTGCGGCTCCTCGCTCGCGACCGCCGCCACGATGGGCCGCGTCGCGCTCCCGGAACTGCGCAAGCACGGCTATTCCGGCGCGCTCGCCACCGGATCGCTCGCCGCCGGCGGCACACTCGGCATCCTGATCCCGCCCTCGATCATCCTCGTGATCTACGCCATCCTCACCGAACAGAACATTGCCAAGCTCTTCGTCGCGGCCATGATCCCGGGCCTGCTCGCCGCGCTTGGCTACATGATCACCGTGGCGATCACGGTGCGTCTCAACCCGGATGACGCTGTGCGCACGCCGCGCCTGGCGCTGATGGCGCGCGTCAAGGCCCTGGGGGAGGTCTGGCCGGTCTTGGCGATCTTCGTCGTCATGATCGGCGGCATGAACATGGGCGTGTTCACCCCCACCGAGGGCGCCGCCATCGGCGCGGCGGGGACGGGGCTGGTCGCGGCCTTGCGGGGAAAGCTCGGTTTTGCCGCGCTGATCGACTGTTTCCGTTCGACGGCGGCGTCTACCGGGATGATCTTCTTCATCATCCTGGGGGCGGGCTCCTTCAACAGCTTTCTCGCCATCACGCGCCTGCCCGTCTTCGCCGCCGACTGGGTAGGCGGCCTCGCCGTGGCGCCGGTGATGGTGCTCCTGGTGATCCTGTTGATCTATCTGATCTTCGGCTGCGTGATGGATTCGCTGTCGATGATCCTGCTCACCGTGCCGATCTTCTTTCCCATCATCATGACGCTGGATTTCGGACTCACCCCGGAAGAGACGGCGTTGTGGTTCGGAATTCTCGTGCTGATCGTGGTAGAGGTGGGCCTGATCACGCCCCCGGTGGGGATGAACCTCTTCATCATCAATTCCATGGCGCCGGGCGTGAGCATGATGCAGACCTATCGTGGCGTCATCCCCTTCGTCGCCTCCGATATCATCCGCACCGGCATCCTCATCGCCCTGCCACCGCTGACGCTGGGCCTCGTCCGGCTTCTGTTCTGAATTTGCCAGGATGTGATTGCGCTCATGAAAAATCCCCGGCGCCGACGGCACCGGGGATCGTGATCTTCGAGGCGAATCGCGCCTGGTGATCAGCGCAGGAGCTGGAGCACCGACTGATCGTTCTGGATCGCGAGACTGAGCGCCGACTGGCCGAGCTGCTGGCGCGTCTGGAGCGCCAGATTGTTGGCCGCCTCCTCGTTCATGTCGGCCAGCGTGAGCCCGTCCGACCCGGCCTGGAGCGTATTCACCATTTCCTTGGTGAAATTCTCGCGGTTCTCGATAATGGTCTGGGCGGTACCCATCTGGGCGGAAAGGCTGCGCAGCTCGCCGATTCCGTTCTGGAGCGCCTGAAGGCGTTCCTCGAGGCGCGCCGAGGAGCCGAACATGTTCGCATCTGCCTGGATGGCGCCGAGACGATCGGCCTCGACATTGCCGAAGGCGCTGCCATCGGCCTGGCGGGTGTTCACGGTAAAGCTGGTGCGCTGATCGCCGGTGAGCTCGTTGAAGACGACTTCCAGCACATCGCTTTGCAGCAGGTTGTTGCCGTTATAGCCCGAATCCTGCGAAAGCTGGTTCAATTCGTTGCGAAGATCGTTGAAATTGTTCATCAGCGAGCGGCGGACATCGCTCATGTCAGCGGTGTCGGGGGCTGTGAGCGGAGTCGCCCCACCCCAGGCGCCACCCGCATCGAAGCTCACATCCTGGCCCGACTCGTTGACGAGGATGATCTCGTCGGCATTGTCCGGATTGATCGTCGCGGATACGCCGGCGGCACGAGCATCGGTATTGGTGTTGATGGTGTTGACGAAGGCGCTGGCGCGTTCGGCAGCGGTGTTGATGTCCGTATCCGTATCATAGTTCAGAGCGCCGAGATCAAAGGTTTCACCGTTGATCGTGATCTCGTTGGTGGCGAAATCCGCATCCGCGATCGTGATCGCCGCGCTTTCCCGGCTCACCCCGCCCGGGTCACCGAGCGCCTGGCGCACCGTCCCGACGAGATTCTCCATCGTCGTGGTGATGGCGGAAAGGCCCTTGGAAGCGGCGTCGATCGTCTTCATCCCGTTCTGCATGCCCTGCATGATCGACGAGAGATCGTTGGCGCGCCCGCTGAGACCGCGTGCGGTGAAGAAGGCGGCGGCATCGTCGAGCGGACCATTGACCTTCTTGCCCGTCGAAAGGCGCTCCTGCGTGCGCTCCAGCAGTGAGGCCGTTCCTTGCAGGGAGAGGAGGTTGGAACGGACGCCGGCGGAAAGGGTGATATCCGACATGGGATTCCTCGTGGACGCATGATCGCGGCGCCATTCGCCGCGTGGTTACGAAACATGATGAATCCAATCTTCCCGATTAACCTTACGATTTCGTAAAGTCCGCGCACTCGGCGCATGCTTATGTCGGTTCACGACGAAACAGTGCATATGCGTAAATATCATAGATTGCATTTCGCGTCGGCGAGGTCGTCGAGCAGGGAAGGCAAATCCGTGATTGAGGGGATCACGTGAGCGGCGAACGGCGCAACCTCCGCCCGCGCCGCCTCTCCGCGCGGCCCCGAGAGCACGGCGATCGCACAGACGCCCGCAGCACACGCCGCATGCAGATCGTGCAGCGAATCGCCCACCAGCGCCACGCGCGCGGGGGCGAAGGCATGCGCCGCGACGAAGGCGCGGATCATGCCGGGCTCCGGCTTGGAGCCATGGCCCGAATCATAGCCGGCGACGAAGTGCATCGCCTCGGCAATTCCCAGCGCTCCGGCCTGCGCCTGCGCCGAGGCTTGCGAATCATTGGTCGCGATCCCCAGCACATGACCGCGCGCCGTGAGATCGGCACACAGGGCCTGCGGATCGCCGATCGGCGCGAGATGGGCGAGCCCGGCTTCCAGAAAGAGTTCGTCTATCCGGGCGAGGAAATCCGCGTCGCAGCCGCGTCCCAGCGCCTGTGCCCAGAGCGGACCGTAATGCGCCGACGATCCCGCGACCAGCGGCGAACTCGGCAGAAAGCGGCGCTCGGCAAGCACGTATTCGCTGACCTGTATCAGCCGATCCAGTGCAGCGCCGTCGCCATCGGCGAGGGTCTCCAT
>Ga0209925_1001424_pt1 | contig 12017 bp, 13 predicted proteins | sample SalPonR2_A_D1_MG_FD_185702 | JGI IMG/M metagenome (GOLD analysis project Ga0209925, IMG submission 185702) | Salt pond soil microbial communities from South San Francisco under conditions of wetland restoration - Salt Pond MetaG R2_A_D1_MG... ...
TAACCCCCGCGACCTTGGCGCAACTCGTTCAGGTGATCGCTTCAAGGCGCTCCTTGCTCAGGTCGCCGGGCACGATGGTGATCGGAATGGGCAGGGTTCCCGCGTTTTTGGTCAGTTGTGTCACCAGTGGCCCAGGCCCTTTCTTTCCGGTTCCCGCCCCCAGGACCAGAACACCGATATCGGGATCGTCATGGACCTGCGATATGATCTCGGACACGGACTCGCCTTCGCGAATGACCAATTCGGGATCGATGCCCTGCTTGTCGCGCATCCATTTCGCGAAGACCTCGAAATGCGCCTCGATCCGCTCGCGGCTTTCTTCGCGCATGATGTCGCCGACGCCGATCCAGTGGTTGAACTCCTCCGGCGGGATCACTGCGAGTATCGCAACGCCGCCTTGGGTATGCGCCGCTCGCATCGCTGCAAAGCGCATCGCGTTAAGGCATTCGCGGCTGTCGTCCAGCACAACAAGAAACTTGCGCATCGCTCATATCTCCCTCAGGCGCGCATCATGACGTGGAAAAGGACACGGGGCAATAGAAGCCGTTTACACGTCCGAATTCGGGTATTTTCACCAAGAAGAAATCGAAGCTCGAAGCTGTGTTTGCTGTTCAGTCAAAGGTGCCGGCCACGCGCCCCAAGAGCATGAAGGCCCGCGCTGTGCGGGTTTCCGACAGGTCCGAGATCTCGGCATCCGTCGCGGTTTCGGCAAATTGCGAGACCATCCTGTCAAAGAGACGTAAAAAGTGGTGTGCCGCATCGCGAAAGATCGCATCCTGCCGCATCCGCGCCGCCGTCAGTGCCAGCGATGACCGGTCCCGCACACCGCCAAGCGCAGCGACGGTGCGCCCGCGCTCGCCACTCGCAAACCGCCGCCAGATCTCGGGGCGGGCCATGTCGGGGCGCAGGTCATCCATGTAGATGCCGTCATGCGACATCAGGGTCAAAATATCCTGCGCCGCCCGGATCAGCTGCGCCGTGGGACGATCCTTAAGCGCCCGTCGCAGCGCGGCGAAGCCTGCCTTATCCTCAGGGTTTTCAGGGAAATTCAGCGCCCTGATGAAATCCGTCCGGCTCAGAGGGGTCTGTATCTCTTCTGCGGGTGTACCAAGTGGCAAGGCGACCTGATCGTCTGCACCGGGCGGGGCAGGAGCAGGGGCCAGCACCGGGCGCGGCTCGGCGTCTTGATTGCGCACCGACGAAAACGTCGCAAGCGTGCTTTCGGTCTTGCGCTGTGCCGCCACGATTTCGTCCAGCTTCTGGCTTACGGTCTTGTCCACGGTCTGGCCAAGAAACTGGTTCTGCTTGAGATACGCCTCGCGGATCGCGTCGATCGCGGCCTGCAACCGGGTGCTTTCCTCGCGCATTACGCGACTGGCCCGCGCCGCGGTGGCCCCGACCCAGATCATGGCCACTGGCATGAATACCGCAATCAGAACGATGACGAATTGCAACGCGTTGTCGATATTATCCTGCGGTGCGAGCACCAGGAAAAAGAGCCCGGTCCCCGCCAGCCACAGCAGGGATAGCCCCACGGCAATCACTTCGACCGCAGTCAGGCGGTCCGTCTTGGGCTTGTCCTGACGCCCCGCCGTGGGGGGAGTTTGCTTGGGTGGGGGCATGATATGGCTGCCTGTCAGAGATAGACGACCTTTATCACCTCATAGGCACGATCACCACCTGGTGTGCGCACTTCGACGCTATCGCCTTCTTCCTTGCCGATCAGGGCGCGGGCGATCGGCGATTTTATGTTCAATAGGCCGTTTTCGATATTGGCTTCATGCTCGCCCACAATCTGATAGGTCTTTTCTTCATCGGTATCCTCGTCCACCAATGTCACTGTCGCGCCGAACTTGATCGAGCCTGACAGTTTCGCGGGGTCGATCACCTCGGCGAGACTCAGGATGCCCTCGATCTCCTTGATCCGGCCTTCGATGAAGGATTGTTTTTCCTTGGCCGAGTGATATTCGGCATTTTCGCTGAGATCGCCGTGCTCGCGCGCTTCCGCAATTGCGCGGATGATGGCTGGGCGCTCGACCGACTTGAGCTGCTTGAGCTCTTTTTCCAGCGCGGCATGGCCACCTGCCGTCATCGGGATCTTTTCCATTTCACTCGTCCATTGTCAGAAGCGGGGCCGCGCGTTCGCTGGCCCCGTCGGTCTCGTTTCGTAATTTGAGGCAGATTGCACGAAGGCGGGCTTTGATTGCAATAGGTGATCGCGCAGGCAGGCGAATTCGGGCGCAGTGCCGTGACAAATTGCCGGTTTCAAGCGGTTTTAACGTCGTGTTTCAATTGACGCTTGACGCGCGGACGGGCTAGTCACTCTCGCAAGAATATTGCGCGGCGGCACTGGCCCGTGGCGCGCCCCGAAAAAAGGATGATGTCGATGACGGATGTGACGCGCGAAGCGATGGAATACGATGTCGTGATCGTAGGGGCGGGACCGGCCGGTTTGTCCGCCGCGATCCGGTTGAAGCAGCTTGATGCCGATTGCCAGGTCGTGGTGCTGGAAAAAGGCTCTGAGGTTGGGGCGCATATACTGTCGGGCGCGGTGCTCGATCCCTGCGGCCTCGATGCGTTGATTCCCGATTGGAAAGAAAAGGGCGCGCCGCTCAACACGCCTGTGCGCGAGGATAATTTCTACATGCTGGGTGAGGCAGGTAAGATCCGCGTGCCCAATTTTCCGATGCCGCCGCTGATGAACAACCACGGCAATTTCATCGTCTCGATGGGTAATGTCTGCCGCTGGATGGCCGAACAGGCCGAAGAACTCGGTGTCGAGATATTCCCGGGCATGGCCTGCTCGGAAATCGTCTATGGCGAGAGTGGCGAGGTCAAAGGCGTCGTGGCCGGTGAATTCGGTCGCAACGAGGACGGCACACCGGGCCCGGGCTATGAGCCGGGGATGGAGTTGCACGGCAAATATGTCTTTCTGTCCGAGGGCGTGCGCGGGTCGCTCGCCAAGGAGGTGATCGGCAAGTACGACCTTTCCAAGGGCCATGAGCCACAAAAATTCGGCCTCGGCATGAAAGAAATTTGGGAGGTCGACCCGGCCAAGCACAACGAGGGCAGTGTGACGCACACGATGGGTTGGCCGCTTGGCAGCAACGCGGGCGGCGGCTCGTTCATCTATCACCTGGAAAATAATCAGGTCTACGTGGGCTTCGTGGTGCATCTCAACTACGAGAACCCGCATCTGTACCCCTACATGGAGTTCCAGCGCTTCAAGCATCACCCGATGGTCGCAGAGCTGCTGAAAGGCGGCAAGCGCGTGGCTTATGGCGCGCGGGCCATCTCCGAGGGCGGTTATCAGTCGATGCCCAAGATGGTGGCCCCGGGCGTGGCGCTTCTGGGCTGCTCGGTCGGCATGGTCAACGTGCCGCGCATCAAGGGTAATCACAACGCCATGCTCTCGGGCAAAGCGGCGGCGGAGGCGGCGCATGCGGCGATCACGGCGGGCCGCACCAGCGACGAACTCAATGAGTACGAGACCGAGGTGCGCACCGGCGCAATCGGCAAGGACCTGAAAAAGGTCCGCAACGTCAAGCCGCTCTGGTCCAAATACGGCCTTCTCGCCTCGCTCACCGTGGGTGGGTTCGACATGTGGACCAACACCTGGGGTTTCAGCCTTCTGGGCACGCTAGGGCATGGCAAGACTGATGCCGAGGCCACCGGGTTGGCCGAGACCCACAAGAAGATCGACTATCCCAAGCCCGACGGCAAGCTGAGCTTTGACCGGCTGACCAATGTCAGCTTCTCGATGACCAATCACGAGGAAAGCCAGCCTGCGCATCTGACGCTCAGGGATGCCAACGTGCCGATCAGCATCAACCTGCCGAAATACGCAGAGCCCGCACAGCGCTATTGCCCGGCGGGCGTCTACGAGGTGGTGCACGAAGAGGGCAAGGAGCCGCGTTTCGTGATCAACTTCCAGAACTGCGTGCATTGCAAGACCTGCGACATCAAGGATCCGAGCCAGAATATCCACTGGGTCACACCGCAGGGCGGGGACGGACCGAACTATCCGAATATGTAACCATCCCGTGAGATCGGGGGTGCGGCGCGGCAAATGGGTCGCGCCGCATTGCCTTGAGGGGGACAGCATATTACCTTTCCCATATACACCGCGATAAAAGGCAGGTCAGCGTGAAAATCAGAACCCTCTCGGCCCTCGCACTCACAGCACTCTTGCAGGCGATGCCGCTGCCCGTCGTGGCGCAAGAGCCATCCGGTGCCTATCTCGCGGCCCGGCAGGCGCGGGTGGCGGGCGATTTTGCCGCCGCAGCGCAGTATTACACGCAGGCGTTGGCGCAGGATCCTTCGAACCCCGCGATGCTGGAAAACGCGACCATCGCCTATATGGGTCTTGGCCAGCTTGATCGGGCCGTTGCCGTGGCTCGAAAGATCGAGGCGGATGGGTTGCGCAGCCAGGTTGCGCAGATTGCGCTATTGGCCGATGAGGCACGCGAGGCTCAATGGGAGGGGCTCCTCTCGCGGCTTCAGGACAAGCGTGGCGCGGGCGATCTGGCGGATGGGCTCATCGCGGCCTGGGCCTATCTCGGCAAGGGCGACATGACCGAGGCGCTCGCCCGGTTCGACACTGTTGCCGAAGAACGCGGATTGCGCAGTTTTGCGCTCTATCAAAAGGCCCTGGCGCTCGCCTCTGTCGGAGACTTCGAAGGGGCCGATGAGGTCTTTGCCGGAGACGAGGACGGCCCGGTCCAACCCACCCGACGCGGTGTCATGGCATGGGCGCAGGTGCTGAGCCAGTTAAGCGAGCACGAGCGCGCGCTCGGCTTGATTGATGATACGTTTGGCGGGGATCCGGACCCGGAGATAACTGATCTGCGCGTGCGGGTCGAGGCGGGAGAAACAGTGCCATTCGACATGGTGACAGGCCCGAAGGACGGTGTCGCGGAGGTGTTCTTCTCGCTCGCGCGCGCCCTGATGCAAGAAGCCAACGACGAGTTCGTGCTGCTTTATGCAAGGGCTGCCGAGGCGATCCGTCCTGACCATGTAGACGCGGTGATCACGGTGGCCGAGTTGCTCGAGGATATGGAGCAGCATGACCTTGCCATCGCGGCCTACAAGAAAGTGCCGCGTGATCACCCCTCTTATCACGTGGCCGAATTAGGGCGTGCAGAGGTCTTGCGCCGTGCGGATAAGCCGGACGCGGCGGCGGAGGTTCTGGACCAACTGGGGCAGACCTATCCCGATCTGCCAAATGTTCATGTCTCTGCCGGTGATCTGCACCGCTCTCAAGAGGATTACGCGGCAGCGGTCGCTGCGTATGACCGCGCCATCATCCTATTGGAGGAGCGCGACAACCCGCAGTGGTTCGTTCATTACGCCCGCGCGATCAGTCATGAGCGGCTGGATCACTGGCCCGAGGCCGAGGCCGATTTCCGTCGCGCGCTCGAGCTGAACCCGGATCACCCGCAGGTGCTCAACTATCTCGGCTACACTATGGTGGAAAAGCGGATCAATCTCGACGAGGCGCTCGGCATGATCGAGCGCGCTGTCGCGGCGCAGCCGAACAGCGGCTATATCGTCGACAGCCTCGGATGGGTCTACTACCGTTTGGGCCGTTATGACGAGGCCATTGTTCAGATGGAACGCGCAGCCGAATTGATGCCGACCGACCCCGTGGTCAACGATCATCTGGGCGATGTGCTCTGGGCCGTTGGTCGCAAGGTCGAGGCGCAGTTTCAGTGGAGGCGCGCCCTGTCTCTGCATGAAAGCGAGGCCTCACCGGATCTTGATCCTGAGCGTGTGCGCCGCAAGCTGGAAGTCGGGCTCGATCAGGTTCTCGATGAAGAAGGCGGCGAGCCGCTGAGGGCCGTGAATGCCGTCCCGGCCAATAACTGAGTTTGCCCCGGCCAAGGTCAATCTGACGCTGCATGTCACAGGCCACCGGGCGGATGGCTATCACCTGCTCGACTCGCTCGTGGTCTTTGCAGATATCGGCGACCGGATAACCGTGCGACCGGGGCCGCCCTGCTTGCGGGTGACCGGGCCGATGGCCGCAGGCGTGCCCGAGGGCCCCGAAAATCTCGTGCTGCGTGCGGCCGTATTGGCGGGGAGTGAGGTGGACATCACGTTGGACAAACACCTGCCCGCCGCCGCCGGAATAGGCGGCGGCTCAAGCGACGCAGCGGCCTGCCTGCGCGCGCTCGCGCGGTTGACGGGCGTGCGCCTGCCCGATGATGTGCTGGCCCTTGGGGCCGATGTGCCGGTCTGCCTGCTTGCCCATGCCGCGCGGATGTGCGGCATCGGCGAAAAGGTCGAGCCGCTGGCGCGTCTGCCCGTGCTGCACGCGGTTCTGGTCAATCCGCGTGTCGCCGTCTCGACCCCGGCGATCTTCAAACGGCTGGCTCGGCGCGACAATCCGCCCATGCCCGCGCGCCTGCCGGGTTGGCACACGGCGGAAAATCTGATCCATTGGCTGACCACACAGCGCAACGACCTGCAGGAGGCTGCCATCAAAGAGGCCCCGGTGATTGCCGAAGTCTTGCAGAGGATTGCAGCGACCGAGGGCTGTGCGCTCTCCCGCATGTCAGGTTCGGGGGCCACCTGTTTTGGGCTCTACCCTGATGCGCAGGCCGCGCAGCGGGCCGCCGACGCGTTGCGCGATGACCGCCGCGATTGGTGGATCATGCCGACCGCGCTTAGGTGATACGCGCCACCACGTAATCCGCCAGTCCATCGAGCATGTCGCGCACCGGATGATCGGGCAGCGCCTCCAGCGACGCGCGCGCCTTGGCCACCCAGGCCTTTGCATCCGCCCGCGTCTCGTCGAGCGCACCATGCGCGTGCAACAGATCGAGCGCATGCTCCAGATCGCCATCGCGCTGATCACCCTTCTCGATGCATCGCTTCCAGAAGGCATGTTCCTCGTCCGAGGCCGCCGCCACCGCCTTGATGACCGGCAGGGTCAGCTTGCGCTCGCGGAAATCGTCGCCGACATTCTTCCCGGTGGCCTTTGTGTCGCCTTCGTAATCGAGCAGGTCATCGACGATCTGGAACGCGATGCCAAGCGCGTCGCCGTAATCGAAAAGCGCCTGCACCTGATCCTCGGGTGCGCCCGCGATGACACCGCCCACTTCGGTCGCCGCCGAGAACAGTGCCGCCGTCTTGCCGCGCACCACCTGAAGATAGATGTTTTCATCGGTGCGCAGATCACGCGCCGCGCTCAGTTGCAGCACCTCGCCCTCGGCAATCGTGGCCGAGGCATTGGCCAGGATATCAAGTACCCGCAGCGAGCCGGTCTCGACCATCAACTGAAAGGCGCGGGCAAAGAGGTAATCGCCAACCAAGACGCTGGATTTGTTGTCATAAAGCAGGTTCGCTGTGGGCCGTCCCCGGCGCTGCGCGCTTTCGTCCACCACGTCGTCATGCAAGAGCGTGGCGGTATGGATGAACTCTACCGTCGCCGCGAGATTCACATCGTGCTCACCCGCATAGCCACAAAGTTCTGCACTCGCCAGCGTCAGAAGCGGGCGCAGCCGCTTGCCGCCCGCCTCGACAAGATGCGCTGTCACCTCGGGGATACGCGGCGCGTGACGCGAGGCCATTCGCGCCCTGATGAGCATATTGACCGCGTCCATCTTGTCCGCGAGATGCGCGGCCAGGGCTTCATGCGGTTTGGTGGCGACCTCGTCCAATCCCATAACACTCCCGTCAACACTGCTCGACAAATAGCGCGCGGTGCCCTTATGTCAGCCTTATGAAACAGCTTCTTCGCACCAACGATCCCGCATCCATGGCCTTCGCTCAGGCGCTGCTTCAGGGCGAGGGTATAGACTGCTTTGAAATGGACGTAAATATGAGCATCCTCGAAGGCTCGATCGGGATTTTCCCGCGCCGCCTGATGGTGGCGGATGCCGATTACGACGACGCGCGCGAGGCGCTCATCGACAACGGGTTCTCGCTTGAGGATTGAGCCCTTTGCCGACGAGGATCTGAGCCATGACGCCTTTCTCGGCGGGCGGCTCCGGATCGCGCAGCCCCGCGCGGGCTATCGCGCAGGCATCGACCCGGTGCTTCTGGCCGCGAGTGTTCCGGCAGGTGCAGGGCAGAGCGTGCTCGATCTCGGCTGCGGCTCGGGCATCGCCGCGCTTTGTCTTGGGGCGCGGGTGCCCGGCCTCTCCCTTGCAGGGCTGGAGATACAGCCTGCCTATGCCGACCTTGCGCGGCGGAATGCGGTGGATAACGGCCAGGGTCTTGAGGTCTTTACCGGCAATGTGACCGATATGCCGAGCCCGCTGCGGCAGCGCCAGTTTGACCACGTCATCGCCAATCCTCCTTATTTCGACCGCGACGCCGGCACCCCCGCCCATGATCCGGGGCGGGAACATGGCATGGGCGAGACCCTGCCGCTTGCGCAATGGGTCGCGGCGGCGGCCCGGCGTGCGGGCCCTAAGGGTCAGGTGACGTTCATTCAACGCGCCGACCGTCTGCCCGATCTGATCCCCGCCTTGGCCGCGCATCTGGGATCACTAGAGGTAATGCCGCTCATCCCTCGGCAGGGGCGTGTGGCGCGGCTCATCCTGATACGAGGGCGCAAGGGTGGGCGCGCGGCGTTTCGCCTGCACGATGGGGTAAGCTTGCACGCAGGGGGCGCGCATGGCCGCGACGGCGAGGACTACACACCTGCAATCTCCGCTGTGCTCAGAGATGCGGCAGGTTTGTCATTTTCTGGCTAAGTCGACTCGAATGCCATTGGAAAACTCCCGCTCATCTCGCAGCCGCAGCGTGACAGTATTGTAAAAATATGCTGCACTTCCCATGTCAGATTGAGACGCATCCATATCAGAGGAGACTGCCCATGAGCTTGAGTTCGCATATCGAAGAACTGAAGAAGAAACATCACGCGCTCTCGGAAAAGGTGGAAGAGGCGCAGCGCGCGCCGGGCAGCAGCACGCTGGAAATCGCGGACCTCAAGAAACAGAAACTGAAGATCAAGGAAGAGATTGAGCGCCTGTCGGAAAACGCCTGACAGTGCAGCCGGATAGACTTGGATAACAAAGGGCCGGTCACCATGGACCGGCCCTTTTTCGTGGTCTATCGCGGGGCGGGTCAGACGAAGAACTGCCCGCCATTGGCAGAGATTGTGGATCCGTTGATGAAGCTTGCGTCATCGGAGACGAGGAAGCTGACGCAGCGGGCGATTTCCTCGGGCTCTCCCAAACGACCGGCGGGGATCATGCCAATGATCGATTCGCGCACCTTTTCCGGCACCGCCATGACCATTTCCGTGGCGATATAGCCGGGGCAGATCGCGTTTGCGGTGATGCCCTTGGCGGCCCCTTCCTGCGCCAGGCTCTTGATGATGCCGAGATCGCCCGCCTTGGTGGCGGCATAGTTTACTTGTGCAAACTGCCCCTTCTGTCCGTTGATCGAGGAAATCACCACGATCCGGCCAAAGCCGCGCTCGCGCATGCCGGGCCACACGGGGTGCACGGTGTTGAACACGCCGGTGAGGTTGGTGTCGATCACGGCGTTCCACTGGTCCGGCGTCATCTTGTGAAAGGGCGCGTCGCGGGTGATCCCGGCATTGGCCACGACGATATCGATAGGTCCCAGATCGGTCTCGACCTGCTCGATCCCGGCCTTGGAACTGTCATAGTCGGCGACGTTCCACTTGTAGGTCTTGATGCCGGTTTCCTCGGTGAACTTGGCAGCGGCCTCATCGTTGCCGGCATAGGTCGCGGCGACGCTGTAGCCGTCGGCCTTGAGCGCCTTTGAAATGGCGGCGCCAATCCCGCGCGAGCCTCCGGTCACGAGTGCAGTTCTTGCCATGGTTTATCTCCTCACTGTGGTGCTTTGTATTCGTCTGGATTGGCTCAGGGACGCTCGATGCACATGGCGACGCCCATGCCGCCGCCGATGCAGAGCGTGGCGAGGCCTTTTTTGGCGTCGCGGCGCTTCATCTCGAACAAGAGCGTGTTCAGAACCCGGCAGCCCGAGGCCCCGATCGGGTGGCCGATGGCGATCGCCCCGCCGTTGACGTTCACGATAGACGGGTCCCAGCCCATGTCCTTGTTGACGGCGCAAGCCTGCGCGGCAAAGGCCTCGTTCGCCTCCACGAGGTCAAGGTCATCGACGCTCCACCCGGCCTTTTCCAGTGCCTTGCGGCTGGCATGGATCGGGCCCACCCCCATGATCGACGGGTCCAGCCCGGCCGTGGCATAGGAGGCGATGCGCGCCAGCGGCTCGATTCCTCGGTGCTCGGCCTCGTCGGCGCTCATCAGCAGGGTCGCGGCGGCCCCGTCATTGAGGCCGCTGGCATTGGCGGCGGTGACCGATCCGTCCTTGGTGAAGGCAGGGCGCATCTTGGACATCGCGTCGATAGTCGCCCCAAAGCGGATATACTCGTCCTTGTCGACGACGATATCGCCCTTGCGGGTCTTGACGGTGAAGGCGATCACCTCGTCGTCGAACTTGCCCGCCTTCTGCGCCGCCTCGGCCTTGTTCTGGCTGGCGACGGCGAATTCGTCCTGCTGATCGCGGCTGATCTGCCATTTCTCGGCGACATTCTCGGCGGTCTGGCCCATGTGATAGCCGTTGAACGCATCCCAAAGCCCGTCGCGGATCATTGTGTCGATATATTTCATGTCGCCCATCTTGTGGCCTGCGCGCAGATGCGCGGCATGGGGCGACAATGTCATGTTTTCCTGGCCACCGGCGCAGATGATGCTGGCATCGCCCAGCTGGATGTGCTGCGCGCCCAGGGCCACGGCGCGCAGGCCCGACCCACAGACCTGGTTGATGCCCCAGGCTGCCGATTCGATGGGCAGGCCTGCATTGACATGCGCCTGCCGCGCCGGGTTCTGGCCTTGGGCGGCGGTCAGCACCTGGCCGAGGATCGTCTCGCTGACCTCGGATTTATCGATGCCCGCACGTGCGACCACGGCCTCCAGAACAGCAGCGCCCAGATCGTGCGCGGGGGTGTTGGCGAACGCGCCGCCAAAAGACCCGACAGCGGTGCGGGCTGCCGATGCAATTACTACGTTGGTCATGTGTTTCCTCCACCAGGATTTGCCCGGGCAGAGGAATCAATTGGGGCTGCCGCATGGGATGCGCGCCCCGTCTTCTCCTCCGCCGTTACGTGGCGTCATATCGTAGGTGCTGCGCTGCGGCAACGGGCGGAGTGTCACATTCACGCGGTCGCTCGGTCAAGTGTCTCGTCGAGCCAGGGCGGGCGGATCGTGGGTGCACCGAAATAATAGCCCTGCAGGCAGTCGATCCCGAGCGCGGTGAGGTAGGCCGCGTCCTCGGGTTTCTCGACGCTTTCGGCGACGGTTACCATGTCGAATTGCTGACCGATGCTAAGGAGCGCGGCGGTCAGCACCTGATTGTCGGGATCCCGGGCGACGCCGCGAATGAACTGACCATCAATCTTGAGGATGTCGAAGTAGAAATCCTTTAGAAATCTGAAAGATGTGTACCCCGCGCCAAAATCGTCGAGGGCAAAGCCGATCCCCTTGCGTTGCAATTCAGTCATGAAACCGGTGACCAGTTCCGGTACCAGCATGGCTGAGCTTTCGGTGATTTCCAGTATCAGACGTTCCGCGATGGTCGGGTCGCCCGTCAGCCCCTTTTTCAGGATCCGCATCCAGCGCGCATAGCCGATGGACCGCGCCGACATGTTGATCGATAGCCGCAGGTCGGGGTAGTCATGCAGCGTACGCAGCCCCTTTTCCAGTGCGAGGCAATCGATCACCCGCCCGGTCTCTGTCACCTCGATCTGACTTATGAAATCACGCGCGGGAATGACCCGCCCCGTTGCATCCATGACGCGAATCAGTCCTTCGTAAAAGGCGGGCTTGTCGGGTTGCCCGGCGGTCACCACGGCCTGATATGCGAGCAGCACCTGTTTGTGTCGCACCGCCTGATCGACCATCTCGATCACCGAGCGATCCCGCGCCGAGGCGGCATAGGATAGCGGGTTGTCGTGCCCGGCCGGAATATCGGCCCATTTGCGTGTCTTGCCCATCTTGCCCTCCGAGACTGGC
>Ga0209925_1001430_pt1 | contig 11997 bp, 8 predicted proteins | sample SalPonR2_A_D1_MG_FD_185702 | JGI IMG/M metagenome (GOLD analysis project Ga0209925, IMG submission 185702) | Salt pond soil microbial communities from South San Francisco under conditions of wetland restoration - Salt Pond MetaG R2_A_D1_MG... ...
CGCCCGTTCAGAAATTGCGGCAGCGCAATGCCGCACATCGAAGAGAGATCGTCTTGTCCATTCCAAAACGCTTCAAGCGCTATGTGTCTGCTGTCTTCAAGCTCGGACACACCAAACGCATTGCCAAGGAGGCCAAACAAAGCACGCTGGAGCAGGACACAAGACTCGCCGCCCTTCGAGGCGAGATCGACGAGGTACGGCATGAAATCCATGCTCAGGCCGACGTCCAAAACACCCAACTCGATACTCGCCTTGCAGAGTATGCTCTTTACAACAATGAATTATCCCGACGCTTGGACAGGCTTATGCTGGCGGGACATTTTGCTGCTCCTCAAAGTCTCCAGAACGCACAAAGCAGTGAAAGTTCTCGTGCACCTGACGGTTTTCAACTGTTCATGGACACGTTCTACAATCGCCTCGAGAACCGTTTTCGCGGGACCCCCGAAGATATCCGGGAGCGCCTTCGAGTGTATCAGCCGGATGTCGAAGCCGCGACGATCCGCACGGGAGGAAAGCCGGTACTGGATTTGGGATGCGGCCGCGGAGAATGGTTGCAGCTCATGCAAGCCTTGGGCATTCCGGCTTCGGGAGTTGACTTGAACACAGCGCAGATTGCCGAAGCTGCGGATGCGGGTCTCGATGCCAAGGAGATGGATGCGAAGACGGCTCTCACGGAAACAGACGATAACAGCCTGTCAGCGATCACTGCGTATCATCTCATCGAACATATACCGTTCCCGGATGTTGCGTGGATTGCCCGAGAAGCATTGCGCGTTCTGGCTCCAGGGGGCGTGTTGATTTTTGAGACCCCCAACCCGAGGAATGTCTTGGTAGGTGCAACCTCGTTCCATAATGATCCGACACATCTTCGTCCGCTCACCGATCCTGTCCTGGGGGTTCTGTTTGAAACCGCAGGATACAACCCGGTGGAAACACGGTTCCTGCACCCCCATGAACGGCTGGATGAGTTTCAGGCGCGCTCGGGATTTGACCCTGAATTGGCTCACCTTCTGTTCGGGCCACAGGACTTGGCCATGATCGGACAAAAACCGCGTGAGAGACCATAATGCGCGTTGGCGTTCTTCAAACCCAGGTTCCCTTTGTAAGGGGTGGTGCCGAACGGCATAGTGCCAATCTGTGTGCCGCCTTGCGCAGGCATGGCCATGAGGTGGCAGAAATAACCCTGCCTTTCAAATGGTACCCCAGCTCGACCCTCATCGACAGCATTCTCGCAGCACGACTGACGGATTTGTCAGGGATAGAAGGTGTCCCCACCGATCTCATGATCGGATTGCGGTTTCCGGCCTATCTCGCCCGCCATCCCAATAAGGTCTATTGGATCATACACCAATACCGGCAGGCTTATGACCAGTGGGATGCCGGTGTCTCTGAGCTGCTCGATGATCCGGATGGAGACGCCATCCGCCATCTTGTACGTGCCGAGGACCGCAAGGCGTTCGCCGATACGACGCGTCCGGTATATGCCAACTCCAAAACAGTCGCTCAAAGACTGCAAACACATCTTGGGCAGAAAGCCACCACGCTTTACCATCCACCGCCGAATGCCGGGCTGCTCGAGCCGGGGCCGTTTGGAGATTATCTGTTTGCTCCAGGGCGCGTTAATGCCTCGAAACGTCCGGAGCTCCTGTTGCAAGCCTTGGCCGGCACTGCAGCACCTTTGCGGCTGGTCGTTGCCGGAGTAGCCGAAAACCCGAGCTACATGGAAAAGCTGCAGGCCTTGGCTCGCGAACTTGGTGTCGCGAATCGCGTAGAATGGCTTGGCGGAATCGATGATGAAACCATGCGCTTGTATTATGCCAATGCTCGGGCGGTAGTTTTCGTCCCGCTGGACGAAGATTATGGATATATCACGCTCGAAGCCATGTTGTCGGGAAAGCCGGTCATCACGACCGAGGACTCCGGCGGGCCGCTTGAATTCATAACCAACGGCAAGCAGGGGCTTGTCAGCAAGCCATCACCGCGCCCGCTTGCGGAGTGTTTCGAGACCTTGATGCAAGACAAGCGGTTGGCCGAACGTATGGGAGCTGCAGGATATCAGCATTACGATGATCTCAATATCAGCTGGGATCATGTGGTCGAAACGCTGACTGGTCAATCACGTCCAAAAGACGCCATGCGACCAATAACAGCTGCAAAGAGAACGGAGAGTACCGGGACAAAAGCTCCTGACGTTTCCCCGGATGATTGTGTTGCTCAGCTTCGCGCTGCGATCGCACCGGCTCAGACCCCGAGTGTGAAATTACCCTTCAAATCCATGTCAGATGTGCTGTCGGCCTATGAGTTCGAGACTTTGCCTCCAGTGGAGAGCCCAGATCCGGACAGTACGGAGAACGCGCCTCTCGACACCGGATTAGCAGGCTATCTCGATACGCATTGGACACGCTTTCTGACAACTTTGGATTTGGTTACGGATATCGCTCCCGAAACGGTTCTGGATATCGGTGTGTTTCCCCCGCTGGCGTTTGAAGCAATGATGCTCAACGCATTGCCAGGTGTTCAGATGCAAGGTGTTTGGGAGGGGCCCGAGGCCTATTACCAGAAAATCAGAAGCCGCAATGATCAGCTGCCATGCTTCGATATTATGCTGCGTCCAGCCAATATCGAACAGGATCGCTTGCCCTACGCATCAGAAAGCTTTGATCTCGTTCTGGGCATGGAGATTTTTGAGCACCTTGCTCTTGATCCCTACTTTTTCCTCAGTGAGGCCGCCCGAGTTCTCAAGCCGGGAGGCCATATCCTGCTATCAACCCCGAATGTGGTGAGCCATCGTGGTGTCTGGAAAACCCTGAATGGACAGTCCGCCTATTCCTTTGGTCTGTTCGTGCCGACAGGCGGCGTGTATGGGCGGCACAATCGCGAATACGCCCCCCTCGAAGTTGAGACCCTGGCGCGGTCTGCCGGTTTTGAAACCCATGTTCTGAAGACTGTGGATGTCTACGATGACAAGATAGACCCGGGAACGGCGGAATTGTTGTGCGCCCGTGACGATAACCTGGCCTTGCGCGGGGAGACGATCTTCTACGTGGGACGTAAAGCAGGCAAGCCTACAGGAGTCCCGGCGGGCTTTTATCATGGTGATCCGGAGCGGATGTCTGGGGCGCTTCACGTGGTCGAGCACGAAGAGCAAACCGGCCTTGTGCGAATTCAGGTGACCAACCACAGTCCGAGCTGGTGGCCAAAAACTGATGGCTATGCAACCTGCCTGCTGACTGAGTGGATAGATCCGGATGGAGTTTTGCGCCACACCAATACCTTCTTGCCTCTGAATGACGCTGTTGGCCCCGGGGCCAGTCAAACGATCGGGTTTCGTCTGGATTCAGGGGCGGACTCGACCCCGGATGCGGCGGCAGAGCATCCCCCTATACGAGGCACTCTGCGGCTCGACTTGTTTCAGACAGGGGTCGGGCGGTTTACCGGCACAGGCCGCGCCAACAGTGTCACCCTGCCTTGCTCTGAAGCGGCATTTATCAAACTGGTTCGGCCGGGCCGTGGATAACATGTCTGAGCATCGTCCCCGGATTCATTGGGTGTCTCCCCTGCCACCTGCAGAGACCGACATCGCCCATTACACCAGACGTATCCTGCCGGAGCTCTCTGAGAGGGCAGAGGTGACCCTTTGGACGGATGCCACCACATGGGACAAAGACCTGGAGAAGTTCTGCCAGGTCAGAAGCATGGTCCCGGGCGAAGTACTCCCAAAACAAATGCGGTCATTGCGTGGGCCTGGTGATCGGCCTGGGACGGTGTTCATCAACATTGGTAATTCTTGGGTGTTTCATGCTGGCTTGCTGCACTTGGCTCACCGCATGCCATCTGTTGTCGTTCTGCACGACCTGGCGATTCAGGAAATGTGTCTCGATGCCGTTCACAACTCTCTATTGGCCCGGCAGACTTACCTTGACGCCATGCGCCGCTGGTATGGAGAGGCCGGACATGCAGCTGCGAAAGCAGCGCTTGCGGGCCGTGTGTCGGCAAGGGACTTAATCCAGGCATATCCCGGATTTGAAATCGCAATGGACAAGGCTGCTGCTGTCCTTACGCACACCTCGATGGCGTCTGATGCGGTTGCCGGACGCGGATATATCCCGGCCTACCAACTTGACCTGCCTTTCAGGGCCAACGACATGGCATCGGCAACGCGCTCGACAACTGGCCCACTTCGCTTTGTCCAGTTTGGTCACATCGGGACCAACAGACGCTTGGAACAGGTGCTTGAAGCCCTTGCTGGAATGGGGCCTGGTTTTGACTTCGTCTTCGATGTTGTCGGCAAGGTCTGGAACCCGGAGTTCATAAAGGCGCGCTGCAGGGAATTTGGGCTGTCTGAAAAGGTGCATTTGCACGGATATGTCCCTGAGCGCGAACTCGATGCGCTGATCGCACAGGCACATCTGGTTTTCAACTTGCGCCATCCGACCATGGGGGAGGCTTCAGGAAGCCAGTTGCGCATTTGGAATGCCGCTGCCGCATCTGTCGTAACGGATCAGGGATGGTATCAGAACTTGCCAAAAGACACTGTGGCTCACATTCCTCTGGATGGTGAAATACCTGCTTTGCAGGAGCTGCTTGCGCGTCTTGAAAAAGACCGGAACTTCGGACAAGCTCTCGGGCTTGCGGGCCGCAAACGCCTCATTGAGCGTCACAGCCCCGCACAATACGCGGATGGTATCGTCGATGTGGCGAACGCGTTTGAGCGTGATGTTCGTGATGCGTTTTTTGCTGATTCAGCACGGTGGCTTCTTTCTGAAGGTCCGAGCGAAACGCCTGAATTATCTGATCGCTCACAACGCTTGCCAAGCCTGAAGCAAGACCGACTTGCCCAGCTTTTTTAAGGTAGAATTCAGATGACCCGGTATGTCTTTGATGTCACCGCTCTCAGGCAGTACATGGCGCGACATTCGCAACTCTCCGGTATCCAGCGTGTCAGTGTCATGACAATAGATCGTGCAAGTAAACAAATCGGGGCCAAGAGCGTCTGGTTTGGCTATCACGATCATAAAAGAAAATCATACATTCTGTGCCCCTGTCCCGCTGACAGCGCGTGTGATCTGACCGACTACGCGACACTCTGCGGTCTGCTTCAGATCCCCCCTGCCCTACGCTCTCTTCCGGGAATGGCGCAATATACCAATCGTCCAGTTATGCGCCGCTTCAAGGTCTGGAAAATGGATTTCCACGCGGCCATGGGACACCGCAAATACTTCCGGTACCAAGGTCTGTCTCTGGACGATTGGAAGGCCGCGCGTCGCAAGCCACCCGCGACGCATAACACCAATCGTTCACAGGAAAGACTGGAGACTGTAGCAGGTCCTGGGGATCGGCTGGTTCTGCTTGACAACGCGTGGCACGCTAAGGGTCTGGAGCCTTGGCTGAAACACGCCAACACACAACTTGGCCTGGATATTTGCGTTCTGATTCATGATTTGATCCCTCTGGTCACCCCGCAATATACAAAAAGCGATATTTGTTCCCGCTTCCACGACTGGCTGGTGCGATCGACACAATACGTCACGTGTTATCTGGCCAATTCGGAAAACACGGGTCGCGATCTGCGCGCCTTTTTGAAGGAGCAATCTGCGCCCCAGCCCGTCAAGGTTATTCCTCTTGCACAAGCGCCTCTGGATCATGTTGATCCAAGCACCACCTCTGCGAGCACCTATGCGGCTTTCTCCATGGGTGCGGGTATGCCGGATCGTATCAGAGCCTTGACCAAGACCCCCTACGTCTTGGTGGTTGGAACCATGGAAGTGCGCAAGAACCTCTGGCAGCTCGCCACTGTCTGGGACCGGCTACGTAAACAACCCGGTCGTGATTTGCCAAAACTGGTTTTTGCCGGACGCCGCGGCTGGTTGAATGACGACTTTGACAGGCTCATGGAAGCGTCCGGTCAACTCGGAGGCTGGGCGGAGATTGTCGATAGGCCGTCGGATGCCGTCCTGGCATATCTTTACAGGAACTGTCTTTTCACAGTAACCGCAAGTTTTTATGAAGGCTGGGGGCTGCCAATTGGAGAAAGCCTCGGATATGGCAAAACCGCAGTGGTTTCCCATACCTCCTCCATGCCTGAAGTTGGCGGAGATATGGTTGAATATTGCGATCCACATAGTCAGGGCAGTATTGCGACAGCTTGTTTGCGGCTGATCGATGATCCCGGCCATCGGATCATGCTGGAGAAGCGCATTGCCAAGGCCTCCCTGCGCAGCTGGAACACGGTTGCTCATGAGATGCTGGAGGCAATTCGGGTTTCTTGATCCCTGACTGAAAGCGGAAATCGGCCAAGCAGTAGCAATATTGAGTCCCTACCAGCCAATCGGCTTGACCCCCAGTATGGCCCGTGCCAATCAGAACGCGCTTTAAAAGCGGCGCAGTCACCAAGTGCCCGAAGTCACCTTAGAAAGCCAACCTGTGGAGCCCACGATAGGAAGAACTTTCTAAGTATAAGCACGCAAAATAAGTCGCCGCTGACGAAGATTAGGAGCTCTTTTTCGAATGAGTGAAATTGTAATATCGCTCACGACTGTCCCGAGTAGGGCTCGTCATCTCTCCCAGTTTTTGGAGGGTATCAACAGTCAAACGGTCTTGCCGTCCAGAATCGAGCTCAATCTTCCTGCGGAATACCACAAGAGAAGTTTAGGTAAGGTTGACAGGACACTTATACCCAGTGACCTGGATGTCTATGATTGCGAGGATTGCGGTCCTGCCACAAAAATATTGCCGACGCTGAAAAGATACTCCGGCAGCGATACGCGAATTATCTATTGCGACGATGATAGGATCTACGACAAGAACTGGATCCACAATCTTGTGGCGGCCTCAGATTGCAATCCTAAGAGTGCGATTTGTGATGAAACCATATCGATCAGCTCGATCATATATCGTTATCACCGCCCTCATAAAGACTTGCGCTACAAGGTAAGAAAAGCTTTGTCACTCGGACGCTATCGCCCGTATCATACTGACAAGAAAAGACAATCCGATGTCGCTCAAGGTTTTGGCGGTGTTTTGGTAAAGCCGTCATTTTTCACTAATACGGTATTTTCCATTCCCGACGTCCTCTGGTCGGTGGATGATATTTGGCTATCAGGAAATATGACGTTAAATGGAACCAAGATACGTTGGAGCGGACGGTGCCGTGATGAAAAATCGGTCCCCATGTTCGTTGACGGGCATGAACTTGGGCGTCTTCCAGATTCTTTGAACCTATCAGAATGCGACGGATTTAACCGCCATTCGGCAGACTATTACGCTGTAAGATATTTTCAGAAGAATTTTGGCATCTGGAGTGGACAGAATCCTGCTTTGGAGCAGGCGGTTTGCTAAAGACACTTTTTGGCGACCATTGCCATCACGGTCGATCATCATCGACCTGTCAATGATAGTCTTGCTTCTGCGCTGCATACATTGATGCGAAAAGACCGTTGCCCTCTATAAGATCTGCGTGTGTCCCCTCTTCGACGATCTGACCGCCTTCCATGACATAGATCCAGTCAGCATTGGCGACCGAACTCAGACGGTGGGTTACGACGATCGTCGTCTTGCCCTCCCCGAGTTTTGCCAAGGTCTCCCGGATGCGCTGTTCGGTACGCTGATCCAGTGCGGAGGTCGCCTCGTCCAGCATCAGGATCGGGGCCGATCGCAGAAAGGCCCGTGCGATTGCGATTCTTTGTTTTTGTCCGCCAGAAAGCTGGGCTCCTTTGGGGCCAACCGGAGTGTCACCGCGCTGCCGGATCAGGTCAGCAATGGACGACTGTTCTGCCGCGTCCCAGATCTCGTCCTCCGAGGCTTCGGGGCGGACATAACGGATATTTTCCCAGATGGAATTATTGAAGATGACAATGTCCTGGGCCACAACGGAGAACGACTCGCGCAGGGCCCGGATCTTGATGTTTTCGATTGGCTCGCCACTGATCGTGATTTGCCCACTGTTTACAGTGTATAGTCGAGCAATGAGGCTCAGGATGGTCGTCTTGCCCGACCCCGTCGACCCCACGATCGCCGTGGTCTTGCCGCCCTTGAACGTCATATTGAGACCTTCAAAAAGTGGCGCATTCTCGGAATACCGGAATGTAATATCATCCAGAACAATATCCCCCTTAATATCGAAGCTCTCGATGGCATCAGGGGCATCGGTAATGGTCGGGACTTCCCGGAAAAGCGAATGCACCCCTTCCAGCAGAATAAGGTGCGCTTGTAGCTTTGTGAAAAACTGCGCCACTCGCCGAGCGGGATTGAACAAGAGAACCAAGCCGAACAGGAAAGTGATCACGCCAGCACCGTCGAGATTATAGGCCGGGCTCAACGCCATGTAACCGCCGCCGCCAATGACGAGCACGTAGGCAATCGCTGTCGCCATGTCGATGAATGGCAGGACCATAGCCTCCGCTCCTTGCAAGCGGATTGACAGGTTGCGGATCTCCTGGGCTGCATTCTGTAACCGCGCGCTTTCGCTCGGCTCTTGACTGGATATTTTCACGGTGCGCATACCGCCCGACATCTCCTCGAGACCCGTCATGTAGTTGCCCATGGCGTTCTCGGCACTGGCTTGGATGACTTTGATATGTTCCGAAACCAGGAGCATCAGAAAGATGATGAACGGGATGGTGAGCATCGAGGCAAGAAACAATTGCGGTGAGAGATACACAAGGTAAGCCGCAACCATGAGCACTGTTACGGCATCGCGCACGGCATTGACTGTAGTCTGCCCAACAAACAGGCTCAGCGCCTGTGCTTGATTGACCATCCGCAAGATGATCTCACCAGACTTGGTGCGCTCGAAAAAGGAGAGATCCAAACGCATCAGGTGGTTGATCATGTCTTCACGCATCTGCAGCACGGCATTGCTTGCGAGCCAGACCGACAGCCGGGGATTTATATAGGACATCAACCCGCGCACGGTGAATAGCAGAAAGACGACGACGCAAACTCGGATGAGTTCCCAGGCATTACCGCTTTCAAAGATCACCTGCAGGCCACTTTTCGTCAGGGCCAGAAATTGCTGATATGCCAGACCCTGGATCATGATGGTGCCCAGAACAACCAAGAGCCATGGGGACTTTTTCTTTAAATAGTTGTCCCAGAACCAACGCAGATTCGTGCGATCCTGCGTGGAAAAGAGAGGTTTGGTTCTACGGAATTTACTGAGCACTATGCCGTCCTGTTCTTGTATAAAGGTCCGCAAGGCTCGGTATTACGCAAGATCCGCGAGGATCACATTAAGCTCGAGCATTCTTCTATACGGGCAAGCCATATGCCAGATTTTCGGTGGAATAAAGTGGGCAGTGCCTGACACTTCCTCGCCACACCCGCGGCCTCATACATTATCCGGTGGGGCACTCAGCCTTTGCGCTCAACACCGCCTGGAACAGCCGTTGACTTTAAAGAAGGGCTGCTCTCAAAATAGTTCAGCGTCTGACAAAATGGGCAGCATCAAAATGGCTATCGGAAAATATAGCGAATGAAACAGAATGTACTTCACCGTCTTTCAGTAATGATTTTTCTGGTTCTGGGAAGCGCTTCATGTGGCTTCAGCCCAGTTTATGCACCAGGGTCAAACACAGCCGCGGCCTTGTCTGATATTGTTGTTGCTCCTCCCAATAACAATCGCCCCAACTACATTTTTGTTACGGAACTGGAAGACAGGATTGGTCGAAACCCGAATGGCAGCAAAGAGCTTAAGCACGATATTTGGGTATATGAGGAAGATCCTGGTCTTGTGAGTAGTACCGCTCGAATTCACTTAGTTGGAAAAGTTACTTACCAGGTCGTTTCTGTTGAAGACGGTCGTTTTCTGTTTGGTGGCACTGTCGAGAATTTTGTGGCCTTCACCGTGGATGATAATCTCACGACGGCAGTACGTAATGATGCCACTGAACGCCTCATGAAGACTCTGGCGGATCATATGGTGACGCGGCTGACGGTACAGTTTTCCCGTTTGGCCGATGAGTGAAAGGACATAACATCAACGATATGATTACGATCCCTAAGCAGGAATATGAACGGCTATGTGCAGCAGCAGAGGACTTGGCCGATCTCAAAGCTTATGACCGCGCCATAACTGCCTTAGACAGCGGTGAAGACGAGCTGATCCCAGCAGAATTTGTCAATCGTTTACTCAACGGCGAAAATGCGCTGAGAGTATACCGTGAGCTACGCGGCTATACACAGGCCTTATTGGCAGAGAAAGCAGGTGTGAACCGTGTGACTGTAGGTGAAATCGAAATCGGTCGCAAAACAGGCTCTATCAGTACACTGAGCAAGCTAGCGAATACATTAGCTGTCACTGTTGACGATCTTATTTGATTGTTAGCGCATAGTGACCCAGCCACCTGATCGGGACACATCAGGTGCTCGTCTCACGTATGGCCGTAATGACGTAGCGAAGCTCATCCTGACCTGACCAGTTCGCCTTGAACTTGAACTTGCCTATTTCGGCAATGTCAAAACCGAGCATTTTCAAGACATGCCTGTAGATCCCCTTGGAATAGACCCAAAAGACATAGTCTTCGTCAGGTTTTCTGTAGTCACCTTGGAAATGGGCAACGCGATCATCGGTTGCCACCATCGGCGTGACGATCAGGATAGTGTGCGATGATCGGCGAGCTGCGGATGTCATCGCCTTGATCGGGTCTGCGAGATGCTCAAGAATGGACCCTAGGATAACAACGTCGAATTCGCCAAGGGCATCTGGCATGTCATAGACATCACCGTAATACGCCCGCGCTTTCGAGCCCAGAAGACGGTGAGACAGCCAGTACGCATTTTTCCATTGGTTCAGCCACCAGTCGCGGTCACGCACCAGTTGAGCCCTGTCTTGGTAATAAGGCTTTTCATGAAATGGCAGAAAATCCTGACGGATGGTTGAGTCCATATCGAAGGAGACCACGTCGATGGCCCCTCCAGCCTCTGCCGAGAAACTCAGAAAACCACTACCCGCACCAACATCGAGCACAGATTTGCCCGTGAAATCAAATCCATTGGTGTAAGACGCAAACTGACCACGCAGATCCCATTCCCCTTGTTGCAGTCCGAAGCCGGGAAGATCAAGCGTATGGTAAAAGAAGCAATCTTCCGTACTTGTGACGTGCCGTGGCGCAGCAAATTCAGCCGAACGGACGTTATTTTTAAGGTTTCCCATCATAAAATCCAAAATTGTGTATAGAGAGGCCTCAACAGGTGGTCCGCGATAATTGTTAGAGTGTTTCGCGTGGTACTGTCTACCGCCGAGACCCCGATCATGCTGACGAAATCGGGAGGCACCATCAGCCTGTCACCCTTATCGAAGCCGGACCACTCAGTGGGAGCATCCCAACACAACAAGCCGTGGTGAGCAAAGAATCGGTGAGTAAAGAATCTTGATCGGAGTTTATGATTCGGGCAGGGTTAGTATCGTATACGAGGCCACTGGGGATCGTCGGCCGACATAAACTGTCATGATCACGCTCTGGCAGATATGACGCCGGATACGTTCCAACTCCCCGAAGCCTTTTGTCTTGTCATGGTGCCATACTTCGATTGGTCTCTGTTTTTCTAACTGTGCTCCGAGCGTATCGGCTATTTGTCGCAAACCTCAAAAATAAAATTTAACAAGGAGTTGTCATGTTCCCGGATCTTTTCGAAATCAATTCACTCGAAGATTGTTCCAGCTGGGCTGGATTGTTGGCCTCGGCTGCAGCCTTTACAAATGACACAAATTTTCAAGAGCTTTTGGTGGTGGATCCTGACACCATCACCGTCGGTGAATTTCTCACTCTTCTGGATGAGGCCGAAGCTTCGCTGGTCGCGACTGATTTCAGTTTTTTAAGCGAATCTCTGCCAATCATTGAAGATCAGCTTTTCACATTCTTAGACCCCTCAATCACACCGGACGGAACAACAGTAGACGAGGCAGTGAATTCCATACTGGAGTTCCTGAACGACCTGATAAATGGCAATTTTACCTTTATCACAGATGGTTTCAGCGTAATTCGCACCTCCCTAGAA
>Ga0209925_1001432_pt1 | contig 11991 bp, 15 predicted proteins | sample SalPonR2_A_D1_MG_FD_185702 | JGI IMG/M metagenome (GOLD analysis project Ga0209925, IMG submission 185702) | Salt pond soil microbial communities from South San Francisco under conditions of wetland restoration - Salt Pond MetaG R2_A_D1_MG... ...
CCGGCACCGCCTGATGGCCCCCTGTGAGAGGCGCGCCTCGGACCGCCCGCCCTACTGGGCTCCACACGCCATAAGTGATGGCGTCAGCAGACTGAACGGTCTGCTCCCTCGCCATGGTCCGAATCAGGGCATCGCCGAATTGGTAGATGCTGGGAGGAGTGAAGGAGAAAGGGAGGGACGGGGGAATGGGGGAGATAGGGCATGGAATCGAATGGTCGAGGATAGAAGACAGGGAGGGAGGGACGGAGGGAGGGAGGAAAAGAGGGAGGGAGGGAGAGAGGAAGGGAAGGAGGGAGAGGGCCCGTACTCGCTGACATTGGCAAGCGGCATGCTTGCGGCGAGGCCGATGTAGCGAGCCTGAGGGAAGTGAAGGAGATGATGAGGAGGGAAGGGATCGGGGAGGAGAGAGGAGCAATAGCAAATGAAGCAAGATGAAGTGGGGGGCAAGAACGAGGCGGAAAGGCCCGATTTGATTCCTGGACAGCCCACTCTTCCATCGTGTCCAACGAATAAATAAAAAACTGCCGGCAGATAAAAACAGGTCCCACGTCCATACCTTTAAGACCTGCCCGAGTTCCTCCATCCCCACGAAACCCGCAGGGAGCAAGGCGGCACTTTCCTGACGCCACTGCTTGCTGGGGAAATGCCATTTGTGAGCACCCGCTCGACTGATCACTTGGACTTGGATCAGATCAGCCTAATATGGAATTGAAAACGGTGAGAAATCATCAACAAGGAATAGAGGTGGGAGGTTGATAAACAATGGCGTGGCAGCGGAAATTTATTGCACAAATAAAGCTGTCGGTGGGTGGTTCTCAAAGTCCTAAAAGACAACATCATTTGAGCTGATGTCTGTCCTGGGTGTTATCTTCGGGGGGTTCCTGGCATTCCACGTACCGCCAAAAGCCGTAAGCCCAGCAGGAGGAGGAGGCCGCGCATGTCAGGTCGTGACGTGTATCTCTTGTCTGTACTTTGGTTCAGCACCTTCCTGCGAATCGTCTCTATTCAGACAAATGTAGGATATGTGTGAGCAAGAAGCTTGAGAGAAAATGTTTTCGAGGCACAAATTGCCAGAGGAGAATGTCGGAACAAGATATTATCGGATTATGGTACGAAAGTACTTGCACATGATGTGGGCCACTGTGACGACGACTTTCGTCCACCCACTCAGTGACAAAATCAGCGGACTAACAAGCCGTTCATACACACAACACCAATTTCAAACCCTACAACAATGGGTATCAGGACAAATTGGCTGCATTGTGGGGACTGTGTGCCTATCTTGGTGATATTTTGATCCTGAGACGTCGATCAAGATCCTTCACATGCCCTACTCAAGTAGCCCCAGCCAGACGCTAGACCGCTCTCCCTCCTTTCTTTCCTCAAAGTATATATTTTCTTTAGTTGTTTGCGTGGGAAGAAAGAGGATAGTAAGGGCTCGTGTTGCTGATGATTTCTGATCCAAGGACCGCGCAAGCTCTGGTCAACGATATTGCTGGGATATCTGCCACGGATCCTTCCGCCATCCTTACTAAATGGGCCCACACCTCCATTGTCCCTTCCCAAATACTTGTCGCTTGGTACTTCCATCGATTGCTCCAAGCAGAAAGATTCAATCAAGCCTTATACATAGCTAAAGCGGTGATGCAGAACCATTTGGGAAATTCTTGTGGCCTACTTGGTAGACAAGACCGCCATAAAATTTTTCTTCAAATAATCCGCCTGTCACATTTCTCGTCGTCATCACCTGTAGTTTTTACAAGTTTCATGCGAGCATCTGCGTAAACCACCATGCCATTCCGGCCGGTCAAGGCCAAAAATGAGGGCCGATAGGACGTTATATACTATCTGAGAAGTCATGAAGTATTTCGGGAACCGCGTAAGGGACATGTTACAGCGCATTGAAAACGCTATAACTCAGGCACTAGGAAAACATCCCCGCTTTCTCCAGTCCCACCTCCTTTATAGCATGTCGCTTGGATGAGGTCTATTTGGTGGCTCATAACTTTGATTTAGGTACAGAGCCAAACACCAAAAAGAATGATAGCAACAGCGAGCAGATGCCGGCGAGCAGGACGATGGGAAGAGATCGATGTGCTGAATACCACAGGAAGAAGAGATTCTACTGACTTTCTCTCGCACATTGACTAGAAATATAGAGATCCGTAAGGGTCTCTACATTTGTTGTATACGCTTCGTCAAAAGCTGGTTCTACGTTTTTTTTAGGGGTACCTAGCCTTTGACGAGTCTGGATCTTTGATGAGCATGTAATACGTAGCTTCTGACAAGTTGTTGTCTATGATGGCACTTAATTGGTGGATTATGGCCTCAGACGTGCCGCAGAATTGATGTAAAGCAGTATGAAGTAGATGACGTTGATGTGTGCTCGACGAGGTGGATGACGTTGATTAGTTTTGTGATATAGATAATGTAGATGGGTGTCATATAGAAAACACCTCTTTTGTTTGTCCAGATTCCCTTACTCTTGTGGCCCTTGCTACTTCTGTGGCGTTGGAGTGGAAGGAGGCGTGCTGCCGGCAGGATGGGGCACCTTCTCGTTTGCGCAAAACAAAGCTGTTTAAACAACGTCATTCATGAGGAAATGCAATTCTGGAAAAAGAATGACAGGGCAATTTTTTTTATAATAATACGGCATGAGTACGATTCAAAGGAGAACCTGTTTTCTTCTCGGCGTAACGAATGAGAACGAGGAAGAGGACTTTGATATGGCAATACGCACAAATTGAACATCTACCCACCTAATTCTTGATTTCTATAGCCTCTTAGAGAAAAGAGAAAAGAGATAGTCGACGTCGAAAGGAGATCATTTCAGAACCAGAAGTGATATTCCCATACAAGCCAACGGATATGTCTACCTGATTGGAATTTTGGTGCTTTACGATAGCTTCATTATCTTTCCTACCTAAATTGTAGATAAGCTGAGGAGCGTAGTAGACTTAATTAAAGAAATTTTTATTTACCCGTAGAATTTTTTTCAAAAGGCGCTACATCACCATTTTTTTCCCGGAAGATCCACACTGTTCATCATGTTGAATATTCGCTCTTTTTCGGTTTCAATCCTACGCATCCCCCCAAAACGAAAACTTATTAAAAGGTGCACTGTGAGCGCACAATTTTCCTGAATTATTGGTTGTGCCGGTAATAACTTATCCTTAAGAGAACTCAAGGCCAAGTAGAGGCTGTGGTAACGTAGGCTTTTTTTAATTTAAGTTTTCTAGTCTCAAGGACGGGAGAAAACATTCTACCTTGCAGGACTTCTTGTTCGAGAATATACTCGTACTTTTAAGCATTCATAAGTGGTGTGGCTAATAGAATCTTTTGGATTTTTTTTTAGTGTTAAGGTTGTAAAAAACACACAGCCGGTCACGTGAAGCATACATTTAGGTCGGAAATTTTAAACAGTATAATCTTGCAGGCCCTTCTTTACCTCCCCGTGGCTTTTTCAAAACATCCAAGAATCGCGATGATACAGCGCACTACTATCAAATATGTTTCTGCTTCTGATAACTTTTAGCCTTGCCTGTGCTCGGTGATAATTTACTCCTTTGCCGCATCTGTCATGGCAAGCAGACCACGACATTCTATGCGGGAGGTTTAATACTTGACAACAGGCGAATATAATATTTGTATCGGTAGTCACATTGTGTTTCAAATGAATCATTTAATTATTGCATAAATGCTTTAAAATGATAAAAGATAACCATTTTCGTGTATGACACCTAACCTTTGCTAACGGCAACAACATATGTCTAAAGAGACATGCACTGGAGTAAAGAACATATGGAAGAATAGTTCGACATATTCAGCACATTTTTTCTCCTAGCATTTCAAATAGGTATAGCACTCAAGACAAGTTGCTCACTGCTTTGAGGAGAGAGAGAAAAGTCTTCTGGAAAATCGCGCATAGTACACAATGAAAACTTTCCAGCGTAAGGAGAGATGTGACTCACACACGTATGTGGGAGGAAAGAATGAAAGGGAAGAGGAGGGCACTGCTCTTTTGATTCGCTGTCCAATCCGAAAAAGTGAGGAGGCTGAGGTGAAACATATATTCCTACTCATATCTTAAATTCCCACACTCTCCCAATATATGTCCCTCTCCTTCAGCACAGGCAGTTTCTTGTCAGATAGTAGTGACTCATCGACCTTTCATTCCTACAAATGGCGGGACATACGATGCTCGTACGAAGAAAAAAACAAGGGTCGAAAGGGAAGGCCGCTGGAGGTTGAGGTCAGAAGACATTGACACAGAAGAGGCTCTGGGAGGGAGAAAGCGGGAGGATGGCCCACCATGAAATGATATAGATGACTCATGAGGATAATATGAGCCCACTACCACTCATTTCTAAGGCTTGCACTCTCGCTGGTTTCGTGTGCTTGACAAAATTTGAGGACGCGCAAAGAAAAGGCAAATAATGACTTAGATGAGCTGATTCTCAGCTTCTATTTTCCTGTTGCTGGTTCAGGTGTTACACGGAATTGATGGTAATTTGGAAGTGGGTGAAATGTTGGCGGTTATTGGACCATCGGGAAGTGGGAAATCCTGTCTCTTAGATATTCTGGCGGAGCGCAAGACGGTGGGGAAGTTTTCGGGGCTGCGGCTTTTGGACGGAGAGGTGGGAAAGACAGGAACTAAGATTGGAGGAGAGCGAAATGCGATGTCAGCCTGTCAGCTTTGGGACTACAAAAAAAGTGTCTGTTCGATCCTTGTACCCCCAGCCAATTCTCGGTCTACATTACCTCTGTCTTACTTCTCTTTCCCGGTCTTCCATTTCGTTGTTTCTCACACCACACTGACCTCTCCTCCCCTTTATCTTTCGCAGATTGCTAGCCGGCGTCGCTTCCAGCACCTTACTGCCTATGTGACACAAGAAGACAGCTTCCATCCCACATCCACTGTCAAAGAAGCCGTCTTGTTCCGGGCCAGCTTGCGTCTGGATCGTCGGATGCCAAGTCAGGAGAGAGATGCCTTAGCCCTCCGGCTAATTGAAGACGTTGGTCTCAAAGGAAAGGAGGAGACATATGTCGGTGGTCCATTGCCCGGTGGTCTTCGCATTCGTGGATTGAGTGGAGGGGAGAAACGGCGACTGTCTTTGTGTTGCGGTACTATCACAGAGCCCAGTCTACTTTTTCTTGACGAGCCTACGAGTGGGCTAGACAGCTTTGCAGCCCTCGCAGTAAGCAATTCGTTTCCGGCATGATGGTTCATTTTCTCTCTCAATTCCTTGTCCTTCTAATTTTTAATTTCCTCTCTCTCTTTGTATCCTGTATTGTCTTGTGGCACATAGTTTTGGTCTCCAAAGCGCTGAAGATTTTTTCTTTCTTTTCACTTTTCTGTGTTTCTCTCGTCTTCTTGGACGCCTTCAGGTCATGCAGTTGCTAAAAAAATACTGTCAGGTATGCAGATGATACCGTAAAAGATGAATAGACAAGGAAGAAAGCATAGGGGGGATACAAGAGGGCTATCAAGCGAAATTTTGAGTGAATTGTGAATCGAAAATTACGCAAGTAGAAGCATTCGCACATAAAATAATGCATAATACGTAGAATGCGAGTTTAAGAGAAGGTGACATACCAACGCGCATGAATTAAATCTACTTTCCCCTCAATCTCTCGTGCAGCGTGGCATGATGGTCGTCTGCACGATCCACCAGCCCCGTGCCGCCATTTGGACACTGTTTGACAAGGTGACGGTGCTGTCTGCGGGCCATCAAATGTATTTCGGGGATACCTACGGAGCGGAAAGATGGTTCGCTGAGTCGTTGGGGTATTACCGACATCAGAGCACATCGCCCGTGGATTTCATCATGGACTTAGGTGGGTAAGAGGAGCAGCCGGCAAGGATCCAACGTGCAGGGGAAAAACTTACTTAGGGCTTTCCCTTCGGCGTTGAAGTGTCCGATTGTACATAGCATCGATCAGTCTGCCAGATTAAGCTTCTCTTTTCGTCTTTACGCTCCATCCGCCAGTGAACATCTCCTTCGTCAAGGATATTGAGGCCAATGGTGAAAGCTCCCTTCAGACCGTCCAAGACCTCGAACATGCTGCTGCCTTATTCCGCGCCTCCAGCTCTAGAGATGTGGAGCCGGTCATTAAAGTAAGGTGTAAAAAAGAGGAGGAAGGAAGGGAAAAGAGGAATAAGGAGAGCAGTTTTAGAGGATGCGATAGATAAATGACGAGATGGAGAAGAAGAACGGGATTCAAAGGGTGGTGAAGAGACATAAGGCAAAGAAGAGAGGCAAAAACAGAGGGAGATGTTGTATAACATAAAAGAGAATGAGTGCAGTTGGTGAGAGGTGATATTCGCAGGAGATCAACGACAAGAGAGTGGCGTCAACCGGCGGGTCAAGTACATTTCATCTTCGACTAATTCTTAATCCTCCCTCCATAATTTCTTTTCCTATTGCAGCCCGTTCCTACTTTGGCCCCTCGCAACACTTCGTTGCTCAGTGACCTAGCGGAAAATTCATTGTTTGATCGCATGACCGGCTTGATCGAGGCCGGTAATTCGTGGCTATGGAAATTTCGCGTTCTTCTACGAAGAAACTACACCACTTACTACAGGAATCCTGGAAACGTAAGGATTAGGAGCGTGAAGTAAAAGAAGGCGTGCAAGATTGCGAGTAACGAATAGTGCTTAGGATTGGGCTAAGTGACGAAGAACTTCACGGCGGAGAGGAGGGGTGATCGTTCGGCAACATTATTGCCAGCCATGCAAAGGAGCTCATCCATTCCTTTTCCTTCTTTCTCTCTAGGCCTTGGCTCGAGTGACAGTCACCCTCGTTATTGCCGCCCTAGAGGCTTTCGTTTATTTTAGGATCGGAAGCCGGGAGGCAGGGAGCGAGTCCCTCCTCGCTGTGATACATGTGCTGGGTTCAGTCTTCTACTCTATCCTGACTATCACTCTCCTCCCATTTGCTTCACTCTCTTTATTCATCTATGAGCGTCAATTTTATAGCGTGGAGGTGAGTTTGAGGAAGCGAGTGACACTCATGCCTACGGGAATAGGGAAAAATATGTAGACGTACAAGTATACACAAAGTATATTTTTTTCTATGATGTTGAAGGAATGGAGTGAACGCACTTTGAATACAGCTAATCTTGAACCTTCCATAACTTCCTCCCTCCTACTCCTACCCTCACACCTAAGGCGGCGTCCAAACTGTACCCGTGCTCTGTATATTTCCTGTCCAATATTGTTCTCGAGACTATCCTCAACTCTCTCTCGGGCCTCCTCTTCTCCGTCATCGTCTATTATAACCTAGGTAGGCGTTCGAGTTTTTTTCATTCAAATGCTTGTTTCTGCTCCCACTCTTTGGCTGCACTCTGATCCTTCACAACAATGGACTATGGCGGGCTTCGGCTTCCTCAAGCATTACCTCTCACACTTTCCCTATTTATAGACTATGTCGCTTTTACACAGCCCACGAATGTCCCCTTCAATTTTATGGTGTATGTGGTGGGGCTTATTCTACAGGTAAGGAACCAAAGGAATCGAAGGTTGACAGATTAGGAGAAATAGAAGAAGGGAAAATGCCTCCCCACGAATGTCCATACATCGGTCCGTCTTATGAGAAAATCTGAGCTTACCCTCTTCCCCTACCACACGTCTCCATACCCCTCTCATCGATTTATAAAGACTAATATGAGTAGCATGTGTGTGCAGCTTGCCGCCCTGCTGGCTCCCAATTACGACATTGCTTTCGTCCTGGCAGCCGGCTATGTAGCTGCTTCTATTCTTACAGGTGGCTTCATGGTCTCGTTTAACAGCTTCTATCGCCACAGCACATGGCTACAATGGGCATCCCTCATCAAATTCACCTTTCAACCTCTCTCGATGAATGTTTTGCGTGGTAAGTGCTGTCAATTCTTACTTCAATCCGCTACCTCTACCCTGTATACATGCAATGCAGTGTTACGTGGCAGTCTTCAATGAACTAACTTCTTCTATATACCTTTCCTTCATACTTTCTGCTGACGTCATATTAATGGCCTGTAAAATACTAGGCACCTCCGTAGAGTTTGTTATCGATTACTTTCCTCTCAGCTCTCCGAGCACCATAATGGAAAATTTTGGGTGCGCTTTTGCCATCTATTTGGGGCTGGCCATTACAGCCTATCTAGCCCTGAGATACCTGCACAAGGAGCGTAGATAACAATGGGAAGGCTTTTGTTCCCCCCCGTCCTGCTCGCCGCAAGGTCCAAATCCTTCCACTCAATTGGTGCACCGTCTTTGTCCTCCTTCCATCCCCGTGTGCTTTCCCTTTGCTTCTCCCTCTCTTTCTCCATTTGTAATTTACGCGGTCTATATTTGGGGTTAACACGTTCCGCTCTTCAAATTCCGTATACTCTCACTTCTAACCATTTTACTTTTTTTGCACGTCACAGAGATTAAAAGTGGAAAAGAAGGAAGTTGACAATGAAATCAGGACGTATTCGGTAAATGAGATACGGAAGCTTACACAAAGGCAAACAGCAGGAAACTATGTCAGAATGCGATATTCGTAAAGATTTTCCAATCTATAGGAAATGACAGCACGCCCAAATTTCACCCCTCTTACCACAAGCATGAGAATTGATTTGTTACTCGAGTAATCGAGAAGCACTATTACTGCATGGAAAGGCATCGGTCGCGGGGAAAATGCGAAGAACAAGATGTATTAACCAAGGCATCGGAAAGGTGATATTTCCTCATAGAGCGCTTCTTGTTTCTAGATTTTCGTTCATTGTCCTTGCATTCAACGTCCAATCTTATCACTTATGAAGGTCATTAAAGGCCCTATATCTTCTTCAATCGCGTCATTTCCCCCAAACTGTGTCTGCTGAGCCACGTTTGTTGACGCAAAGGTGAGCTAGAAAACGAGGAAGGAAAAAGAAAGGAGACACGATTCAAAAATTAGAAACCGAAGAACACAAAAGAAATACCAAAATAAGAAAAGAAGCACATGGACGCTCAGATTCGACAGGTTCGTCGATCGTCCAACCGCCTTTATACTCATACCTCGGAGGGTGCGTCCACATCCAAATTCAACGGCACTGCCACCCGCCCCAGAGGCAATCGATCCTCCTCTTCCTCTCCATTCCCATCCATCATGGCTCCTCCCTGCGTCTTTCTGAGACGCTCCCTGCCGTATATCGGTCGTGGTTACATGCACGAATCAGACTAGTCTGTAAATACATGATGCCCTCCGACCGCCTCCGTGATGACGTATCCTCTTCCACGTTCAGGCGACGCACATCCTTTCCCCACGCGCCCACAATTCTTTTCAGCTCTCTCTCACATGCCACTTACAGCTCGGATGTCAGCAAAGCCTTGATCCGGGCGGGCGCTTTGGCACCGGGGAGGTCGCTTTTATGGCAGGCGACGAGGAGGGGGGGGCCGTCGTCCATTGCGGCGTGGGTGAGAATGTCGTAGAGAAACCTGTCAGGAGATAGGAGTTGAAGGACAGGGAGGAGATGAGATAAAAAAAGACAAAACTGAAACAAAACTGCGAGCAAGAAGACGCCATCCCACCCACACTCTCTCCCTTTGACCCTCCCTCCCTTCCTCCCTCCCTTCCCTACTCTGCTGCTTCCCGAACTTTATGAGTTGAAAAATCAGCAGCATCGACGACGAAGATCACACCCGCCACCTAAATAAGGGTGTCATCCCAAACGAAGATATTCAGAATCAAATTCGCATGGAAATTGTACGCGGAACAAGGAGCCGCATCAATGTAGTCAGGCAGCCGAGCCAGAGGAGATTTTTAGACAGGGGGAGGACAAAGGAAAAGGACTGAAGAAAATCATATTTCGTTGCAGGGAACGGTGGGGGGAAGGTGTGTACGAGTGTAGGAGAGAGGAGTACGAAGGGCCAGGGAGAAAGGAGAGGACTCGGTGGGAACCCGTTCAGGCGAACAGCGAGGCCTACCTTCCCAGCGTCCAGAAATTGCTTCTTCCACCCACCGCGCAGGCGCTCGTGCCCCGGGAAATCCACCTGATATGATGCAGTCGAGAGAAGGGCCCAGTCAGCGCCAAGGCTAACGACGACACCATTCCTTTCTTTCCGTTTCCCTTCCCACCTCCCTCCCTCCCCTCCCCCCTCCCCCCCTTCGCTCCCTCCCTCCCTCTCCCTCTCAAGGTACCAGTCTGATGTCTTTATCTTTAAGGATGCCCTCGCTTTCCACCATGGACGTTACCGTCTCCGGCACGGTATTGTAGAGAAGCTGATGATAGAGCGCAGTTTTCCCCGCGCCGCACGGTCCAAGCAAGACCACATGCGAAGGCCTCGCTAAGGATACGAACGAATTAAATACCCCCCGTGCTCAGAAATGATACACCCACGATTTCAAGCAAACAGGATAGGGTGCGGCTCAGGCGCATGACTCACCTCTTCCCTGTTTCCCCCCCGGCAGGGGCTTGTGCCCTCGAGCGCGGCCGATCCCCACGAAGTATAAGCTCAAACCCAAGACCAACAGGAGAAGGAGACAGGTTATTATAATGCCACTGTGGGGAAGTCCTAGTTGTAAACGCGCCAAGAAAAGTGAAGCGTAAAGATGGCACTTTGAGAGCCCCTGTCTGCTTAACAGCTATCTACGTTTCCAATCACTGCTCCATTTCTCACCAAGTGCTGTCGAACCCCAGGCATCCACGGCATGAAACTTTTTCTGGGCCTGTGGAGGGAGATGTTCCACCACTTTTTCTTCGACCCGCGCCAATACTCCCAAAAAAGTTGTGATCAGTGGTGTTAGCATGGAGGAGGTGGAGGAGGGAGAGGCAGTCGCAGGGGGGGGAAAGACATTTTCTTCCAAAAGTTCTTCGACAGCAGATGTGACAGGGTCAGACATATGTCATTCCTGTATTTAGATGTGGAAAGCGGAAAGAATGAAGTGCGCGGGTTCGATACGCTTATGAGGCAAAGAGGACTAAGAGCATTCAGGAGAGGCGACGCTTGCCGTTGATTTCAGTTCCTCCCCTTACGCCCCAAAGTTCACAGAGGGCAGGCGCCGTAATGGACGCAGTATCATAAAGTTTCTCCACTTCTGAGCGCACAACTTTCATTGTTCTCCGCAAGAAGGGCTTATCCAGAAGGCCTCGCGGCCCAACGTATGTGATGCTGTCCAGTCTCATTTATATTACCTTTTCAGTCGACCTCCTGCTCCTGCTCAATGACTTATTACTACCTCGCTTATTTTACCTTTTTTTCTTCGCTCCAAAAAATGTTGCTCAGGTACTCCATTTCCAAGATATCCGTAGATATGTGTGCATGGACCCGCCCGGGATGGAAACGTCCTAATACCAGTTCTGCAGTCTCTTCATTATCCCTCTGTAAGTCGTTCAACGAAGCGGACGTGAGCTCTGGCCTCACCAGCTTTGCCTCTGAGGCCCCAGGAGAAATACAAGGCGAACATGGGCGAAATGTATATTGATTTTGTGAGAGAACTCAAAGAGCATTCATGTAATTCCCTTTCCAACTGAACACAGCGGAGCTAATGAGTGAGCAGTTGGCAGAACGTCTGGAGCGGGGGACCCGCAGGACAGCGACAGGCGCGCACACAACAGGAGACAAGCACGATGCTGAAGACAAAGATCTGGCACTAGCTATCTCCCTCTCCCTTGGCTCGTCCGCAGACACGGTAGGGGCGGGGGAGGCGGCGGGGACACGAGAAGAGGGGAGAGCGGAGGAAGGGGGTAGGGACGTGCCGGACCCGAACCTCGAGGGAGAAGACACAAGGCTGCATCTCGACACAAAAGACTTGCCCGAAGCTGCAGGTGTGGAGGACGCGGACGCCCAGGCCGACGCCGGTAAGTCCTCCATGTACTCCCCCCCTGGCAGCGGGCTGAAAATGGCTGTGGAGCAACCTATCTCACGTTCTTGCGCCCTCCCGCCATCCCCCCCATCCTTTGTCCAGACTTTGCGCTGGCCCTCCAGCTCCAAGCGGACGAGGAATGTGCTTTGCGTGCAGCCCGTCATGCCGCCGCCGCGCGCGA
>Ga0209925_1001436_pt1 | contig 11975 bp, 6 predicted proteins | sample SalPonR2_A_D1_MG_FD_185702 | JGI IMG/M metagenome (GOLD analysis project Ga0209925, IMG submission 185702) | Salt pond soil microbial communities from South San Francisco under conditions of wetland restoration - Salt Pond MetaG R2_A_D1_MG... ...
GATCTCCCGCGCCGTCACCTCCAAGGCGGAGGTGTCCCAGGTGGGAACGATCTCGGCGAACGGGGAGAAAGTAATTGGAGACCTGCTGGCGGACGCGATGGAGCGGGTGGGCAAGGAGGGCGTGATCACCGTCCAGGACGGAAAGACGCTTCACAACGAGCTGGAGGTGGTGGAGGGGATGAAATTCGACCGGGGCTACATCTCCCCCTATTTCATCACCGACAACAAGACCCAGACGGCGGAGCTTGAGAATCCCTACATCCTGCTGGTCGAGAAGAAGATCACCTCCATTCAGTCCCTCATCCCGCTCCTGGAGATGGTGGTGAAGAGCCAGCGGCCCCTGCTCATCATCGCCGAAGACGTTGAGTCCGAGGCTCTGGCTACGCTGGTGGTCAACAAACTGCGGGCCGGGATCAAGGTAGCGGCCGTGAAGGCTCCAGGCTTTGGAGACAACAGGAAGGCGACGCTCCAGGACATCGCGGTGCTGACTGGGGGGCAGGTGATCAGTGAGGACCTGGGCCTGAAGGTGGAGAATACCACGGAAGACATGCTGGGCACTTCCAAGAAGGTGACAGTCTCTAAGGATGACACCCTCATTTTGCACGGAAACGGGGCCCGGGACGCCATCGACGAGCGCTGCTTGCTGTTGAAGGACTCCATCGCCGCCACGGCCTCGGACTACGAGAAGGAGAAGCTACAGGAGCGCTTGGCGAAGCTGTCGGGGGGCGTGGCGGTGATTAAGGTGGGCGGGGCCTCGGAGGTGGAGGTGAATGAGAAGAAGGACCGCGTGGTGGACGCTTTGAATGCGACGCGGGCGGCGGTGGAGCAGGGCATTGTCCCCGGGGGCGGGTTGGCCCTGTTGTGGGCTTCCAAGCAGCTGGAGGACGTCAAGGCGAAGGTCTCGAACATGGACCAGCGCATCGGCGTCGAGATCATTGAGAAGGCGCTGATCGCACCCGTGAAATCCATCGCAAACAACGCCGGTGTGGAAGGGGCGGTGGTAGTGGGGGAACTCATGAAGAAGGACAAACCAGAGCTGGGGTACAATGCGCAGACAGGCGAGTACGTTGACATGTTCGAGGCAGGGATTATCGACCCGACGAAGGTGGTGCGAACGGCGCTGGTAGACGCCCAGTCGGTGGCGGCGTTGATGATTACGACGGAGGCCATGGTGGCGGACCTTCCCAAAGACGAGGGGGACGCACCGGCGATGCCGGGGATGGGAGGTATGGGAGGCATGGGTGGCATGGGTGGCATGGGCTTCTAGACGTCGGTGTGCACGGAGGTTGCCTGGTGGGGAAGGAAGGGGAGATGGGGAGACGCGAAGGAGCGGCAGTTGGGGGACTGGCCTGGGATACAGGTGTTGGATTGGAGAAGTGATGGAAGAGCAAGTGCGGAACAGGGCGAGCATTGCCCAATATAGAGAAGCGAAAGAAGGCGGGTGATAGCGAGATAGACATGTGGATGGGGAATGCAGCGATCTTGCTGAGGATGAAAAGGAGTGGTTAATCAACCAGGCTTGATTTTGGTAAATTACCTGGGCTGTCCATTTTCGCCCGTCCTTTAGCTTCTGGCAATGTGTGGGAAGGATAGCGGTTCCAAAACCTATAAACAAGTATATCCGGAAGTGCATCCAGTAATGTGGTCGCGTACGTCCAGAAATTGCAACTTAGTAATATCCATGCCGATTGATAAACCATTGGACATTCTCCGTCTCTCAAACATGACAAAAGGTCCCCTCCTAGTATTCTTTTTTGCTATTTACATCTCGCACATCCTATCTATGTAAGCCTTAACAGCAATCCTATCAATCATGATGTATCCATAAGCGCCACATTTCCGTTGTGTTTGCGTGAGGGGGTGAACGCATGCGACAAAGGACAAAAAGACTTAGAAAACGCACCAGTGAGCGTCCTAATCTGACTAACAGTAAAAGTTTAGGTATCTTGCGTGATGTACTCGGAAATGATCATTCCAACTACAGAAGGCGGACGCGCGGGCGGAACACCGAACAATAGGTCATGCTGACCAAAAATCATGACACGCCTCGAGTTGCAGGTGCTTCCTTCAAGAGGAGAAGGCTTCGCGCAAAGTAGTCTTTTCTATGATTTAGAAGAGTGCGTAAGTGCAGAATATACTTTTAGGGTAAAAAAGCATGGGTCAAGACAGTCCGCCCTTCGAGGGTACCTGTCTGCGTCACGTCAGCCTACCCGGAGGAAGACCCCAAAAGGCGACTCTAGCTTGCTCCGACTTGTAAACATCCTGTCAGGACACTTCTCACAAGGCACCAATGTTTCAGTAACTATCCAGTCTACTACTTCTTTCCAATCGCATCATGGTAGATCAGGACAAGACTTGCGACAGGCTGGCGTTCCTCATCTGAAGTGGAGCGCGTCCTGCAGCGATGACTCGAGTGTCCTTCCTACTGCTGCTTTGCTTATGCCTCATGACATTTTTCTTCGCCAATGCAAGCGGCGTGGAGAAGGGTGATACTTGGGTTGTACTGGTACGTCATGTTGTCCTCGATCATGCTCCGGGTGTCCTCCAGTTCTCATTGTTTCCCTTTGTCCTCGTAAGGCATGCACATCCCGTTTTTGGTTCAACTATCGCCACGTCGCCAATGCCCTGTCCTTTTACCAAGTGGTCAGGCGTCTCGGCGTCCCGGACAGTCAGATCGTGCTGATGCTTGCGGATGACATACCATGTAATGCGCGAAACGCTCGACCAGGTCTGTGAAGATCCGTTTTGGTCCCTTCCTCGACATGGCCTCACAGCCCTCTCTTGATTCCACACCTCATGCCTAGGCGGGGTATACCATTCGACCACCCACACGATAGACCTCTGTGCAAACGGCTTGGAAGTGGACTACAAAAACGAGGAAGTGACAGTTGAAAACTTTGTGCGCGTCTTGACCGGGCGGCATCCGCCTGGGTGGCCCATTTCCAAACGCCTGGGAAGCGGCAACACAAGCCGCGTGTTCATTTACATGACGGGTCACGGCGGCGACGAATTTCTGAAATTTCACAACCATGAGGAAATCAGCAGCGAGGATCTGGTAAGCCGAAACTAGGACTGGATGATGATCGCTTTGCGATACTGGAGAAGACCCGGAAGCCCGAAGTACTCCTCCGACCTGATTAAACCGTGTGCGTTGCACACATAGTCCTCCCTTTGCCATACCAATCGCTTCCTCATACGTAACGCCGGCCCCCTATCAGGCGCACACGCTCCAGGACATGAAGACCGCGGGCCGTTACCAAGACTTGTTCTTCGTTGTCGATACCTGTCAGGGGGGAACGCTCTTCCGGCGCTTCCGGACCCCTGGCGTGCTGGCAGTGGGCAGCAGTGGTCAAGGCGAGAATTCATTCGCGCATCAGAATGACATGGTCCTCGGGGTTGCCCTTGTGGACCGATTTACAGACGCTTCGTGTCAGTACCTGCATAAGCTGGCCGACAGAGCGACGGCCCCTCAGCTGAGCTCGCCTTTGGGTCTCTTATCTCAGGTACCTTTGTCAATGCTGCTCGGATCTTACAACCCAGTTCAACTAAAGTCAACGCCTGTGCTTCGTTCGGACCTGTTCGAATTCGAAGCCTCTAGAGAGGACGAGGCAGAGGAGGTCGGCGATCTTGGTAACCATAGAGGCGCCGCCACGGGAACCGACTCTCGACTGGCTCAGACGGCAGTGACGCATTTTTTTGGGCAAGAGGAGCGTCTACGAGTAGTTTCGATACTAGAAGCTGCAAAGGATGAGGAAATTGAGAGCGTTGGAAGCAGAAACACGTGTAGCAGGACAGTCGAGGCTATCCCAGTCCGCCTTTCGCAAGCGCACATCGATACTTTAAGCACATCACCTGCAAATCATTTTGAAGCATCGTATGACAGAAACAGTATCATGCTCTCACTGTTGAGTCTAGCGATGTGTGCCATGAATTTGAGGATGTGTAGAATAGAATGACTAATGGAGTGTACTTTTGTTTGGGAACCTGGATAAATGTATCAACGTCGGCAACCGCTTTATGGTAAGCTGTGGCTTTTCCCTGCGACCAGACTTCCCTCCCTTAGTAATTGTCAATGTTTATGTAGATAATAATAAAGAAATTTGCACGACGTAAATGGTTTTCATTGCCGTGCCACCCACCCAAGCCTCATCCGGGCGGCGAGCGGATCGGATCGGTTGGGAGGCCGACATGGGCCACGCATCTCGTGGTCTCGCCGAACAAATGCAAGTTGACGTCCCTCCCCGCCGTGCCAGCGCCGGCTCCACAGAAACATGTCCTTTCCACCATATGTGATGCGCGTGATAATTGGTGTGCAAAGAGATTTGGCAAACCTGTAGGCGTGGACTCCCGCATCTTGCCACATTTGTACCCGACGTGCGCCCCTTTTGGCCTATGAAAAGAACGGACCCGAGAGAGCCAAAGGAATGACCTGTACGTCGTGCAGGACCTGCTTGCCGCTTCAGGTGCACGCCACAAGAAGCATCAGGAAGCTGTACACGAGGATAAAGCATGTTGCATAAATTTATATATGAACTCGGGCGACAGAAATGTTGCTAATCTTCATAAGGGGTCCTACATTTCGCATGCAAATACTCAAGCAGCAGCGCCCCCTTGCAAGGGGACGGGATCGGACCTAGGCCCGCAAAGAACACTTCTCAACAAGATGGCGATATATTAACACTCACAAACCATACACGGGTCATATAGGGGGCTTGTAAGGGCTGTGGTAGCCTGTTACTTCGTGCCTTACTGTGAGGGGCCTGGGTTCGAGAGCACAATTAGGTCGTAGCAATGGCGCCGTTTTTGGGTAGCCCGCCGCCCACTGTGGTTAGGGCGGAGAAGGCAGCCGTGGAGGCCGGGGTGCGGCGAAGTGAACGCTTTAACTTGTTTCGAATCGCGTCTGGGAGGATAAGAAACAGGGGAACGCCCCGACATCTTATCCGTACAGGGGCTTTGGACGATGGAGGGGCGCCCCGCGTGGGGGGTGCGCGGGGGGAGGGAGTCTGCGGGCCTTTCGGACGACAGTGTCCGGAGATAGATGCAAGAGGCCTTACATCTGTGACTCTTAACATCGGAATGCGACAACGATGGCGGGAACGGATGTTCCTGGCCTCCTACATAGCGGACGCCTTGGTCTGCGCGGCGCACGACCTCGTCCTTTCCCCCCACAAGGAAGGCTCCAAACGGCCCGTGTTGCTGGTCCCTGGATGGTGCGGGCGCACGCGAAGCTTCCGAAAAATGGCTGAGCGCTTGGTGCGCGAGGGTTACCCCGTGTACCCGGTCCCCTTGGGCTCGCAGTTGGGATGCATCGATCGGAAGGCGCGGCTTGTGAGCAAATTTCTGGACCTGCACGGCCTCGAGGACGTGTACGTGGTGGCGCACTCCATGGGCGGGCTCATCAGCGTCCGAAGCATGATGAAAGGGGAGACGCGTATCCGGAAGCTGGTGACCATGGGCACGCCCTATCGCGGCACACATGTCATCTACCTGGGGTACGCTGTCACTCTGGCCCTGGTTCTTGCCCTCTCCTTCTGGCTGAGCCCCCTGGCAGGCACCATCTACTTGGCGCTCTTCCTACAGATCCCTTCCCTCTATCAGATGCAACCGAGCTCGGACTTTCTGGAGGAAACGCTCGAGTACTTGAACCGCGTGGCCACGCCTGTTCAATGCATCTATGCAGTGCGCGACCAGATCGTAATCCACGACTGGCGCCAGGCCTGGAGTCCGACGCGTCTGGGCCGCCCCGATGATCTATGTCTCCTGGAGTATGGGCACATGAACCTCTTCATGGGCGAGTCGGGCATCGAACTCGTGGCCCGCCTTTTGGAGCGGTATGACGCTGCTGACGCCTCGCTCCCTTCCTCTCGCTGCGTGGAGGGAACTACCGCGAGCGTGGAAAAGGGAGCGGAGGAGCGAGAAGGCGAGTACGTGCCTCCTGCCAAATGTCTGCGAAAGGGACCAACGGGGGCCGGAGGGTCGCCGCCGCCCGGGAGGAGGAAGGAAATGGGGCGGGAGGAGGAGGAATAGCGCGGGCATAAAGAAGAGGCTTGGGAGGCATGGGCAGTGATGACATTCGGACAAGAATAAGCGCTCGAACAATTTTGCTAGGCATCTTTCTCGGGATGCGGTTCTGACAGGGGGGCAGAGATCGGAGGGCCTGCTGGGGTGTGCGGAGTAGGGAGCCTGGGGCCCTGGGAATCTCGTGATTTTTGTGTGCGAGTCTAATCCAGAGACGAGCCCCGAATTTCGGCGCGTAGGGGGCAGCGAACTAGCCGTTTTCACGTAAGAAAGCTGCATGCATATATTTGTATCATCGCATGTACGTATTAGATATGTTAACGTTGAGTCTGTAGGTGATGAGCACTTTGAGCGCGAGGCTGTGTAAGTGCTCTCGGATGGGGCGAGGTCCCAGTGGTGCAGTCTCGAACTGTTGAGCCACAACTAGGAATAAAAGCACCAAAGATAGGAGATTGTATTTCATTTTGGCAAATTCATGTCCGCGTTGGAATCGGCACATGTGAAACGGCACCGAAGGAATTAAAATAAACGCATGACGTTGGCACTTGCTTCGTCGGTGACGGTGCAGGCGAATTCTTGCTCTTGCTCTGCATCGTCTCGCTCGTTATGACATATGTGGAGGTACATAAAACTGTCATTTCTGGCTCCCTCCCCTGCAAGCTGGCGAGGGAGGCACTGCGCCCTCTGCTTTCTCCCATTCACTCGCCGTCTTGGCCACGATGGAAAGGGCGTGAACACCCGCCTCTAATTCTTCACTCAACAGCCCGTTGATCAATCGATGCCGGGCCAATAAGGCTTTCCCCTCGAACATGGACGAAACCGCCACGACTTTGAAATGCGTTTCCGAGCCCTTCGGCACGTTGTGGCTATGGCTTTCATTTATGACTTGCAGATGGGCGGGGACGAGCGCCGCCTGAAGTTTTCTTTCGATACAGCTTTGTATTGGGCCGCCTAGCTGAGCAGAATGGTCGCGTTTGGCACAGGTGGCTGAGTTAGACATGGTCCTGCTACTTGGGCTCTGGAGGCGGACTGGAAGGGCAGAGGAGGTAATAGGGGCTTCGGCTCTTGCACAGGATCTCACAAGAAACGATGGGACGCGCCCCAACATGAAGCAGGCAATACTTCAGGGTGTGGGAAAGCGTGGACACTTGGGGGCGGTCGTTGACTGAACCTGCGAAGCGGGAAAATTGCGGGGAGAAGGTACATCGTGAGCTCTCCTCTACTGCTAGTAGCCAGACGGGTTGACATGGGGCATGCCTCGTGCTTGCTTGGTAGTAATTGCTTGCTTGAAGCCTTGAGTCGGGCGTGTCGTAGCCCTCCACGTGTTAATTAAGAGAGTAGCAAGTGTTAAAACTTTTGTCAATCCTTTCCATCGTTGCGCATGGCAGAAAGCAGTGCTCATATCATAAATATCACCGGATGCGAAGGAGCGAGTCGCTAGTGTTCATTGTTCCTTCAGCAAGAAGCAACAGGCGTGGGTGGCCTACTGAGGTTTTTATAAGGCAAGAACATGTATACTATCACTTGACGTAACCGACTAACATGCACGTGTACTCCGCTCCCAATCGCAGCAGCATGCCGTCGACTTCGTCCGGGGGTGCAAGCGCGGAGGAGCTCACCAGGCGGCATCTCAAGGAGCTGGACAGGCGCGTCTGAACCTAAATTATGCCCCGGACCCCTCTCCCTCTTCTCCGCTCATCTGTTCTGCCATGTTTTCTGCAGGTATGTTGACGTGCCTAGACTCAACGACAGCACCCGCTTGAGTGTGTACTACGGAATGAGCAAACAAGTGCTGGCCCAGGCACAGGAATTTCGGAGGTCTCACGACCTCGAGCGGGTACGTGGTCCCAATGGCTCGGAGAATGGTGTGCAAAACATGCAAAATGAGATGAAGAACCACAACAACCATCCGAGAGAAAGGCTTAAACTATCAGTGGCCTTTCTTGAAATGGGGCGCCTTTTACTGCCTTTTCGCTTATCGTCGTTATCGCCTGTGACGGCTGAACTTCTCCCTTGCTGATCCTCACAGGCTTACATTTTCTACAAGCGCTTCCTGCGATTGGCCCTGGATTGCATACCAGAGCACGTCGCATACAAAGACGGCACCTTCAGTCGCGACAAAAATTGGCTGGTCCGTGAGCGGCGCCAGGCTCTGAAAGCGTTGGAGGAGGTTAATGCTGATATCACCGCAGAGACAGCCGCCTACCATCGCCGCGTCCCACCTGCCCTCGGTGTGCCTCCTGCTCCTTCGTTTCCGTCGCGAGGAGCGTCGCTGTCTGCCGCCTCGGACTGTAGCGGTGAGGACGAGGACCTTACGCGTCGGTTTCAGAGACTGCGGGGAGGAGGTGCGCCCTCGTACCCGGGGATTGACAGTTCTTTTGGCCAAGGAGACACCGCATCAGAAGAAAACGAGGCTCCTTTGTCCCCCGTTTTGACGATGCCGGAGCCGTCGGCGCCGCCCCTCTTCCTTGACGACGGACCAGCACCCCAGGACGCAGCGGAAAACGAGGGCTTGAGCGCCCGCGAGCTCGACGCCGCCTTCCAGTCCCTTCGGATGGCGGACGGGGACGATGAACCGTCTCAAGTGCGACGCTTCTACCCCTCCCTTCCCTCGAGCAGGGCTTCCCAGCCCAAGGGAGAGGAGAGGATGGGCTCTCCCCTGATCCCGGGCCAGGCCAACTGGTTCAGCAAACGAGGCAAGCTTAGACCACTGATGCTTCCGGCTGGCTTGGTAGGAAAGTTCTTGGAGATCGCCGACAAGAACAGTAGGAAGGTAGGCCGGGCGGGAGCAGGACCGGGGGCTTGGCCGTGGAGCTCTCCTAGACCCGAGCTTTCAGACTAGGGTCCGGGCATCAGAGAGCGCGGATCGACTCCTTTCTAAACGACTCCCCACTTCAATGATCTCAGAGACCCTCTCTTCTTCAATAAATGTCCAGCCTCCAGATGGGATCGAGACCTGTGGCGTGCTCGCCGGAGTACGCGACGGCCAAGGTCTCATGCGTTGCACTACCCTGATAATCCCCAAGCAAGAAGGCACATCAGACACAGTAAGTATGACACACGAAGAGGAACTGATCAGCTTCTGCTGCTCTGGGAAGCACCCGATGGGAGAGGAAGGAAACCTCCTGCAACTTGGCTGGATTCACACCCACCCCAGTCAGAGCTGCTTCATGTCCTCAGTAGACATCCACACGCATTGCGGCTATCAAACCATGCTTCCCGAGGCCGTAGCCGTGGTGGTAGCCTTAGTAAACTCGCGGAGGCCGCAAGTGGGAGTCTTCCGTCTCACTGAGCCCGAAGGGCTTCAACTTATCCAACGTTGTGAGCTCCGAGGTTTCCATCCCCATCCCATACCCGATCCTCAAATTTACAAAAGTCATCACACTGTCGTTTGGGAGGAATCAGGATTTTCTGTTGTGGATCTTAGATCGTAAACGCATCAAAACCAGACAGAGAGAAGCAACAAATAGTACTGATTCTGAGAAGGGGGCCACGGTCGCCCCCAAGCATTTCCTTTACCCGCGGCGGATCGGAACGGGCAGCGTTGTCGGTTTGTTTCATTCAGAAAATACCCTGGGAGGGCAAGGCGGGAGGATGAATCGTCCTATGACCCTCTCAAGCCTTTGTGAAGCTTGGTAGCACAGCTGTAAGGTTGCCTGACCACGGATTTGTAGCTTGTGCGCAGGCCCCGTCTTCGTAGACGTTGATTTTGAGGGGGATGATCTTCTGTCCGGGGGGGTCATCGGAAGGCATCTCGGAAAGGAGAGCCTGGCGCGCATCGCATTACGGGCTCGTTGACTATGCATGGATGGCTTGGTCTCGTTGGACTTCCAACTAGACATGATTTACGGGCAAGATTGTCCAGCGCACCTTGCTCGCATGCCTGGACGTCAACTCGAGGAGCTGGAGCAACTTCACGTTGATTTCCCCGCCCGCGCGTTGGCACTCATCCTCTTTGTCCAATGCAATACATTTTCCTTGCCATTTGACGCACAGAGAGCTGAAGAGCACGCAAGAGCATGCACACCGACTGATTAAAGGACCCTCCCAAGATTGGGCCCGGTGATTGCTGGCACCCCGCCATCGGGAACCTGCCGACTCTTTTTTCATTCCCGGAAGAAGATAAGGCAAGTAATTGAGGTGAATGATGCCAAAAGACGGAACCCTGGCCAACAAGAAGGGGCAGGACGGAGAAGAGGCTAAGTCTGCGCTTGTTGCAGTCCCAAGCAGAGATCATGGGAGAAGCGCCAGCATCACCAGCACCAGCAGCGTCAGCAGCACCAGCAGCAGTGGCAGTGGAGGGACCGCGGCCGTCGCTATGGTCACAACAGCCCTGACGCGGTAAGTCACGAGGGATGAGATATGTGCATGACCGGGATATCAAGTCGTACTGGTGTAGAGTGAAAGGCTTTCAGACCGGGAAGACCAGCCAGAGGGCCGACCACCCGACGTCGGGAGTGATAGCGGTTGGAGACACGCTGTTGACCGCCTCCGCGGCACAGCCATTCACGACTTCCAGCATTTTGATCCTCTCTCTTTCCCCTTTTCCCCCTATACCTTTCAGCGGTACCGCCCTGCACGCCGCCCGCTGGGGTCATACCGCCAACCGGGGCGTGGCCTCAGTGTCCCGCTACTTGAGCAGGACCCTGATCGCCCGAGCTGCCGCCGCCACCGTCACAGAAATGAGCCGGTTCACGGCAGACCGGACCCGAGAGGTGCTTGACTATGCCACTTTACAGCTTGTCCAGAGCGGGCACAAGCCTCTGCCTCCTGAGAACGGTTGGGGGGACGTGGGCAGGCGGCTGGGCTCGATCTCCGCCTACGATCTGCAGCTGATCGACGAAAAAGTCCGGGACGTGGGACTGTCGGAATTTGCAGACATGCTGGGGGTTGCAGACCCTGGAGAGCTGCTGCGGGTGGCGGAGCTGCGGCTACAGGCGGCCCAAGGTGACGAGGACGCTCAGTACGCCCTCGCGGCGCGCTTTTGTCCTCCTCCTTTCCGCAAACGGGACCGTTGCAAGAAATGCCACAAGGCCTTCGGGGTGACCCGCTACCGGCACCATTGCCGGCATTGCGGGGAGAGCTTCTGCCAGGAGCACAGCGCTTTCAGGCACGCCATTCCCAAGGTCGGTTACATGGTCCCGGCCCGGGTGTGCGGCGCCTGCAAGGGCCAGCTGGAGGACGAGGACCTTAAAGACCGGATCGTCTGGCGGATGGTGCGGGTCGAGGCCTTTCTGAAGGACCGTTTGATCCCTTACTTTGCCCCGGGGGACCATACGCATCTGGACAGGGCCTTGCGGACGGTGGGCGGGTGGGTAAGCCGCGCAGCGCGCCGGGCCCCGCCCCTGCGCAGCACAACGGCCTTGGCTGGCGAAGCCTTGGAGCTCTTCAGCCGGTACGGGTACGCGGGCGTAGCGGGGGTCTTGCTTCGGCACGAGCACGTGGAGGCGGTCGAGCTGCTCAAGGCGGTGTCGGGGGTGGATGCCGCCTGGCCCGTGACGGGAAGCCAGCTGAGCGCGGCGATGTACTACCTGCTGGCACGGGGAAGGGGGGAGCGAGGAGCGGCTCCCGATGCCGAGCAGGAGGCGCACCGAGGATGCCCACCGGCCTCGGACAGCTTGATGCAGGACCTGTTGGACGTGGCGCCCTTGGCCTTGCATTTCGCCTACTGCGACAACCTGGTGGAGATGCAACTCAAGGCACAGCAGCAAGGGTGGCGGTTGGTGTTCGCCTACGCGCCCCCCGCCGCCCAGGCTGGGCAGCCGGCCTTCGTCTTGCTCTGCCACTTGACCGAAAAGGAGGCTTGCCTGGTGGTGCGTGGTCCCGACCGGGCGCAGGATGTTCTCGTCGACATCCGGGGCCTGCCCATGCCCTTTCCCCTCGCGGGGGAGGGGGCCGGGAGCGGGGAGAAGGGCAGTCAGGACAAGGAGAGCGGGTGGGCGAACGTCTCGACGGAG
>Ga0209925_1001439_pt1 | contig 11964 bp, 19 predicted proteins | sample SalPonR2_A_D1_MG_FD_185702 | JGI IMG/M metagenome (GOLD analysis project Ga0209925, IMG submission 185702) | Salt pond soil microbial communities from South San Francisco under conditions of wetland restoration - Salt Pond MetaG R2_A_D1_MG... ...
ATAGGATCGTTTTTCATGAACACTACTAGGTCTTCACACATATCCCAAGGAGTTTCAAAAGTTTCATTTTTAGAATGATCTACAAACTCGTATATTTTTACCATTTTTTTGTTACCTCGTCATCATTTAGATCATCAACTGATATTTCAATATCAAAGTTATCATAACCGTTCTCAAACATAAACGCACTTAAACGATCAGCAAACTCATCTGATTCTGCTTCGTTTAAACTTCTTGCTAACGGTATTTCAATAACAGGTTTACCGTTGATTGTTTCTAAGAGATTTTGGTTTGGAAAAACACTTTCATCTAGTTTTGAGTGTTCTTCTAAGTTGTCGAAAACTATTCTTACAAAATGATCCATAACAGTGCCTCAATGATTTAATACTACGGAACTGATTGTTCCATCTGTAAACTCAGCAACTGCTCTAATCCAAACATAGTTTCCAGTAAAGTTCACAAGTTTAGATACTTTTTCTAGATCTTCATTGTCTTGACTTCCTGAAATGCTATATGAGTTAGTATACACTGTGAACCAATCCGTGTCAACAGGATCAAGAGCAAGCGTCGCTTGTATTGATATCGATCCTGTAAATCCTGTGAGGTTGTATTGAACAGTATGGAAACCGTCACTACGTCCATAGTAACCGTCACCTTTATATTTCTCCCCGGTGACTGTTTGTACAGTGCTATCACCGGGGTGTGTCTGTTGTGTTAATATTGTTTCACTCGTCGCTGGCATGCATGTATTTATCAATATCGCCTTTGTATATCATTTTCTCTACACGACGAATATTATGCCCGATAATCATGCGAACCATAGTTAGTACTTTATCATTTTTAATATAAAAATAGTTACCACTGGAAATCCAACCGTGTTTGATATTGTTTAGGGATTGCTTACCGATTCGACTTTTGTCAGCATTTGCTTCTAGCCAGTTAGCAAAACTTGGATCTACACGGTTACCTTTTAGATAAACGCGATAATCGTATTCAGGCGGCTTATTCACAACAGCAGTATCGATATTTAGAAGAAGGAAGTTTTCTATTCCTTCTTCTGGTTTATGTATTTCTCTTGCACCACAGCCTTGGGCTAAACCATCAATCAAAGTCTCATCTGATGTATATATAGTCATGTACCTATTCATTTCGACTCTAACTCTCCAATCATCGTGTGACTCAAGGAGACTTAGAATATTACTGCCTTCGGTAAACTCCGATGTTGATACTAACTTTTGTGCCCGCCATACTTCTACTGACATTTTTCTATGAGAGGCTTGCTGTTCTTCAAGCCTCTCAATAACTGACCGAGCAAAGGAAAGACGATCCTTTGACGAGTTTCGATAACTAGAAAACGCATAACAGAGAATATTAAAAAATGTTGCTTTATACAAATACTTTCCGTAATGCAGTTTTCTAGATTTCACATGCTTAGGCATTAACTGTTTCCTCGCAAACCAACTCAAGTTCTTGGTCTTTGATTTTAATGTTTACAGTACCGCCATTCTTTAGATTACCAAACAGAATCTGTCTTGACAATGGACGCTTGATTTGTTTATCAATAACTCGCTGTAGAGGTCTTGCACCCATCTTGGGATCAAATCCTTTGTCAACAAGATAATCAAGTGCTTCGTCGTCGATTGAGATCTTAATATCTTTATCAGTGATCATTTCTTTGAGTTCTACGAGGAACTTACCAACAATCTTCATCATAGTTTCTTTAGTAAGTTTCGAGAATGTAATAGTACCGTCAAGTCTATTACGGAACTCTGGAGAAAAGTACTTCTTAAGTTCAGTATCTTCGTAATCAGATTCGAAACTGTCACCAAAGCCGATTGAGTTTTTCTCTGCTTCTCTGGCACCGAGGTTTGTAGTAAGAATCAACACGCAGTTACGAGCGTCTGCTTCTTTGCCGTTTGATCCTGTGATTTTACCATTGTCCATAATCTGTAGAAGAATCTGCGAAATATCTGGATGGGCCTTTTCGATTTCGTCAAGCAGTAGAACACAGTTTGGATTTTCTTGCAGTTTAGTAATCAGCAAGCCGCCATTGTCTTCGTGTCCTACATAACCTGGAGGTGAACCTAACAGTTTTGCAACTGAATGCTTTTCTTGATATTCACTCATATCAAAACGTACAAGTTTAACACCAAGATTCTTAGAAAGCTGTTTAGCAGTTTCAGTTTTACCCGTTCCAGTCGGACCCATGAACACAAAGCTGCCAATAGGTTTATCATTGGGCTTTAGACCTGCTTGCGCCACTAGAATCTTATCAACAACTTCTTCGATAGCAGTGTCTTGTCCATACACTTCTGACTTGAGATTCTTTTCGAGATTGACTAGGTTTTCTGTTTCTTTTTCAGCAACCTGTTCAACAGGAATCTTAATCATTTTGGCAAGTTCGTACTGGATTTCAGTTTCAGTAACTACTTTGTTTTCGTCTTGATTACGAACTTTAAAACGACTACAGGCAACATCAATCAAGTCAATGGCCTTGTCAGGCAACTTCTTGTCAGTTTGATACTTCACTGATAGTTTTACGGCTGCGTCGATAGCATCATCAGTGATTTCAGTTGCATGATAATCTTCGTAATACTTTCTAATACCACGAAGGATTTCTTTTGTAGTTTCAGCATCTGGTTCGTCGATGGTCACACGCTGAAAACGACGCATCAGAGCACGATCTTTTTCGAAATACTTGCGATATTCTTCCCAAGTAGTTGATGCAACTACTTTGAGATTGCCTTTGGTAAGTGCAGGCTTTAGCATATTAGCAAGATCGTTTGAACTGTTTTGGCCGCCAGCACCAGCACCACTCATCATGTGTGCTTCGTCAACAAACATAATAGTCTTGCCTTTCTTTTCTAGTCCAGCAAGAACCAGTTTTAGCCTTTCTTCAAAATCGCCACGATACTTTGAGCCTGCTAACATTGCACCAATGTCGAGATTATAAACTTCGTAATCTTTTAGGAACTCTGGAACAGCATCGTTAACAATATTCCAAGCAAGACCTTCTGCAATGGCAGTTTTACCTACACCCGGCTCACCTACCATAAGAACATTGCTTTTTGCACGACGACCTAACGCCAATGCAACTGACTCAAGTTCTTCATTTCTGCCAATGACAGGGTCAATCTTATTGGTTTTTGCAAGTTCGTTTAGATTAGAAGTAAATGCCTTTAGAGCTTTTGCACTAGCACCGCTCATTTCTTCAGTGTAAACTTCGTCTTCGATCTCAGAACTGATATAGTTTACAAACTTTTCTTTTGTAATACCACCCTTTTCAATCCAGTAGCTTGAGATCGACTTCTTTTCACTCATAATGCTTACAAGAACATCGCCTAGTTCGATATGATTTCGGCCACTAAACAGCACTTGTGTAAATGCTCTGTTTAGAACACGTTCAACTGACTGTGTTTTTTTAGGTTTGTGTTTACCTTCGGACTCGATTTTGATATCATCACAGTTATTTTTAAGATGATTTTCTAGATTTTTCTTGATAAAATCTGAATCAGAACCATACCCTTTAATAACATTTTCAAAGTTTTCTTCACAAAGCATTGCAAACAGCAAGTGCTCTAGTGTAACATATTCATGATGTAGTTTTTGTGCGTCTTTGACTGCTTTGTCAAATACCAGTTGTAGTTCCTTGCTTGGTTCAACCATGCTCTATTTTCCTTTGTTTATCTCGCTTCTTTTTTGCCATCTGCAACTTTAACTTAGAGACTCTGTCTACGAATTCAACACCTTGCAAATGGTCGTATTCGTGTAAAAAGCATCTAGCATCAATATCATATAGTTCTATTGTACATTCTTTGCCGCTGATGTCAAGATATTTTGCAACCACACCTTTCGGGCGCTTTACTTTTAAAAATAATCCTGGATGACTCAAGCAGCCTTCAGGCATTGTTTCCATATTAACTGTAACACTTTCTAACATTGGATTAATGATAGTCAGTGGTGATTTGTCTTCCAGCAGATGCGGCTTCATTACAAAAATCTGAGCATCAACTCCTACTTGATTTGCTGCAAGACCGATGCCATGATTGCTCTGCATTATATCAATCATTTCTTTTGATATGCTTTCTGCATCCAAAGTTTCAAAGTCAAATGGCTTAACCTGTGACTCCAGCCATTTATCGGGACTTAGAATCAATCTCATTACGTATATTCCTTATCTTTTCTAACATCTCTTCGTCATTTACATTTGGTATGTCTGCTTTTACTACTATGTAAAGATTGCCTCTTCTTCTTGTTCTTGGGTTTGGCAATCCGTATTCTTGTATGCTAAACCTTGTATTGGCTTTTGTTCCTCTTGGGACTTTCACTCTCACGCTTTTAGAGTCTACAGTCATTATGTTTATTGTGCAACCGATAATCAAGTCAAAAACGTTTACTAACTGTTCGGTTATCAAGTTATCACCATCTCGAATCCATTTAGGATCTGACTGCACTGATATTCTTACCATTAGATTACCCCTTGGACCTTGATAAGAATCATCTCCTAGGCCACCATAACGTATCATATCGCCATCCTTTGCTCCAGGAGGGATTTTTATATTTGCTACTTCTTCTCTACCGCTGTGTAAACGATATACTGCTGTGAAGGCCTTGCCATTGATAACGTCGTTTAATGACAGTGTTGCACCGATTGTGATATCTCTATTTCTTCTAGAAGAATATCTTTGCTGATTAAAGAAGTCAGCAAACACATCGTGATAGTTATGAAAGTTTTGTGTGTTTACTCTTGGCTGAGGGTTGTCATACTGTTGACGTGTTTGAGGATCTTTCAGTGTTTCGTATGCTTCTGTAACTCGTTTGAACTGCTCAGGATTTCCGCCACGATCAGGATGATGTGTCATTACTAGTTTTTTGTATGCTTTTTTTATTTCATCTTGAGAAGCAGTTTTTGAAACGTTCAAAATACGGTAATAGTCCATACTATTACTTATTCGTCTTTGTTTTTCGTTCTTCCTGAACCGACATAAAGACCAAACCAAGCAGCACCTGCTCCTACTACAACAGAAATCAAACCACTCTGTTCCATAGTTGGATCAGGCAATGCAAGATACCACTCAACAACTCTATAAAGAATATAGATATAGATACCTATAAACAGTCTAGGAAATGGTCTCCACGCATCAAAAGCTCTTGCCAAATGTATCCAACGAGCATACGGATTAGGTCCAAGATCTTTAGCAGTAGTGTCTACTTCTAGATCTAGTTTGATTTTTTTAGTAATACCATTGTCGCCAGTTTCGATTACCACATCATGAGTGTCAGTTGATCTTGGTTCATGATATTCTTCCTCGTAACGATCATCCATTTTTTGCCCTCTTTTGGATATTTATTTTGGTGCTAGTTGTTCGTTTGCCCTGTCTAATGCTCTATCACTTGCTTGATAATAGTTTTCATAAGCAATGATTATAGCATTTAACTGTTCCACCTGTGATCTTAAATCATTTAGATTTAGTGAAAGTGCTTGATACCCGTCGCCTGAAACAGCAAAGAACGCAATAGGAATACCTCTTTCTTCAAACTCTGCTATCTTCTCTTCAAAGTTATCTCTAGTAATCACATGCCATTCTACATCTCTAAGATTAAGTTCGTCTACAGGCGGAAGTGTTAGCGTTGGTTTGTCAACAGGAGTAGTTGACACCTTGATTTCTTCGTATGGCGGACTACAAGCACTAAGGACGAACAAGAGTGTCAAACAACCAAGGACACTCGTTATTGAAGGCTGTACCATTGTCTGCGTTCCTTTCTCGTTCTGTTAGTTCAGCACCTGATAGCAGTTCTAAACATCTAAAAGCATTGTCTGTGCCTCGGTTAATCAATCTTTCTATTAACTCAGGTCTTGCTTCTGCTGCTGTAGAAATATCACTATCACCAAACTTTTCAACCAATCTGTCATTGTTTCTTCGTATACGAATATTTTCTTGGTTTAATAAATCCATCTGACGCTGTGCTTCAGCATATGAAGACCCTAGTTCTGATATAGTTTGTTCATTACGTTGTACAGCAGATTCTAGTATTGTATTATTTTCTCTGAGAGTTGCAATACTCTCCTCAGTTTTATTATAATACCAATAACCAACACCGGAAACTGCTGTTAACAATGTAAACAATATCAGAACTATGTATTTCATTTTACTAACTCAAAGTGTGGTCCGTCAATAAATGGGCGACGTCCTTGTGAACGACGAGTATCGACATAATGCATCATAGCATCTTCCATTGTTCCATTCCATTTGGTAATATCAGAAACATTCCATGCTGCCCCCCATCTTACAGATACACCGAGCTCTCTTGCTGCTTTAGCAAATGCGTCAGCAATGTTATCATAAAGGTTTAGTTCCCAACCGATATCAGAACCTATGTAAGCAACAACATCAACTGCGTGTGAATAACCGTCACTTTGTGGCAAGTGCTTAGAGTTCATTGTTTGTGATTTTCCAGTACGAACATATTCTTCTTGTTGTGCAAGGGTACGAGTTCCCTGTGTAACACCAAAGTCGACTTCAGTTATCTCAATGGCTCTTTTAACAACTGCTATAAGATCAGGGTGTACGCCGTCTAATCTCGACAATGATCTCTCTGATAGTCTAAAAGTCATTTTCTTCTCCTTATGTTTGTATTCTCTCTACAACCAATGCCTTGTTTTCGTTTTCAAACACAAACTTGTTTCCGTATTTGGTAATATTATAATCACCTAGATACTTTACTAAGAATATAGTTTCGCCAAAGTCGTTGAAGTTTAAGCTTTCTGTTAAACTGTTCATAATGTTTGTAGTATCGTCGAAATCTATTACATTAAACCGTAGAGGATCTGCCCATTTCTTTTTTAAAGTAAGTGTATTTTCTAAAAGTGTAATATCATCTATAAAGCCTCTATTGAAAAAGTTTTTATAGTTGCTCAAGTTATTTTCATTAACTACCTGTTCGTAGTCCTCTTTGTTTAATGGGAGTACTTCTTTCAATGAGTTATCGTCTATGTATTGAGATTTAAAGTTTTTATAGTATCTAAATCTAAAGTTTTCGATCCCAGTTAACTGTGTTAATCCGTATGTCAGTTCTAAAATGTTTTCAGGTGCGTGACGATTACGTTCTATTTCTACAAACACCTTGTAAGTACCGTCTGACTGTTCTCCAGGAGTAGCATCTGCATCTAACACAAAGTCATAACCTTTTTCAATAAAGTTTACCAGATCGTCTGACGCTGCTTTTTCTTTTACTGAAAAACTTAGAGTAATAATATCAGCATCGTCACCCATTTTTGACTTATAAGAATCTATTTCAAAGATATCGTAAACTAGATTTTTTAGATCTTTTTCTCTAAGTGTCATTATAGTGTAGGCTCCTCTGCTGCACCTAAGTCTTCACCCCCTATATCCGCAGTATCCGCTGCTAGTTGATCAGCTTCCTGTGGTTCTTGTTCAGTTGTAGGTTCTGTAGCAGGCTCTGCCTGATATAGATATTGATCTTTATAGCCTCCGAAGATATCAGCAATCAAACTCTTAGGCATCTGTATTTCTACAACCCATACAGGTTTTCGATCAAGTTTACCTTTTTTGGTGCTAGGGCGCATATCATCAGGCGTGCGTATTTTTCTAGGCACAATGACATCGTCTTTTTTATATCTAACTTTGCAGTCGTAATCAACAAGACGCTTTCCGCCCATCGGATCTGGCATATTGTCTCTATCCCAGATAAACTTACAAGTAACCCAATGACGATCTATGTTTGGACCTTCAGCTATTTCGCCATCTTCCCAGTTACGATAAACATATAAATCAAGTTCATCTAGCACTCTTTCAAAGTCTTTCAATACTTGAAAGGCAGTATCGCTATTGTAAATGTTTTCAATATTTTTTATAATATCTAAAGTGTCTTGCATATTAATATTCCCTGTCATACTTATTTATCGTAAACCAAAACATAAACTACAGTTTTTCTCAAACCGTTCGATGGTAAATAATCATGTAGGGGGATTGCTCCTACGAGCAAACCGTCCTACTAACAACCCAAAGGAGGACACTTAATGGGTAAGGCTAGAGCTTCTAGAAAGCAAAATAAAGCAAACATTAACTCAAATGTAGTTAACATTAACTCTTTCACTAAAAACAAACCAGTACAGATAGTTCCAAGAAATAGAAATCAAGAAACCTATGTGTTAAAACTGCTCGACGAGCAAAAAGACATAGTCTTCGGAATAGGTCCAGCAGGAACAGGTAAAACACTCTTGGCTGTACAAGTAGCAGTGAAAAACTTTAAAGAAGGAAATGTTGATAGAATAGTTGTCACAAGACCAGCAGTATCAGTTGACGAGGACCTAGGTGCTCTCCCTGGTACACTAGAGCAAAAGATGGCCCCTTGGACAAGACCTATATTTGATGTTCTTAGAGAATATTTCTCAAGTTATGAAATCGAAGGTATGATACAGGAAGGCGTTATTGAAATCGCACCACTGTCATATATGAGAGGTCGAACATTTAAAGATGCATTTATTATTGCTGATGAAATGCAAAACGCAACACCAAACCAAATGAAGATGCTGTTAACAAGACTGGGCGAAGGTTCAAAGATGGCTGTAACAGGCGACTTACATCAGGCAGATCGTCTAAAAGACAACGGACTGCTAGATTTCCTAAGTCACTTAGAAAACAGTAATGCTTCAAGAATCGATGTTGTGCATTTCGAAAAGAAGGATGTTGAAAGACACCAAGCCGTTAAGCAGGTTCTTGAAATATATGGCGACGAATAAATCGTAGTCTAACTATTTGAGAGAGGGTGTATTATTTTTCGCCCTCTCTCAGCAACATTAATAGGTACTCATTTTCAGTATAAATGAGTTTCCAACTTCTGTATTTAATAGGCGGACGACCCATTGCGTCGTAATAGATATCGCCTTCCCAATATTTTTTTAACCATATACGTTTTTTACTCCAACTACTTTGAGTAGGCCAGTAAGCAAATCGTTCCCGCCATTCTATGTGTACTTTGCTTGTTTGTGGCACTATATGTTACCTTTTAGTTACAACTCCACTACGAAAAAACTTTGGCGGCGGCGGCCGTTTATTATTATAATCGTTTTTGATTGTTTCTAAAAACCATTCACCTTCTGTAAAAAACTCTGCGTCTATTACAGGCTGTTCGCCAACAGGTCCCCAGTAGATTTTCATTAGTTTTATATAGTGACGCCACCATACCCATTTACCGCTAGTAGTAAGTATAGGGCGCCACGCAAACTTTCTTTTATGTTCGTACTGAGGCATTATACTGCCATCGGCGCTTTTATACTATCCATAGGATCATAGCCGATGAGTTTATAGTCTGAAGGCGTTGTGTTTACTAGTTCATCTAGATTTGAAAACTTTGGCATTTCCAATATAGGACCTTTGCGAGGTTGTCTTGTAATCTGCTCACGAACCTGTTCCATATGATTACTATAGATATGACAGTCGCCGCCAGTCCACACAAAGTCGCCTACTTTTAGATCTAGCAACTGAGCAAACATATGTGTAAGCAAACTATATGAGGCAATATTAAACGGAACACCTAGAAACATATCTGCACTGCGTTGATACAGCTGACAACTCAGTTCTCCGTCTTGAACATGAAACTGAAACAGTGTATGACACGGCGGTAGTGCCATGATTCCAATCATATCAGCATTCCAAGCACTTACAATATGTCTACGGCTATCGGGATCAAACTTTAAACTTTCTAAAACCTGTGCGATTTGATCCACATGACCCATCTTAGCATCCCAAGATCTCCATTGAGCACCGTATACTGGTCCTAACTGTTTTTCTAAGTCATTGTTTTTGTAACCTAGGTTGCGAGCTTGGTTATCAGCATTGGCAGTCCAAATAGTGTTTTTACCTACCAGTTCTTCTCTAGACTTTTCAAAAGTTATTTCCGCAAGTCTGCGCTCGTCTGTGCTTCCTTCTAGAAACCATAACAGTTCACCTACAACAGCACGCCAAGCTAACCGTTTAGTAGTAACAGCAGGAAACTCTTCTCGTAGGTCGAAGCGCATTTGATAGCCAAAGACTCCTCTTGTACCCACACCTGTTCTATCGTTTCTGTCTTTACCGTGTTCTAAAATATGCTCTAACGCATCTAGATATTGTTTCAATATTTTCTCCACTTGTCAACATACACATCGCCTTCCCATTCACTGCTAATCAGTTCGTAAGTATTTTCGATTAATGTGCGAGGAAGGAATGTATCGCAATCATATGTACCTTGTATACGACTTAACCAAATCTCATCAATAACTGTTAAACAGCTTTCGACTAACTGTGCTCCGCCAATAATCCATACAGGTATTTCTTGAGAAAGTATATGTAAGCGTGATTTATAGATGTCAGGTGACACAACTTCAACGTCCTTAACAGCTTTCATTGAACGAGATACAACAACATTTTTTCTCTTAGGAAGCGGTTTAAAGGGCAAACTGTCCCAAGTATTTCTGCCCATTACAACAGCATTGTTTAAGGTACAATCTTTAAACCATTTTAGGTCAGCAGGGTTATGAGGCCAAGGCAAGTCTCCGTTCTTGCCTATACCCCAATCTTCATCGCAAGCCAGTATTGCTCTTATCATTTAATCTCCTTTACCAGGATTTGGCAAAAAGTGTTCTTCGTACTTGTTAGGAACACCGTCCCATTCTTCTCTGTCAGCAGGACGATCTTCTTCTCGTATCTCAGTAATGTTGGGCCAAAGTTCAGCGTACTCTGTATTAATTTTCATCCACTTGTTTAGTTCGTCGTCTTCTAGCTCTGTATCAGGTACAATAGCATCTACAGGGCATTCTGGTTCACAAACACCACAGTCGATGCATTCGTCTGGTTTGATCACCAGCATATTTTCACCTTCGTAAAAACAGTCGACTGGGCATACACTTACACAATCCATATGTTTACATCGAATACAGTTATCAGTTACAAGATAAGTCATTACTCAATCCTCGAAAGTTTAATAAGTGTTGCTGCAAGGTTGATCTCGGGATCAACAACCAGTGTATGATCAACCATACCCTGTTTGATTATAATCACAGCTTGATCCTGTTGTTCTTCTGTTTCGCCAAACAGTTCGATATTATCATAGCACCAGCGATAGATTTCTTCCATTTCTTCTGCACGAACAGTACCACACAACAGTTTTCTAGCACCTTGGATATCACCTGCCTTAAACAGTTCAACCATATCCAGTTTCCAATCAGCAGTACCAGAGTCACCGTCTTGCGGAGCAACTAGAACACCGTCTTGGCTGTTCATTTGTACCATATTGATACATTTACGTAAGTCGGGATATGTTGCTTTAACATATGTGTCTAGCGTATCAATATCCGGAACAACGTTCTCCGCAATGAGTATTTCTGCAACTCGAGCAGTAAATTCAGTTTGATCAATTTTCGCAATATGGAAACCTTGGCACCTCGAGTGTAAAGCCGGGATAATACGATTAGGATAGTTGCAAGTAAGTATGAAGCGAGCAGTACTATGATACTCTTCCATAACTCCGCGAAGAGCCGCTTGTGCGTTTGGGGATAAGTAGTCTGCCTCATCTAGTAATACCACCTTGAAATCGCCAAATGGAATCATCTGTACGAAGTTTACAATCTTATCTCTTACATCATCAACTGAGTTTGTTCGACTTGCGTTGATTTCAAGTATATCTAACGGGTTTATATCAAGCTCGTTAAATAATATTTTAGCAAGAGTAGTTTTACCAATCCCAGCATTGCCACTAAACAGCAAGTGCGGAATAGTATTGTCTTTGATCCAAGTTTTTACTTGTTTACGTTGTGCTTCGTCTTTAAATACATAACCTTGTACAGTTTTTGGCCTATAACGTTCTACCCAAAGTTCTTTCATTTTATTCCCATTTCATAAAGTTCTATTTGACCCTCGTGTGTAAGAGTCGCGAATCCTAGTTGCCAAGTAACTAAACCTT
>Ga0209925_1001443_pt1 | contig 11939 bp, 9 predicted proteins | sample SalPonR2_A_D1_MG_FD_185702 | JGI IMG/M metagenome (GOLD analysis project Ga0209925, IMG submission 185702) | Salt pond soil microbial communities from South San Francisco under conditions of wetland restoration - Salt Pond MetaG R2_A_D1_MG... ...
GTTTCTTCCTAGGCGACCTGTATTCTGTCACTGGAGGACCGCCCGAGGGTCGTCCATCGCCGGCTCCGCTCTCCACCCTCGCTTCTTCGGGCCTAAGCCAGTAGCCTGCCCGAAGCCTCTAGGATGACGTGTAAAACACATATTAATGTTTGACAATAATATGATGTTTTCATAGGACAGTAAAGCAGCACTCCGGGTAGAATCGGGGGATTGCTCCCCCGAAGCCCCCACAGACCCGGGGCCGCCTGGGCGGGGGGCTCCGCGCTTGTGATCTGGGGCTGTACGCTGGAGCTGCGCTCTCCCCGCTGCGACAAACTACGCAAAAGCCAAACAAAAGCCAACCAAGGCTTTTTTCCCTTGTGATATTCCCATTTATCGGAGATACTATTAGCACCAATGAAACAGGAACCTACGGTCAAACCCATCAATCTTATCAGCTACGGATCCGGCGATTTTTACGGAGGCGGCTCTTTTCTTTTAATCGGCATGCTGTTCCTGATATTCCTCACCGATATTGTGGGAATATCCCCGGCAGCAGCAGCGCTGGTCTTCAGTATCGGTAAAGTGTGGGATGCCCTCTCAGATCCGCTGATGGGCTATATCTCCGACAAAACAAGGTCCCGCTTCGGCCGAAGACGTGTGTATCTTCTTATCGGAATCGTTCCTGTTTTCATCAGTTTTCTGCTGCTCTGGCTTCCAGTCAACATCTCCATGCAGACAGGGGCGGTGATCTATTACAGCTTCGCCTATATCCTCTTCAGTACCGTCTTTACCATGGTGATGGTACCCTATGCAGCCCTCAACGCGGAAATGACCATGGATTACCGCACCCGCACGCGGCTCACCGGCGCCCGTATAGTGTTCTCTCAGTTATCCGCCCTCCTGGCGGGAACCATTCCAAAGATCATCATCGATTCCTATACCCGTCCCTTCAGGGGCGCCGGAATGCTGAGCGACGGGATAAACAGGATAGATACCCTCATAAAGCAAGGAGGAGCCGAAGCCGGAGAACTTGCTGGGGTAATCGAGAAAAGCACTAAGGCAGCGCAGACCCTGGAAAATGCAGAGCATCCGGCGCTCCAGGGCATTGCCGGCGATCTGTCCGCCCGGCTTGAAGAAATAGTTACAGTTATCCAGAATGCCGGAACGGAAATTTCCACCACCCAGTTAGTAAGGTTCCAGTCTGTGCTGGAACAGGTGCACCAGAACCTCGAACCGCTCTATCGGAGCGCCGGAGAAAAGGGGTACCTTGTAATGGCGGTGGTCTTTGCCCTGCTCTATTCCCTCCCCTGGATTTTCGTCTTTCTCGGTTCATGGGAGCTGCCCTACACTCCGGAGAAACTGAAAAAAGCCGGTTCCCCGTACCAGCAGATTCTCTCTGTATTCAGGAACTTCGGAACCATATTTATCAACAAATCCTTCCGCATTCACATCCTGATGTACATATGCGCCTACAGCGCAATGGATGTGCTCATGGCGATGTTCGCATATTTTCTCAAGTACAACATCGGCAGGGAGGACCTATTTCCAGTCGCCATGGGGTCCCTGTTGCTGGCCCAAATCCTCATGCTCCCGGTGTATGTGATGATCAGCAACCGAAAGGGCAAAGGCTTTGCCTACCGGGTCGGGCTCTCCATATGGCTTGCGGGGCTGCTGCTCTCGCTCACAATCACCGGGCAAACTCCCCTTGCACTGCTGGTGATTACCTGCATCATAATTGGATCCGGCCTCTCGGCAGGTGTTATGGTCCCATGGGCGATTCTGCCGGAAGTAACCGACGTAGACGAACTTATCACTACCAAAAAAAGAGCCGGCACCTACTCCGGTTCAATGACCCTCCTACGCAAACTTGTGCAGGGCCTTGTGGCCGTTCCGATGGTAGGCCTGGTCCTGTCGCTCATTAATTTCGTACCAAACCAGGTCCAGTCGCCGGAGACCCTCCTGCAGATGAAGCTCTTTTTCGTCATCGGTCCCGCCGCCTTCATCCTCCTCGGCATCGTTATCGCCTTCACCTTCAAAATCACCCCCCACAGCCATGAACTACTGCAAAAGGAACTGAAACGCTTGCGGGAAGGAGGGGCAAAGGAAGATGCCGACGCCGAAGTAATTAAAACCGCACACATGCTCACCGGAATTGACTACGAGGAACTCTACAAGGAGAAAATTGTAGACAAGAAATGAAGCCCACGGGCCCAGGATCACGGCCCCATACTATATTTCTTGACACCCAATAGACAAAGTATTATGTTTATTCAAAGGAGCAGACCATGAATATAGCAGAAGCTTCCACCGCAATGTCTCAAACCCAGGTACAGCAGCAAGCCGGGGCCCGAATACTCCGCATGAGTATGGACAACACCGAACAACAAGCCGGAGCCATCACCGAAATGGCCCAGGAATCCGCCCAGGCTGTAGAGCAGGCCACGGAGGCAGCATCCGGAAAAATCGCCATTCAGGATACGCAGCTCGGCAACAGGATAGATATCACCGCGTAGACTACTCGCCTCGTTCCCCCTTCCCCTCATAACCGCCGCACAGGTAACATTTTTAGTGAGGAAATAACATTTATATAAAAAATGCTCATCCTGTAGACGGCCTCGGCCCTCCGAGGCCACCCCAGTAGATGGCCCGAATAAGCTCTGAGTCGGCGAGTAAATATTCACGGCGATTTTGGTAGCAATTCTGAAGCAGAGCAACACCTTACCCTGTCTCTAGTAGTGAAACCGTAGTATAATAGGAGTATGGACATGAAAGATCTGGCAGAAATGTTGGAAGAAGTACTCTCCGAGGCAGTGGAAGTAAAAAACTCCAAATCTTTGCACCGCTACATATCCCTGCTGACCGGAAACTATGTCGAGCAAAACATTCACGACAGGCAGTACAACGAACTCACCGGCAGCATCAAGGAAATGCTGTCCACTATGCATGAGGGCTTCCGCCGGATGGACGAGCGCTTTGCCGCTCAGGATCAGCGCTTCGAAGCTCTGCAAAAACAGATAGACCTTCGCTTTGAAGCCACACAGAAACTGATGGACGAACGCTTTGCCGCCCAGGAATCACAGTTCAACTCGCTTCAAAAACAGATGGACGAACGCTTTGAAGCCACACAGAAGCAGATGGACGAACGCTTTACCGCCCAGGATCAGCGCTTCGAAGCTCTGCAAAAACAGATGGACGAACGCTTTGAAGCCGGCAACCGCCGTTTCGACGATATGAACAGGCGCTTCGACAAACAGCACAAACTCATCAGCTTGGGCTTCACCGCAATAGTCCTGGTCATCGCCGCCTTCAATCTGACGATTATTCTAAGCTGAGACAAGCGCAAAGCACCTTACTTTTCGAACAGATGTTCCCCATCAGTCTCCTGAAGGACATTCAGAGATTTCGGGTCGCCTGATTCGGTAATCTCCCCAAAGCGATAAAACTTCATACCCGGCATTTCGGCATTGATACGCTGCTGAACCTCGCGCACCCGCTGTTCGACTAAAGGACGCATGCGCTCATCCGGCAGCTGACCGTATGCGAACACAACCTTGCCCACATCCGGAATAATCTTGCCGATAACATCATTGCAGCGTGAATCCAGCAGCTCATCGGCCGGCAGGTCCGACCACTCACTGGACTCGCCTATCAACGAAAACAGGTACAGCACATATAAGCGGGTATACCCTTTGCCCTGCAGCACATCCAGCACCGCCTCCGGTACTTTTTCGAAAAATGAAACCGGATTCAAGACATACACTGCAATGGTAGATTCAACACTGTACTCTTCAACCAGTGGATTCAAAACCCAACACACATGCCGTTTATTGCGTATAAACTCTTCCAGTTTTTTGTTGCTGTCCATAATTTGCTCCAAAGCTGCCCAACGAGTTACCTTTTACATGGTGCTGGTTCAGAATTATCAGTCTACCTATTGAAAAGCCTCAGTACAAGTACTTTGCTAATAGGAGTAAGAATAGGACGAAAACGCTTCATCTGGATATATGCCGCTTCAGATCTATACAGCAACAGTTCATTAGATTTTTTTTGACCCTCTTTTTCAGTCATGGTACTACTGATAAGCACACAAATTCAAAAGGAGGAAAAGACATGCGAAAAGTCTTGATTCTTGCAATCATTTTAGCCGTTTTTCTGATTCCGGCTGCAGTATTTGCCGGCGGACAACAGGAAGGTACTACCGAGGAGCAGCCTAAAGAAACTGAACTGGTGGTCTACAGTACAATTTTTGCCGAATATGCAGAGGCAATGAAAGAAGCCTTCGAGGCAGAAAACCCCGGTGTAACGGTCCATGTGCTTAATCCCGGCGGCACCGAATCGATGATGAAAAAGCTGGATTCTGAAGCTTCTAATCCGCAAGCAGATGTGGTTCACGCCGGTTCATCACTCAACTATGAATATGCTATTAAACAGGACCTGATCGAGCCCTATGCGCCTCAGGCGGAAGGATTTCAATCAGTTATTAAAGTTGGTGATAGTAAACTTGTGTTAAGTCATCCAGAAAACTACTACCACTCTTGGTCGCTCATGTTTACCGGCATAATGTACAACTCCCAGGTAATGGAAAAGAATAATCTGCCAATGCCAAGCACCTATCAGGATCTAACCAATCCAAGCTATGAAGGCCATGTGATATCAGCAAATCCGCTTCAGTCTTCAACTGCTTTTACAAACGTTATGGCCACTATCCAAGCCTATGATGACCAGGCGTGGGACCTGTGGGAAGGCATAAATGCAAACCTCCCATACTATTCAAACTCCAGTTCAAAAATCTACTCACTGACAAAAAAGGGCGAGTTTGCCTTTGCAATCTGTCTCTCTCGTCCCGCATTGGTCGCCAAGCAGGAAGGTTATCCTGTAGATTTCATTTTCCCGAAGGATGGAACACTGGTTTATGACAATGCAATGGCACTAGTAAAAAATGCCAAGCACCCTGAATTGGCCAAGAAATTTATCGATTTTATCCTCAGCAATGAGATGCAGCAAGAAGGGGCGCAATACCTCTACATTCCGGTAAAGAAAGGCGTTCTCGAAGCTGATCACCCGGCTGCTCTGGAAAATGTAACTTCCAAAATGGGTAAGATCCTCGTCGGCGACAGCGAGCGTGCTGAAGAGGTAACCCCGCAAGTCCAGGAAGTTTTCGGCGAGTATATTCGCGAAAAGTAGAGATATTTAATGTGAAGACAGGCGCGCTGCGTCTGTCTTCATTTACTAGAGGTGTACTGAATGAAACATAATCTAAATCTCTCATGGTTCAGTCTTTTCTATGCGATTGCGATACTCTTTCTGTTACTCTTCCTGATAATTCCTGTCGGAAGCCTTATTCTGCAATCAGTAGAGATATTTTCTTCTTCGACTCAAGCCCTCTTCTCAGATTTTATTCCCTATTTACTCAGGGTCACACTGAATACTATTCAGTTGGCTTTAACAGTCACCGCCCTTACTGTGTTAATCTCGACCCCCCTAGCCTTTCTGATAGTGAAGTTTAATATTGTTGGCGCGGGTATTCTGCTGGGCTTATTGACTATCCCGCTTATTACTCCGGCGTTTGTGTCCAGCTTTGCCACCATCATTTTACTGGGAAAAAGCGGTGTCATCACGATGGCCCTGGAGCTAATTGGTATTGATGTTCCCAATATTTATGGTTTCTTAGGTCTTGTTATCACCCAGGTTCTTCATGCGATTCCCTATGGTCTCATTATCATAATCGGAGGACTGAAAACCGTTCCGAAACATCTGGAAGAGGCGTCCCTGTCGATGGGTACCAGTGTATTCAGAACGCAATACCAGATTGTTTTACCCTACATTGCCCCGCATATATTGATGGCAGCTATGATGGTGTTCCTAACCTCCATGGGCGATGTTGGCGGGCCGATTATTATCGGCGGCAGTTATAAGGTGATCTCTGTCGAGATTTACTCGAACTTCATCTCTTTTATGGGAGACGAGCGTATACCGATCATCTTCAGTGCCTGGACAATTCTTCTCTCGTTTCTTCTGCTCTTCGGCATCAATAAGCTGCTAAAGCTCACCAATGTAAAACACAAATTTCAAGTTGGAATTATGACCTACCACGAGCCGCGCGCGAAAACAGCAGGCACAGCACTGCTAATATTGATGACGGTACTTTTCTTACTGCCCTATGTTGCCATTGTAATGCATTCGTTCGCAGACATCTGGATCTACGACTGGTTACCGGAAAATTTTACCCTTGAGAACTACCAAACCGTTATTCAGGATACCGGTCCTATACGCAATACACTTATCCTCATTTTTACTGTAACGCCGATAATCGTAGTATTGGGAATTATCTTTGCTCACATGTTCAAGAACGAACGTAGACTCTCATGGTTCAGCTACATTACTCTGCTGCCGTTTGTATTACCGGGTGTCGTAATCGGCGTCGGCCTACTACAGACTTATTCGAGCACTACTATTGGCAATGTAGATTTTGTTTCGACCATAATGATTCTGATAATCGCAATCAGCGTTCGCAGGCTTCCCTTTGTACTTAAAACTATCGAAGCCGGATTCGCCAAGATCGATAATACCCAAGAAGAGGCAGCTGAGAGCTTAGGTGCTAAAAAGTTTAAGGCGTTTATTACTGTGATTTTTCCGCAGATCAAAATTACCCTCTACTCGGCTGTTATTATCGGCATTGTAAAAATAGTAACAGAACTCTCATCTGCCTTGATACTAAACCCCCCGGGATGGCAGAATATGTCCCTTTATATTGCCTATTACGTAAATGAAGGCTTTATTTCACGAGCATCTGCAATGGCAATATTTGTAATTCTCATTGTAGGTATCGGCACTGCAATTTCTAATACTCTTTCTAGACGTGAGGTTTCTAAATATGAGTGATAAAAACTTTATTCAGATCGAAAATCTTGTAAAAACATTCGGTAGCACTGTTGCCATAAATGATCTCTCGATTAATATTCAAAAGGGTGAACTGGTTTCTTTGCTTGGCCCATCAGGTTGCGGAAAGACAACCCTGCTGAGAATGTTAGCTGGCTTCGAGGTTCCCACGCAGGGTACTATTAAGTTACGTGACCAGGTAATCAACGATATTCCCCCGCAAAAGCGAAAAGTAGGTCTGGTCTTTCAAGACTACGCTGTGTTCCCGACAATGAACGTCTATAAAAACGTGGCGTACGGACTAAAAATAAAGAAGATGGACAAACAGAAAATAGACGAACTCGTTCGTAAATACTTAGATCTGGTAGGTTTGACAGGTTTCGAAAACAGGATGCCATCACAGTTGTCAGGCGGACAACAACAGCGTGTGGCTTTGGCACGTGCCCTCGTGATAGAACCCGATGTCTTACTTCTTGATGAACCTCTCTCCAATTTGGACGCCTCGCTAAGGTTGAAAGTAAGAAAGGAGATTAGAAAAATACAACAGAATCTCGGAATTACTACTATATTCGTAACACACGACCAGGAAGAAGCTATCTCTATCTCAGATAAGATATTTGTAATCAAACTCGGTGAGCTAATGCAAGCCGGTACACCGCATTCAATCTACCGTAGCCCGGGCAATGACTTTATTGCCAACTTTATCGGGCGCTCGAATGTGAAGTACGGCCAAATAGTTGGCAGAGACAATCAGAAAATGATGGTCGCAATTGACGATATAGAAATGGCTATAAACGACAAAGACGGAGTTCTGCCGACCGATAGTGATATTTGGGTTTCGGTGCGGCCTCATTATATTCGGGTCTCCAAAGATGGTACTGAAAAAAACACCTCGGCAGAGAACTGGTATCGAGGTAAAGTCAACTACGTTGAATATCTGGGTAGTGTAACCAAAGGTGAGGTTGAAATAAACCCCGACTTGGTATTCGAATTTGAAATCCCTAACATAAACATAGACAATGAGGTTTTATTCGAGCGGGGACAGTTAGTCAGTTTTCACATCGACCCCGATAATATTGTATTTGGTAAAACCATAAAAGGCATCGAATAGTTTATACTGTACATTTTTTACGGCGGCTTGTAGGATATATATTCGACAGCCGCCGTTTGTGTGTTGGAAATCAATGAAAGCAGTTCATCATATCGACCCATTGCATTTATTTTATACACTCAGCATTGCATTTCTATTCCTATTCTTACTAGTTCCGATTACCCTTTTGCTGCTGCAACCGCTTACCTCCCTCTCGACACTGCCAACAGAACTCCCACTCGGACTGTTGCAGTACCTCCTGAAAATTACTTTAAACACGCTAATGCTCGGCGCAATTACTGTTGCAATCACCCTTGCACTTGCAATTCCATTGAGTCTATTTATCGTTAAGCTAAAAATATATGGCAAGGGTGTATGGATGGCCCTATTAACCATTCCCATGATAACCCCAACTTTCATTACCGCCTTTGCACTAATCATTCTTTTCGGAAACAGCGGTATCGTAAATATTCTTCTTAACAAGTTCGGATTCAGCACACCCTCTATTTTTGGGCTGTTCGGATTGGTTACTACAAATCTCATTCACAGTATTCCCTACGCAGTACTGATCATCGTATATGGACTAAGGACTGTCCCCGGTCATATCGACGAGGCAGGACAGGCAATGGGCGTTTCAATCTTAAAAATCCAAAGCAGTCTTATTCTTCCCTATGTGCTACCGCATATTATAATGGCTGGACTCATCGTTTTTCTTACAACAATCGGCGATATTGGCGCCCCATTGATCATCGGCGGGAGTTATAAGGTAATGTCGTATGAAATATATTCTAATTTTGTCTCGATTCTTGGCGATAACCGAATTACTGTAATACTCGGAATATGGGTCATCATTATTTCCTTTGTAATACTTTTCATTGTGAACGCACTTCTTGGGAATTCGGCAAAAAGACTTCCAGCAGGACAGGTTCCGGTTGTCTATGATATTCCCTTTCTCAATAAATTGGGAACATGGCTTGTAGGTTCAGCCGCAATCCTACTTCTATTGCCTACATTTATTTCGGCGGTATTCTCATTTCATACCGTTTGGGATTATAGCATTCTTCCAAAAAATTTCACTTACAAGAATTACATGTGGCTCATAGAGCACCCCCGTCCCCTTATTAACACCCTCATTATCTCGGTCTTAGTCATGCCTTTGCTAATGGGCAGCGGCTTTTTTCTTGGCCATCTGTTTCGCGTACGAAAACGATTCAGAGCAGTGAGCATTCTTACTATTGTACCGTTTGTACTGCCAGGAGTAGTTATTGGAGTCGGACTATTAGACACCTACACCAATTTCGCGGGAACCGGTACGCTGATATTACCTTATTTTGCCCTCCTCATCATTGCAATTGTGATCAGGAGACTGCCATTCGTACTAAAAACCATTGAAGCCGGATTTGCCTCCTATCACATTAACCATGAAGAGGCGGCTATCAATCTGGGGGCTGGTTCGTTGCGCACACTCTTTACAATTACCTTCCCCCAATTGCGGCCGATACTATTCTCGGCCTTAATTATCGGAATAATAAAAAGTGCCACTGAGTTATCGGTGTCCCTAGTTATAAGTCCTCCGGACTGGCAAAATCTGCCGATCTATATTACTTATTTTGTGAATGAGGATATGCTCTCACGGGCTTCAGCCCTGAGTATAGTCCTGATAGTTATTATAAGCATCGGGACCTCAGTATCATCCTTATGCTTTTGGCGCAATAAAAATGAAGGGCAAATTCCCAACACTCAGATCAACTGGGAAGGACTTTTAATCAATTCTGGGTTTGTGTTTAAGAAGGAACGTCCAAAACGACTGCAACCGAGCGTGCTGACCCGCCTTACTCAGAATATAAAAAGCAGCATCGGTTTCATACAGCAGCGTATGTTTCTCTCAGAAGAGGCATCACTCATAATCGACGAGAGAGCAGCTATACTCAACGCGAACCAATATATGCTGAAACTCCTGGGAGCGAAAAATATATATCATTTGCGCAACTCCACTAGTTTTTATAACATCTTTTATCGTAACATTCGGGTAATGGAATTGTTCTCTATCCGCGAAAGTATCGAAGACCTCTCAACATATATCCTCACTCTTAATAATGAAAGAATACCAGTAGTACTTACAGCAGAAACAATCATGTCACCAGATGGAATGCGAATGATCATTTTCTGCACACCGGTATCCACGAAACGGCGTACTTTTCTGAAAAACCGTCAACTGAAAAAGAACTATTTGGAAACAGAAATTAGGGCATTAAATTCTCAGATCAATCCTCATTTCATATTTAATACTCTTAACAGTATTGTGGAGCTAATCGATATATCGCCGCAGGAAGCCCAGGAAACATTATTGAACATGTCTGATCTGTTTCGCTATGTACTGAGCACTACCCGTCAATATACTGTATCAGTAGAAGAAGAGTTGAACATAATCAAATTGTACGAATCGATCGAAAAAGCCCGCTTCGAAGATAAGTTGAAAATTAAGTACAACATAGATGGAAGAGTTCTACCGTATCATATTCCACCATTATTACTCCAACCGCTTGTCGAAAATTCGGTAAACTATGGAAATGATGAAAACGGAAAAATTACTATACAAATTGACGCGGTCTTGTACGATGACGAAATAGTCTTTAAAATCTCCGACTGGGGACAGTCCATCATCAGTACACAAGATGTACTTAATTCGCAAGGTATTGGTCTTAAAAACGTGCAAAACCGAATAGCAAAACTCTATAACCGCAAATTGAACTTTGAAGCAAATTACCCTAGCGGACTCTGCGTGACTATACAAATACCAACGAGGGAATAATGACTATACGAACAGCGATCATTGAGGACGAACACCTCTCAATGTCCAGAATAAAGAAACTGATGAAAGAGTATCCTGAACTGCAAGTAGTAGGAACCGCAGAAAATGGGAACGACGCCGTTAGCTTAATAGAAAACCAGAAACCTGATTTGATCTTCTTGGATATCAAAATCCCGGGGCTGAATGGTGTACAGGTAATGCGGCAGGTTGATCACAAACCTCTAACTATCTTTATAACCGCATATGATGAGTACGCTGTAAGCGCTTTCGAGCTGGAGGCACTGGACTACCTGCTAAAGCCCTTTACAGCTGAAAGGTTTAATAAATCGGTGAGTAAGGCTTTACAGAGTCTGGAACAAGGGTCTACCAAGATGCAAGAACTTATGCAATTTCTGGAGAACTACTATCAGCCCAATAAATACTTGGACAGAATCACGTTGAAAGTCGGATATGTATATCAGACGTTTCATATTGATGAAATCGATCTCTTCGGCAGCCGCGATGGAGTAGTCTTCCTCATTACTAATGGCGAAAAATATTCGATGGAAGTTACATTGTCCAAACTTGAGGAAGAACTCGACCCCAAGAAATTCTTCCGAGCCCATCGCAACTCTCTGGTAAATTTGGACCGGATACAAAAAGTACACGTCTGGGGACGGCGGCATCACACCCTCAAATTCGCCGGCGACGAAACCGTTCATCTAAGCCGTGAAAAAATAAGCGACTTCAAAGAGATAATGGGCTTTCATCCATAGCACATTTCTACCTACATGACGGAAAGCTCATTGCCCCCATCGGAACTTGCAATCCAGCCCGGATAAGCTATAATCAGCTAAGGAGTTTTGAAATGTTAATGGACACAATTATCAGCACCACATCGGAAACAATGCAGCAGATGCACGCAGAAGGCCTCTTTCTCACCACCAAATCCCGGGAAGCTAACACCATGATCATCGGCTGGGGCGGAATCAACGTCTATTTCCGCCGTCCCATCTTTATCGTACCCGTGCGATTATCAAGGTATACCCACGAGCTGATCGAAGCCTCCACCCACTTCACCGTCAGCGTCCCCCGCCCGGGCGAACTGACCAAAGTCATTGACTTTTGCGGCAGCGAATCCGGCCGCGACTACGATAAGTTTGCCGAATGCGGGCTGACACCCGTGCCGGGCCGTGC
>Ga0209925_1001449_pt1 | contig 11921 bp, 9 predicted proteins | sample SalPonR2_A_D1_MG_FD_185702 | JGI IMG/M metagenome (GOLD analysis project Ga0209925, IMG submission 185702) | Salt pond soil microbial communities from South San Francisco under conditions of wetland restoration - Salt Pond MetaG R2_A_D1_MG... ...
CTTTTATTGAATAGAGTATTAATATCATTCAGAAGGTGGAGAGGACTGCTCGAAGGATTCACCGAGGCGTACGCGGTGTTCCTGAAGATTTTGGGCAGTGGCCTGCAGCTCGGGAAAGAACGGACACCAACGGAAAGTCAAGTTTGAATATTCATAATAAAACACAATGGTTGCCAAGCGCGGAAAGATGTATGTGCATTCTAGTAGTTGTGCACAATGATATACTCAGAGGATTAAGAATGTTGACGAAAGCACTCGGAGGATTTCCGAGGCGTAAGCGGTGTTCCCTAAGATCTGGGCAGAAGCTGCTCTGAACGACGACCGCTCGGGACAGCGACTGAAAGTCAAGTGCCGTCTCAGCCTAGGGAAGACGTCCAAGCCAGCGAGGGGAGAGTGCTGACGGTCTGCTAACCGCACGAGCACGTCCACTCTTGTACTTCTTTCTCCATTACCGTTCTGGTCAAACAGCCGTCTATCCATTTAAAGAGGTCTTCTCTTGCTTTATTATGTGTCTTTCTGAGCCATGTTGCTTACATCTCTATGTGTATATTATGTATGCTCATAATGAGCTACTGATGAAAGATATGCACTTTAGCTGACTACTACATCTCTGCTTATTCGTCGGATTAGAATGTTATCAATAAATAATCGTTGCACTATCGGAAAGCCACATAACTGCTGATTCTTATATTTTACCTTCAATGAAACATATAACGTAAGCACTCTATTGGAATTAAGTGCGTTAATTTTACCCCCCTCGTGAGTCCCTTGCGGGAGAAAAACTCGATAACCCTAACCCAACAGACGTTTTCATGACATGTGTTCAAGCTGTCTTTGGGACATCTCACAGTAATGTATTTGATTATCGCGAGGTACTCCTCATACGTCTCCAACTTCTACTTTGAAAACTTGAAAAAGAAGTAAAAAATATCGAAAGGACCTGACTATCGAGGCCTCATTCGAGCGGTAATAGAGTAATTTGTGTGATACACATAGGAGAAAGAGCACCACGAAAACGGTAGATTGTCGAGTAATTGAGGACTCCTAAGGCGAGAACCATAAGTGGTTGCACCATTGTACGATGTCAATTTTAACGATCCATTACTTGTGACATTCTTTGAGGTGACTTTCGATAACTCAAACTCTTCGAAAGTGGGGCAAAATAGAGCGTCATTTGGGAAAAGCATACGTCACAATGTGAATTAACAAAAGAGCTCATCGACAGAGCATTGTCATGCATGCATTTGAGGCAAAAATAACCAAATGGGAAGACACGTCATATTCACGGTTCCCAGAAAGAGGGCGTCACCTCGTGTACAGATCGAATCACCCAAAGAAAGTCTCATGGCAGGCAGCTAGTAGTGAAGGCTCATTGCTAGATACTTCAATTACAGTCCGTGATTTCGGTTTCTACTGTCACCAATTTTGCTCTGCGTATATACACTTCAATTTTCTGGCGGAGAGCTACCGCGTGTCTATGTTTCTTGAACGACACATAATCACTGGTCATTCCTAGGCGCTACTGAATCCCTTCTCTGACATCAGCTTCCTACACTTTCCTGTCTCCTACCCCCTCTCGCTTCCATAGCTCTTGCAAAATGTCTTTATCCCCAATCCAAGCCACGTACAGGGCCGCTCCTACTAAGTAATGCGTCGCGAACAAGGCGAAAACCGCATCGAAACTCCCACACTTCTCAAGGACTAACCCGGCTATCGGCACCGAAACGAGGCCACCCACTGTAGCCAAGGTATTGCCAGCTGCAAAGATAAGTCCTGCATTACGAGGACAAATGTCCAAATGCGAGCAAGAAACACCGCCGAGAGTGAAGGCGGAAAGGCCCGCGCCGATTGTGACATAGAAGAAGGAGAAGAGTAGGGAGGAAGCGGAGTCGGAGGACGTGTTGTGTGTTGTAGTAGCGAGGAGCAGAAAGAGCGCAGGTAGGACTGTACCAGCGGTCTGCAACAGCTGACGTATGCGCTTTATCGACCAACCAGCGGCTATCAAGTTATCGGCCAAATAGCCCGACGCGATCCCTACCAGAGTCTGCAGCAGATAGGGGGCGAGGGTAAAAGCAGCCAGCTGTGTGACGTCGATATCAAAAGTCTACGAGAAAAGGTTAGTATCAGTGGAAGTCAGCTTAAGGTAGGATCGACACTATACAGGCTTACTTTGGTTGGCACGACAACAACCCACGGAATCCAGCTTTCTGTGCAGGAACATGGCCCTCTCTGCCTCTCCCTTTCGTTTACCTTGCTGTAATATGAGGGTAGCCAAGAGAGAAGGCCGTAGATACCCCACGCTTGCGTATACTGTGCTACCAGAATGGCCCACACCTCCTTCCGAGCGAGCAAAAACCTGGCCTGGGCCCAAGTCAGTCCCTCAGGCGGAGCAGACGAAGTGGTCGAGGCGGCCGTCGACGGGGCGGACGAGGGCGTAATGTCGATGCGTTGAGAGTTGGATGATAAAGGATTTGATAAGGGATGCCCTTCTCCGCATTTTGCTTTTTCCTCACTCTCCGCCTCCTTGCCTTCCAGCGCCTCGCTTCTCTCTTCCCCCCACGCCCACCAGACAGGAAACCAGAGGACGGGTAGAGCACCGAAAAAATAGAAGACAGATGGCCAGCCTGCTTCTTCAATCAGGAGGGGCGACAATGCAAATGCTATGACAGCCCCAAGATAGCTTGCTCCTGTAATGAGGGAGACAGCCAGACTGCGGCTTGGAGCAGGCACGCGTTGAGGAATCATAGCGTGGATGGCGGGAAAAGCGACGCCCTCTCCCATCCCCAGTAAGACTCGATCCATGACCATTGCGCCCAGTCCAGCTTTAGCAAACGCAGGGGTGAGGAACGTACAAACGGACCAGAGGATGATTCCCGCCTGCAAAACGCGCGACCCGCCAAAGCGGTCGGCAAGGTAGCCGCCAAGGAGACCTGTGAGGGCGTAGCCGGCAAAGAAGGCGGAGAGCACAACGCCTTGCGAAGAAAGGGACCAATCTAGATCCTGCGCCATGGGTAAAATACAGGTGGCGAGGTTGGCGCGGTCCGCGTAAGAGATGAGGATGGCAGTGCTGGAGAGAACGAGGAAGAGCCATGGCGTGCGGGAGACGGTTTGGGGCTGTATGGGTGGAGGATTGCGCGAGCCATACAGAGGTATAGGATGGCGTGGTAAAGACAGACCATAGTGCTGCTCATAGCCGATTGAGGACTTAAGAAGGGGGTCGGAAACGGTGGACGAAAGGGGAGGGCGTAGCCACGGTTGCTGCAATCGGAAAGACGTAACATGCGATCCTCTGATTAAACAACAGGAGAGGAAGATAACCAAATTCTGCTTGACACTTCGCTCAAGGAAGCTGTGAAAGGAGGCAGTTGTGGGATGACTTGACTTAAGGGAAGGATGACAGCATATCAAGCAGGTCGCACAAAGCACAGAAGCGAGCACCCTCTTTCACGAATCCGATACCGGGCTTGTATAGACATACCTGCGGTGACCCATGTTTCCACGATCGACCTTGAGCGATGAGCTGCCGCTACGTCGCTTCCTGAAATTACTATTGAGATACGTTTTCAATTACAGCTGAACCCGCAGTGCGAGGTCGAGGCGTTTGGAGAGTGAGCCCGAAGACGACAATCACAATGAGGGCGTATAACCATGAATAAAAAAATAAGCTGGGAATATGATTGCTTTCAATGAATTGCTGCCATGATAAGATAAAGATAAGTTCCCCGATTACTTCCACATTCGTCATCCATGAGTTTCCAGTAAAACCAATATGCAGCCTTCCGAGATTTCCGAGGCAACACCGACTTGTGATGCAACAAAGCATGTTGATAATGATGCGGTCGAATTTACAACGAAAGGACAAACAAACCAATCGATCGTTCACTGCACGCCACCCAAACATCCTTGAGGCCTATACAATACAGAATCAACACATGCGCCAAAGGACCCAATGCAAGCTGTGTTGTCACAAGACACGGCAGGGAGGGTTGAGGGTTGAGCTTCCGGGTAAGCTTCTGTTCAACGGCAGCATCGAAACAATGACCGAGGTACACAGGACCCAGCGTAAAAGATATGGGTGTATCTACATATATCACACCTATAAATATACATTTCACACCTTAAGCGTCTTAAACAAAGAATGTTAATGACGTGGTGAGGGGTCCATGATGTATTTGGCTGCGTGGCGGTGTAGGTGCTACAGGATAGAATTGCTCAACGTTGTGTCCACGTACAATGACTACGTCAGGACACCATAGCTTGCTGCAGCGACTTATAGTAAAGAGAAGAAAACAAAGTAAATAAGCAAATAAAGTATAGAGATTTGCGTCCCCCCAAAAAAGGCACATGGAAGCACAAGGCAGGAATTTCTCCCGGTGCGCCATTTTTTGGGGTATTGCTTTGAATCGAGGGTATCCGTCTTTTCTTCAGCATTATGTTTATTCTCAAAAACTTCCAATTTAAAATAGCTGCCGTCTGATGATGTTTTCACGTATCTAATGCGCTGCGTAGGCAAGAGGACTTGCACCTGTCCTCCCGAGGCCCGAGGGCCTCGTCTTTCGGGCACTATTTTGCAAACGTGGCTCATGAAATAAGCCCGCTAGAGGTTAGCTCTTGGCCCCGAAGACCGCACTAACTCTCCCTCTGCCCGACCCGTAGACAAAAAATCCTCCAAGCTCTCCGTTGCCAGGCTAAGATTGCTTTTTTTATACCATCTCGCGATGAGGCTGTGGCAAGCAACATCACACGATGCCAGCTTTTGAGTACGTCGACCACAAGCCGTTGCTCCTGCAGCCTTTGTCGTTTGACCTCTATCCGATGGTGCCGCTCTCCCTCTCTCGTCGCCTGACGCCATCCCACGAGGCAGAGGCGCAGAATTCGACGTCGGTCCGCCAATCGCGCCAGCTGCTCTTCGTAGACGTGGTGATGCCAGGCGGCAACAACCTGTCGTACTAAGGTACCCTCCCTCTTCTGTCGGGCTTGTCGAACCTTTTGACCCACGCGCCGGTGCTCAGCCAAAGCCATAAGTGCCTTCCGGGCCAGGCACTTTCCGCTAGCAACTTCGAAACGGCTCGCGATTTCTCGCATTCGCCGAGCCCTCCACGCCGCCAACCGCAAAAAGGAGAAAACCTTGCGCCGGCGCCGGAGACACGAGGCGGACGCCGCGTGCATTCGAGCCGCTACCTCCCCAAGCTCCTCCATATCCTCTTCCTGCTGCGCAACCCGACACTTAACTAGGTACTCTTGCAAGTTCTCAAGCAGCACTGTCTGCTCCATTAACTCCTCTTCCAAGGCCTTATTCTCACCCATCACCAGGGTCAGGGCATGCGCCGCTTCTGCACTGCCTCCATGCGCCAGACTCAAGATCTCACGAGCCCTTTCGCGGTCTTCTCGCACTGTCGATAGGTGAGCTTCAATATCCGGTGTCTGTCGCAGGAATTCTTGTAGAGCGTCCAATGCTGTCTGTCGTTCCAGCAAGGCGGCATGCACCTGCTCGACCTGTCCCTCCGCCGCCACAAATTCAGGAGCCTGACAGATCCCCCGCAATTGTTCCCAGAGCTGTTTGTTCTGCTTGAAGAGACATTCCTGGTCATTATAGAGCCTGCTTACTTCCTTTCGTAAGTCAAGCACTTGCCGCTTCAGAGTGCCAAGGTCGAAGGCGGGGGTCAAGAGGAGGGAAGGGGCAGTTGGTTTGGAATGCCTGTGCATTGGAGGAAGATCGGATAGCAATTTTTCGAAAAAATCTTCTACTTCTCTTGGAAGGGCTCCCAGGCGTCGAAAGCTATCCGTGAGAGAAGGTAAAGAGGAAGATTGAGGACAATGTCCAATCTGATGATTTAAGGCGATGAAGGGATAGGCGCCCGCCGTAGCACCTTTTTTTGGCCTTGCAAAGACGTCCAAGCTGCCGGGCATATTCTCTTCTCTCTCTCTTTCATACGTGGAATGATGCCTTTCTTGGCATGAGGTCCAATTAGGTAGATGTGGCTGAGACAAAGGTAATACTGAAGGAGAGCATGGGCTAAAAGGTTTTTGGGTAACACTATCCACTTGCCGTTTTACATCCTCATCGTCGTGGCGATACTTCATGTGCTGTGAACTTTGATGCTTCACATATGGCGGAGAGTCGAGTTGTGGTAAGTGAAGTGGTTGCTTTTCTCGGTGGGAGCTTTGAAAATGTTCTTCTCGTGAAGGACGGAAAGGGCCCATATGCCTTGTCGGCGTGGAAATGGCCCCTGTCTGCGCCAAGAGGCGTACACGATCCCACGCTGAAGGACATTGTGTTAAAATGGAAGGCTGTGTGGCAGACGAAGTGCTTGAATGGGTCCTAGATGGTCCAAACTGTTGCCGCCGCTCAACCGTGGTACGGCCTAGCAAATGGTGGGTAATATGATGTCAAAGAGTCTGTCTCTCGACGCGTACATGAAGCTTGAGGAAATGACTGAACAGATGCATGCAGAAATTGCTTCCACCCATGCTACCATTTCTGATTTATAAACTTTACCATCGAAGAGCGGGTCAGGCCAAGGCGACTCCAAGGCCATGGCTAGTTGCACGCTGGCTTTCTTTAAAACGATGTTGATGTCTAGTGAAGTAAATTGAACGATTTTTTTGGGGCAACCACAAGACTTCTTTGTTTGGCCTGTAAAGCCTGTTGTGTGTAGATGTCGATCGTTTAAGCCAAAAAGGTCCATGAGTATTCCGTTTCCTGGTCCGGCGTAGAAGACATGCATTCCAAGGCCTGAACGTAAAGCTTTCGCGCCATTTTCCAAGAAACCTCGAGCAAGCTTCGCGCCATTTTTCAAGAAGTCCCGAGCAAGCCGTGCGGCTGAAAGCAGCTGGCACTCTCTGCAGCCCTGTCTGCTTCTGTCTGCCCCGGTACGAGAGGCAAGTCGGGGCAGATATCAAATCTTAGACAAAGAGGCACAAGACATGAAATGAACCGGTGGATCATTGTTGCCTATATCGCGGGTGCTGATTGGACTTGTGGTCTTGGCGCGGCCAGACCCCGGCTTTTGAACAGCGAGGGGATGACGTGTCTCCCCCAACTCTCAGAGGCTAAAGCTCGTGCATACGTCGCCTTTGCCTGTGTCACAGGGGTTTGCAAGATCTTCCGACGAATCTTGGTTCCATGACCTGTCTTGTGGACGTCAATCTGTTCAGTAATCGTACACATGAAATGTGCCGCCTGGTCTGGGCACTGGTATCTAATTATGATGGACACGTACTACGATTTCTGGAGCCGAGCAAGGAAGCTTTCACACGAGCTTTCCAATTCGGCAGTACTTTTTTCCTTGGTAGAGCGGCAGTAATGATCACTTACATCCTCTTGAATACTACGGAGCAATTAATTGTGCGAAATGTACCGTTTGAATGTGTCGCGACGAAGGATTTGGCTCTCGGCGTGTTTGTGGCTTTGGTGATAGACCTGTGATGTGACGCATACGTTTCCAATCACTGCCCTTTCCTTGTTCGGCTCTCATCACTTTACGAGAAGCCTTTGCACTCACTCTTCACAATTTCAATACACTTGCTTGGTAGGAACAGCATGAGACGCGCATCGCCTCGAGAGGCCTCATGCCCCCCGTCGTCTGCCTGTCCATACTTGTGCCCGAGCGCGGCTTCCTTGGAAGTAAGGATCGCGCCAGCCGGCGGCGTGAGCCGTCGGCGGCCTCTCGTGACAGGCGAACGGGACTGTGATGCGCTCACGCAGCATCTAGAGGATACGGACAGCGCGGTCGCCGACTTCCCGCAGGAGGGGTTCTCCACACCGCTTACCATATCTGGAGAGCGCAACCTTGAAAGCCCGTTTCCCGCGCCGTCAACACGCTTTCCCCTTCCAACCACTCCCAAGCGAGATTCACGCATCGTTTTAGCCCCATTGCCACTCGAGCTACCCACGGAGACGCCCTCCGCCGAGCTAGTTGTCCTAGCGGTTCGCCTCTCTCCCGGTCTCACTCCTCAACCGTGTACTTGCCTGCTGCCCAACCCTCCGTCGCGGCCTCAGCCCCAGACTTGCCTGGCTCCCCGTGACAGTAGTAGCCGATGCACTACTCAACATACCACATCTCAGGAGTCACGGCACCCTTCAAGCGAAGCGTACCTGCTTTTGAAGCAGTTGACGAAGCCCAGAGACCGCGTTCGACTTTGGTTAGCTCAGGTGCTGCAGGAGGAGAGCGAAAAGGAGGGGGGTGAGACAACGGTTTATACTCCCGTCGGTTCAAAAAAAGTGGTGATCAAGGAATCTGATGCCTCCTTCATCCGAGCATACGGGCAACTCTGGGGGGAGGACCCAGTAGCAGAGGCGGGAGCTCTCCTCCGCATTGGACAGTCGCGGGTTGTCGCGATGGAAGGACAAGCGCACGGCGACGAGCATGTCATCGCGGTGGAGACGGTCTTTGAGGGCGTGGGTTCGAGTCGGGGACTGCTCTTCATGGTAATGCCATACCTGGTGGGGGAGGAGCTTTTCTACCGCGTCACCAAAACTGCAGGGCATGAGGGGCTAGGGGAGGACGGAACACGGCCCATATTCCGGCAGATCGTGCAAGGTCTCTTGCACTTGAAGAAGGCGCATGGAATCCGACATGGTGACGTCTCTCCGGAGAATGTGATGGTGGGGCCTGATGGGCACGTCACCCTCATCGACCTGGGCATGGCAGAGCGCGTTCCCTCCCTCCCTCCCTCTCTCCACTCTTCCTCTTCCGTACCCCCTGGAGTGCTTTTACGAGCTCGCCCCCGGCGTGGGAAGAAGCAGTACATGGCACCAGAGATCTTCGAAGAGCGGAACTACGATCCTTACGCCGCAGACGTCTGGGCCCTCGGAGCCTTGCTCTATGTGTGCTGGACAGGTTGCACCATCTATCGATCTGTTACTGACGTGCAGTTCGCGGCGTTGAAGGACACTGCGGGGATGGGCGGGCTGCAAAAGCTGCTGGCAGAGAGGGAACTCTCGGGGAGGACCCGGTCTTTGTCTGCGGAGGCAAAGGACTTGCTGGGCCGGATGATGGTATGGGATCTTGGAGAGCGAATGACGCTAGAGGAGGTGGCCGCGCACCCCTGGGTGCTGGCATCGGCAAAAGAATGGGAAGCGAAGGAGTGGGACGGACAGGTTGAAGTACCCTTGCCCCTGTTCAATTCCTCCTCGGTCTCGGCGCCCCCTGTCCTGGCGCGGAAGGAGATAGCGCAAGGAGGAGGCTTCTCAGCCCTCTCAGCCCTCTCAGTGGGTAACTGTAAGGAAGATGTGAAGGAGGAGGGAGCTAAGGACGACGAGGATATCGTGCATCCCCGTACGTCCTCGTCCACTACGATGTCCACCTATTCCAAGCAGGTCAGCAACAACAGTGACGACAACAGTGTCAGCTCCCTCCGTGTCTCGGAGATGGAGAACCTGCGCAACAATTTTAATAACAACAATTACGAGAGAGAAGTAGACTGGGAAAAGGATTTGGGACATCACTATCGCGACGAGCAAGACGGAGGCACCTCGAGATCAGCCTCTGTTTCATCCTCCTCCCTCCAGTCGCGTTGTTCCTCTTTCGCCGGGGACGATGGGAGATCAGGAGGAGAAGGACGGGAGACATGGGTCAGTGAAAGGGGCGCCTTCACTCCATCAGATATGGCCTTCTGGTCGTCGTGATCGTTTTGTGCTTCCCAGTGGACGGTGGGGCAAATAGTGCCTGTGGATGGCAGGAGAGAGGTATAGAAAACCGATAGCCTGTCTGAAAAATGCGCTAGATAGGTATCGAATATGCATCGAAGGTAGGACAAACAGAGCATGGACACACATCATCTGTCCGAAATGTGATGCAAATCGTCCAAAGATGGGGTGGCTACGCATGTCTCCACATCCAGGAGACATTGTTGAGCAACATGTACTTGCGCCTAGACGGCGTGATGAGAGCATGGAACTTAAGTGTGCATATTACGCTGTGAAGTAAAAATAGGTCAGATCTAGCTCACAGTATGCAAAATATAGCTACAGACATAACGTTACACGTATTGGTGTGCATGTAGTGAGATAGGTTCAATAGGCACGCTTCCAGACAAAAGATCCTGTATAAGCGGTGAGATGTATGACAGGTCAGTAAGCATCGTCGAAAAGTGAGAATAATCTAAGCTTTGAGACCTCTACAGAAGTGTGATTGTTGGATTTTCTTTTCTTCCGGTCCAAGGACTCCAGGCGGGCCATCAATTCCTCATGGAGTAGGAGGTTCTCTGGAATAAAGCCTAGATTTCCAGCCGATTCTTCTTTTTCAAACTACCAAAGCTTACCACAAGAAATTTCATAGCAGGGCCCTAAAATCATCGCTTGTTTAATGCAACCCACGCGGCGACACACGTGGGGATTTCGTGTTTTGTCGTAGTCTTGGGCAAAACGTTTTAACACCCTGCCCACTAGAACCTATGCTGCCACGGAACCGAATATATGACATACCACTCTTGACGTCGGTAGCTAGTATATGCTCGAAATATTTTTTTTGTTGTTTGCATAGATATATACATATCTTTTACGCTGGGTCCTGTGTACCTCGGTCATTGTTTCGATGCTGCCGTTGAACAGAAGCTTACCCGGAAGCTCAACCCTCAACCCTCCCTGCCATGTTTTGTGACAACACAGCTTGCATTGGGTCCTTTGGCGCATGTGTTGATTCTGTATTGTATGGATAGTGTGCAGTGTACGATCTTAACTTTCTTCTGGACTTTGCTATTGAATTCGACCCGCCGCATCATCTGCCAACATGCGTTGTTGCATGCGAACCTTCAGTTGTTGAGACCAACTGGCATATTTTCTTCTTTCTCCGTGCACCCGGATAATTAGGCCTCAATCATCATGCGCAAACGCAGACATGATGATAGCAGCCAGAATAGCGAAGTAGCGTTGTCTTCTCAAGTAAAAAGAGCGGTCAATCCACGTTCAACACGCTCGCATTCAAGATCAACAGATAAAGGTATAAGCGACGAGGCGAAGAAAAATCAATTTTCAGCTCCGGACTCCAAGAGCGCAGCCAGCAGGCCGTCACGGGGACAATTCTCCCTAAAGCATGCGCGCGAGGAGCCAGCCACGGAGCAGAATCTTGTGAATCAATCTAGAGACTCGCCGCGGCCGCCCATGCAGCCTTGCCTAGTTCATTGCCATGGAGCAATGGAGGACATGGACAGCATTTCGAGCACAAACACCACCAAGAGGAATGTCGAAGGGCGACCCTCCTTAATAATCCTCCAAACACAATGCTTGGAGGCAATCCTGCAAAATTTGACACCGATTTCCAGGTGTCCCTCCGCACCTCCCGTCCTGCTCGCAGAGGAACGCCTGGCGCTCCGAAAGCTCGGGCTTCAACTCATGGCATTAACGGCGCCAGATGATGGGGAAAATAGCGGATTTCCATTGTCATATGCGGGGGCAGAGCATGCCGGTGTGGACATGGTGTCGGCGAGTGAGGAAGAGAGGGAGGAAAGACGAGGAGAGGCGAGTAAGGCGTTCGCGCCTCTTTGCGGCCGTGGTATCGCCAGCGACGAATCAAGTACATACAACGGGTTGAGTAGTACTGATAACGGGGCTCAAAGATCAGGCAATCGCCCATCCCGACTCTCGTCTTCCTCTTCCGTTCCCGCTGCCTCGCTGTCTTCCCCTTCCCTTTCCTTAAAGCGCCCATCGAGCGCCATGCGGGCCTTCAGGTACAAAAGTGGCCCCTGCCCGAAACATGCCTCCTACGACTTGCCCAGAACTATAAAAGGGAACCCGGGGGGCATTACTCGCGCCGGGAAGCCCCCTGACGACGGACTCCTCGTGCTGCCCGAGTCCGTCTGGCAGCATGCCTTCTCCTTCGTTCCTGCCCACGACCTGTTGAGCGTCATGCTCACCGCCCGTCCCTTCTGCAGCATGGCCGAGCCATTCAAAGGTGTGCATGTCTGTTCCGATTAACCCC
>Ga0209925_1001450_pt1 | contig 11921 bp, 11 predicted proteins | sample SalPonR2_A_D1_MG_FD_185702 | JGI IMG/M metagenome (GOLD analysis project Ga0209925, IMG submission 185702) | Salt pond soil microbial communities from South San Francisco under conditions of wetland restoration - Salt Pond MetaG R2_A_D1_MG... ...
GGAACACGCCCTGGTAAAAGTGGAAGTCCACGATAAGGACCGTGCTCACCTTCTTCAACTTATAACCGTACTTCAAGCCAGGATCCTAAACTCTTCCGGTGCAATATGGGTCCTGGAAATAACCGGTGACTCAAAGGCTGTAGATAGTGCAATCAATCTGCTTGGTCAATTTACGATCCTCGAATCCATTAGGACCGGTAAAATTGCCCTGGAACAGGGAAGAAAATAGTCCTTATTTGTTCCCCGCAGCGCCGGGTTCTCCCCCTTTAAATACTAGCACAAAGCGGGTACCGGCGTTGCTGTCGATAGTGAGGGTGCCGTGAAGCTGCTTTATAAGCGCATCCACCAATATAAGACCTAGAGAATCTGCACTATCCGGTGAAAAATCAGGCGGCAGCCCAACTCCGTTGTCCTCCACCGTGAGTCTATAGCGATCATCCTGTGTCTTTCCAAAACTAACCGTAATTACCCCCTCCCGGCTAGATGGAAAAGCGTGCTGAACTGCATTCATCAGTAATTCATTTAGAATAATTCCGCAGGGCACCGCATGGGTAATGGACAGGTTTATCTCATCTACCATGGATTTGATTTCAATGCGGGAATGATCATCGATGGTAGTTGTAAAGGTGGATAAAAATGATTCGATATATGTTTTCATATTCACATCGGTAAAATTGTCGGATTGGTAGAGCTTCTCATGGGTTAAGGCCATAGAGTAGATACGGTTTCTCGTTTTTAACAGGGCATTTTTTACATCCTCGACGGTATGTACCTGTTCCCGCTGAAGGTTAAGCAAGCTTATCACCACATTCAAATTGTTTTTTACCCTATGGTGGATCTCATCAAGGAGCATTTCCCGCTCTTCCAGAGCCAGCCGTAATTCACCTTCACGGGTCTTCACCTGTTCTATAAGACGGTTGGTAGAACTGGCCAGGGTCATGAGTTCAGGTACCCTGCTCGAATAACGAACCCGCACACTGTAATCTTCATAGGCCGCCCGCTGCAGCACCTCATCCAACTCTTCAATCCTCCGGACCAGCTTCATCTCTACGAGCTTATAGGAAACTCCCGAAGAAAGGACAATCATGACCAGCATACTGAGACCGGCAATTAAGTAAAACATGGCTATAAAATCGTAGTAATCAGAAAGATCATACTCTAAAAAAATAATCGGATACTGTACAAAGTCAAAACCGGAACGCTTCATATGCCGTTTTCGATAGATATGTAGTGATTCATCCTCTTGCCGTCTGAAAGACACGCCCTTATCCAGGGCCTGGAGCACCGCGTTATCAACTGGTACTTCTTTTCCGGTTATTAAGGATCTTGAACTTACATTAGTCTGATAAATAATATCAAAGCCCACTATATTACTATTTGAAGTTTGTATCTCGGTAAAAAAAGTCTCAAATAAATGGGTATAGAGGGTATCGGAATGTTGAAGGCGCATATATTCTTCAAAGGATACCGATGTTTCAATTATCCATTCACTCCCTTCCGGGCTGAAATAGGAGTAAATCATCTTTGTCCCCTGCATATTTGATAAACCCAGGCGCTGGGTAAACACCTTGCCCTTACCGTATATTGACCGTATAAATCCGGAAAAACTTTTTTCCATGTCTAACAAATTAAGCCCGATATCACTCTCAAAGGTACTTTGCACCACAACACCCTGAGGATTAATAAGGTAGACATCAACGCCGTCATAAATATCCACCATTTTATTTAGGGCATCATCATCGATGGGATAGGGAGTTCCTTCAGTTCCTTCGGTGAGTTTCTGATAAATTTCCATTAGTGCATTCTCGCTGTAGTCCCGCACTTCCGCCTCAAAGGGTTCCATAATAATATGAAAGCTTCCCAGGCGGTTCACCACCTGCTGCTCAATGTCCTCAATATCACGGTCCCTTATAGAAGAAAAATTGTAGTGAGAGTGCACTACAAAGAACAAAGTGAGGGCGAGTGAATTAAGAAACACAATGATTATAAGAATGCTAATGATAAAACGCTTCAAATTACTACCTTATGGTTGTGTTGAAATGAAATAGTAAGATATTCCCCCTCTTCGGTCAATAAATATTCCCTTTTATACCCATTTACACAGTATTTTATTTTATTCTTGCCGTACTATGGATGTAGTATTACTCTGTAATTAAATAAGAACTTTATGTTAAGGATGTTTTTATGAGAAAACTAGTGTATCTTTTTCCAGTCATCCTGCTGATAGCCGCCTGTGCATCCGCCCCTGAGGAAGAACCTCAACCGAAAGAGGAGCCCCAAACAGCAGAACAACCCGCAGAAGAGGTTACCGATACAAAATACAAACAAGCCGCCGAGAAGGCCCTGAAAGAGGCTGAAGAGGCGAAGCTTAAAGCTGAATCCCTCAAAGCCCCCAAAGCAGTACCCGAACTATACAGTGAAGGAGAGGAAAAACTAACTGAAGGCCGGGCGGCGGAATCGAAGGAGGACTTTCAGAAAGCCTCAGAGATGTACAACAGTGCGAAGGATTCCTTTCAAAGGGCCGCCGAAAAAGCGGAAGAACTCAGAGCAAAGGCACAAAAGGCCCTGCAGGAAGCTGAAGAGGCTATTTCAAATGTAGAGAAAAGCGCCGCCGAGGCGGAAGAAGAAACAGCGCGTCCAATTGAAGAGGAAGAACAGGAGGGAGAGAATAATGAGTAAAAAATTGAATCTGCTAATAGCTCTCACTATGCTGTTACTGCCCCTTATGGTAGTGACCGCGCAAAACCTCCAGAATAACCCCGATTACCGTGAATCCCTGCGGTATAAACAGCTTTCCGAACAGGCATTGGAAGAAGGAGAGTATGAAAAGGCCCTTGAATATGCCGAAAAATCAAAGGAGTTTTCCCAAAAATCTGAAGAATATGTGCAGTACATGCTTGCGAAATATCGGGCCAACAGTGCCCTCTGGAAAGCCCGAAACCGAATGGGCCAGGTAAAGCGTGCGGGAGGTCAGTCAAGTAATCCCTCTAAGTTTCAAACTGCCCAGGAATTGGTAGAAAGAGCATCAACCCTTTTTGATGATGAAGTATTTGATGAGAGTCGACGAGCAGCTGTAGAAGCGGTAGATATCCTCAACAGTATCGAAATCAAACGGGCCGAAAGCACCCTGCCTGCGGCATATGTTGTGAGGGACATGCCTGGCCGGGAAGATTGTTTCTGGAGGATCGCGGGTTACGAGTTTGTCTATGACGATCCCTCCGGATGGTGGCCAATCTACCAGGCAAACCGCGAAAAACTGCCCCAACCGGATAATCCTGACCTCATTTATCCCGGAACAGTGATGGTGATCCCCGAACGTTCCGGTGAAACCCGCCGGGGAGTATGGGTGGACGGCACTATCAAAGCGGAGGCTCCCTAGTTTTCACTGGCCTCACGGATCTCCTGCTGTAGTTCAGCGTAACTGTCCACATTTTCCTGCCCAATTTCAGTAAGCTTGGAAGAAGCTTCAAGAATTGAGTCTGTGTGGACAGTACTTTCATCAAGCTGACGACGCACTTCGGTAATAGTGGTAGCAATATGCTCCACTGATCGGGTTCCGGATTCCAGGCTATTATCCATCACCCTAAGCGATTCGTTCACAGTTTCATTTACTTGATTCAAGTTTTCTATTGCCTGCTGCATATCCGCATGTCCCGACCGAAACTCATCCATCCCCGTAATAATCTCCAATAAACCCTCATGAACATCTGAAATTTTAGAACGAATCTCATTAAACACACCCTGCAGAGAATCACCTTCCTGCACTGCCTGCGCAATCAGAGAACGGTTCTCTTCAAGGGTAGAGCGAATGCTTCTTGAGTTTTCATTCGTCTCTTCCGCCAGATTACGAATCTCACTTGCTACAACGGCAAAACCGCGACCGGAATTCCCCGCATGGGCGGCTTCAATTGCCGCGTTCATGGCCAGCAAATTGGTCCGGTCCGCCACATCTTCTATTACTTTGATCACCTCGATTATTCTCTCGGAGGAACTTGATATAGAATGGAAGGCCTCAACGGTAGTACGCATTTTTTCAGCCGCCTCTTCGGCTACAGTCACCAGTTCCTCCACTCCGGTTTTCTTTTGATGGGTTGAAACTGTGGTAGTCTCGACTTGAGCGCCGATTTGTTCGGTTGCGGCTGTGGCGTTTTGGATCGCCTCGGTCTGTTGTACCATGCTCTTCTGAACGGCTTGTTTTGAATCAATAATATGCCCCTGGCCTGTCCGGGTTTCCTCGGCATCCTTATCCAAGCCCTGCATCTCACTCTGAATTTCCTTGAGACGGCCGGCAATTGTTTGGGCCACATCCGCATTTATTTTTGCGTGTATCTGCAATTGCTCACCTACATTAAAGCTGTCCGAGGTTTGGTCCAGCAAGTTCTTCAATTGATTATACTGTTGGCGGGCTTTCGCTGCGGTACTCTCAATGGTATTCAGATTTTTGTTCTGCAGATGAAAGATTTGATAGATAAATATTCCACTGAAGATCATCAGTAAAAATGATACCAAAAACTCCGAAATATTGTACGGATTGCCCGATGCCTGCACGGCAGGAACTATTCTCATAAAATTATGCAGCCCATGGGAGGCAAAGCCGAACAATAGGGCCCCCACCACCTGCCAGTAATTGTAGGCCAGCAGGGGCAGTGTCAGAAAAGCGGGAATCATGTAGGTGGAGTGAAGGTAAATATCCTTCGCCAGCTCAACCTCCCGAATAAAAAACAAACCGGAGGCCGCAACACAGAAAAGTACCACCGTACTCATGCTCGCCACCCTGAAGTTGCTCTTGATAATCAATATGCAAAACAGAAGCAGTAAGAGGCTTACTCCTACCTCAACTATTCCCATCATCACATGACCATCAACAAGACGAATAATTCCCAGCACTAAGAAGCCAAAAGATAAAACTGAATTCAGGAACAAAAGGGAGATAGCCTTTTCCTGGATTATTACATTCTCATCAGCATATACATTATGAAGAAAAGAAAACACACGCGCTCCTTGTAAAGAAGTATGGTACGCTACTTATCACCTTCTTTCGGTACGATACAAATAAACACAAACTTATCACCCCCTCGGTACATCAGCTGGTGTTCTTTTCCCCCGGGAACAAAAGCGGTAGATCCGGCCTTCACGTTATAATCAGTTCCGTCCAAATGCAAAATCCCTTCACCTTCAACTACATACACAATATGCGGCCAGTCATGGGCATGGCGAGGCGTAAAACCGTCCTTCCCGACGGTCAACATACGCATTACATAATCATCCCACCCTTGTTCCGGACCAATCAGCACCTGCTTTGTTACGTCTTTCAGGGCATCACCACTTAACTCTTTTCCGGGAATTTCATCTCGATGTGATACAAACATCTTTCTCCTCCTGTTATATCAATATACTATAATTTTAGGGTAAACTTTCACAGGCTACCCCGTCACCATCTGAATCAAGCCTGTGGGGGTCCTTATCCGGGCCGCCGGCCGCTTCGAAAAACGCCTGCGCCTCGGCCTGGGTCCTAAAATCGGAACAATCGCGGTCCGGCCCAAAGGGATCATACCGCAATTTCCCCGAGAACGAGCTGCGTATACCCCGACGCCAACTCCATGGGGGTATAGGATCTTCCCCGCTCCAGAGCCCCTTCTTCGCCCGACGGGCGGCTTGCTCCAGGTTTTCAAGCTCTGAATCCCCAGGAGCATATCGACGGTACCACCAGGCATACCCGGCGGCCACCAGGGATTTATTTAGTTCAGCCCCGTCACTTCTTCTTTCAACGACCCCCACCAGGCGGCCGTACCGGTCGATATCAATTACTTCAACTATGACCTGCCGCCTGAACACCATCGAAGCGGTAAAACTTTTCGCTTTGGTGCCGTAGGGCTGATTTTTTTCAGGAGTATCAATACCGTGGAGCCTGACCGTTACTTCGGTGGCACCACGCATTACATCAATTGTATCTCCATCGGCTACCCCAACCACTTCTCCGGAAAACTGTTCAACAGCACCAAGCACTCCCGCAGCACTGATAAAAAATACCAGTACGAGGGTCTTTATGACGTTATGCATACACCTCCGGTTTTAAGGTTGCCACATAGGGGAGGTTCCTGTATTTCTGGCTGTAATCGATCCCGTATCCGACAATAAATTCATCCGGGATATCAAAGCCCTTATAATCAACCTCTATTGCTACTTTGCGCCGCTCGGGTTTATCAAGCAGGGTACAGATCTTAAAAGAAGCCGGCTGCCGGGCCTTTAAGTTATCCGCCAAATAGTTAAGAGTAAGCCCAGTATCAATTAAATCTTCAATTAGCAACACATGACGATTCTCAATAGGATAATCAAGGTCCTTTAGAAGCCGCACCACCCCGGAGCTTTCGGTAGAGTTTCCATAACTAGCTGCTGCAATAAAATCAATTTCGAGGGGCAATTCTATGTACCGTATGAGATCGCCTAAAAACACATTTGCTCCCTTTAGTACACCGATTACCAACAACTCCCTGCCCTGGTACTCCGTCGTTATCTGTTTTCCTAATTCCCTCACCCGCTTATTTAATTCATCAGCAGAAAAGAGAATTTCTTTTACATCTTCATGCACACTACCACTCCTTACTGAACGGCCCTCTATATACGGCCGTACTATCTGTCAACTGAAACATATTATATCAGGATATTATATACGCTGTGTGGCCGAAACGCAAAACATTCCCTGTCAGTCTTAATAATCGTACCGGTATGAAAGTGCTATCCGGCGAAAATACCAGTACACAGGGCTATCGGCATCGACCTCTCGATATGAGAAATGGGCGTTTCCAATTGTCTCATCGGTATAATCCCTGCTGCGGGCGAATTGACCTTGCACCGTAAGGGAATTGTGTGAATTGATACGCACAACAACAAAGGGACTCACATACACAGTCATAAAATCCGACCCCCAGCCACCCGAGTCCATTGTTGAAACATCCTGTCTGGTGATCCTCTGCTCCGTTTCCAGGAGAAAACCCGCAGTATCTACATGATCTACAGCTGGAAGCAGGTATCCTAATACGCCGGTCTGATTCCAGCTCCACCCATTGTAGTTCTCCCCCCCATCGGCCTGCCACTGCCATGCTTCATCCGGTTCAGCCGCAGTAAAGGCTTCATATTTTACCGAAGGCCGATATACGGTCACAATGTGGGTCCAGTCTCCCGGTACAAGGACACCAAAATCAAACTGAAGGGTCGCCCCTATTTCAGTTTCGAGCACAGTTCCTTCAAAAGGGGCCGGTTCGTAAGTTTTTTCTGGAGTATTATACGCGAGGCCGTTTATCCCGATAAGCGACCAACCGGACCCTGCCGATAAAGAACTGTCCAATGAAAAGAAGGCAATAGGAGAAAACACAGTTTCCACTTCAGCCCCAATCGTTACCGGCGACACTTCTCCTTTAATACGAATTTTCACGTTATTCTGCGAGGTAAGTGGTGAAGCTCCCTGCAGAAAGGGAAATTCCATTTCCTGGATCAGAGTTGCCCGCACCTCAAAGGCCTGGCCCCCGATATCACGCCCCTCATCTTCAATATCCGAATTTTCCATATCCTCTAATTCCGGCAGGGGAACCGTGTTGTAACTTATAGGGGCAAAATTTTCTATCCCGTATCCTTGAAGATGGGCCGGATACCATGCAAGGTCACCGGTAATCCAACGACTCACTTTAGACTGGGCGCTTATTGAGGCGGCGCCAACTGAGAAAAGCAGTAATACAATTATTATCTTCTTCATGTCTTTCACTCTTCTTTATTTCTACAAAGTATAGCAAAAAGACAAGAAGCGGGACACCTTTTTTTGCACTATTTTCCACTACTATTTCCCTGCCGTTTTTTTTTATCAGCGTTTTTTTATCAGCCCAAAATTAGCTTGGAACTTTTCTCAATTTTTTTTATAGTACAGATATGCTGCCCCGCTTCTCACTAGTTACAGCCCTATTCCTATGGATGCTTGTGTGGTCACCGCTTTTTTCCGAGACAACAACCACCATTAGTTATCTCCCCGGACCTATGCTTCTCACTCAGGATACTATCAACAAAAACCCCAATATCAGGTTAACTTCGATAGAATTTGAAGGCCTTCACCGCGTCAGCCCGAATACCCTAAAAACAGTTATTGACATTCATATTGGATATCCACTTCACAGCATAAATCTCTCGGAAATTCATTTTGAATTATTGAAGGCAAATCTTTTTGAATCAGTGAAGTTTTATTACCAGCCGATGGCCGAGGGATACAAGATTATTATAAAAGTCAAGGAACCTTCTCAAATTGAACTTATTCCGTATTTCTCATTAAACCGGAACACAATAATCCTCGGGGGGGCAACCATCAACTCTGAAATCCAGGGTAATACATCTAAAGTCCTCGGTACAACACTCTGGCAAAGAGGAGGGATTACCGGGAAACTAGGGTATGTAAACCCTGAACTATATGATGGCAACGGTACATTCTCTCTCTTTTTCTCCGGTGGACAGGATGAACAGAAACAGTGTTACTCCGATGGGACCGAATTCAGAACATTTTCCGGGTATACGGGCAATGTCATTTCAAAGCTGCAGGTAAACCAAAACCGGATGTTTCAACCCGGGTTCCAAGTGGAATATGAGATGCTGGAGCTCAACTCAAGTTGGGAAGCAGGAGGAACACTTCCGAACTCCTCCGAAATGCTCGGGACAGGGATTAGTCTCACCTATGATACTACCTACTATCTTTACTATTTTCGCGAGGGTTCGGAAATTACTTTTGAGTTGGCCCGAGGTTTTATCGTCGGACCGAGGGAGGGTAACTATTATGGAAGCATAGAAGCTGGAAAAACATTCAATATTTTCCACCGCAGCAATTTGACCTTGTATGCCGACGGGGGGTTCAACTTTACCGATCCACTTCACTATAACGACCTTTTCGGGATAGGATTCAGGGTCCTTCCGAAGGATACCACAGTAGACCGGCTCTATTTTACAGGGGCGGCGGAATACGAAATGCCGATAGCCCAACCCTCCTTCGGTACGCTAAGCGGCTTCACCTTTTTCGAAACAGGAATCTATAGTCCATTAAAGAACACATACGAGTTTTTTTTCGGTCCGGGTTTAGGTTTCAGGTTTTATATGAAAAAAGTAGAAACCCCTGTATTCGGTTTTCATATGGGATTAAACACCCTAAAACGAAAGGTTGATATAGATTTTTATATCGGAATGAGGTTTTAAAGAGCTACTGATGTACAAAACCTGCACGGAGCGCATATGTCCTTTCCGTTTAATAGCCCCTGCTTCTACTCAAGGTATTTTCTACAAAGCAAAACGTTCCCAGAGCATCCGGTGCCTATCAACACCAAGCTGATGAAGATTTGTACGAACCTGCTGCATCATTGCCGGGGGCCCGCATATAAAAAACAGTGCATCTTTTATAGTTTCCTCTGATAACACATCTTCTAACAGCTCCTTAGTGATTCTGCCGCGTCGTCCCTTCCAACTGGTATCCCGAGAATCCAGTACCTGGACCACCTGTGCAACCGGTTCAAACTCATTCAAATAGATAAAATCTTCCGCAAGCCTCACATTCCATATTAAAAGCGGTCTCTGTACCTCTCTGCTTTCCCCCTCATAAGAAAGAGTTCTTGCCATACTTAAAAAGGGTGTTATCCCAATTCCTCCGGCGATCCACACCCTGGGGCGGTGTGCGGAAACCACATGAGAGGTAAAAACACCGTAGGGACCGTCTACCTTCACACGGGACCCAACAGGCACCTGCGGTAAGGCCCCGGTAAAATCACCCAGGGCTTTTGCGGTAAAGGAAAGATAATTGTTTTTTGACGGGGCTGCTCCCGCGGAAATGGTGAAGGGATGCTCTTCTTTTCCGGGAAATCCCTTTAGAAATCGGTAAAAAGCAAATTGTCCTGGAGAATGGACCACCCCCCTGCCCTTCACCAATTCTAAGCCTATATTGGTTATTTCTGGGGAGGGACTATCTATTGCTACTACTTGGTACACAGGAGTAAAAAGCCACGGCCGAAGAAGTTTGTGGTACATGTAAGCTGCAGCTGCAGCCGTGAATAGAATTATGAAGTACCCGCGCAGCACCTTCGAATACTCAGCGGTGCTTGAACCGATCACATGGAGAAACATAATGACAGTCAAAAGAAAAGTGCCATTGTGCAGTGCTTTTATATGTTGATACTGCAATTTCAGTTTTCCATATGCAAGTTTCTGCAGTCCCCCAAATATCCTATCCTTTGCCCCTTTCTTTGACCCATCTTGTGCTCCCTCTTTCCGGGGGCCGGAGAAAAGTGCGGCGCTCACAAAGCCCACAAGTAAAAACCCGAAAAACACAATTACCCCTCCAAAAACCTGCAGAGAGGCTGGGTAAAGCAACACCTTAACTAGGAAATGCACAACAAGAAGCGCCACGCTTACCGGCGCCATCACACGATGAAAAAGGAGCAGACGGTCTTGTCCAATGCCCCGCTCAATCCATTTAAGTCTGGCACTTAAAAGCAGCTGTACCATCAGCCAGCTGTACCCGATAACCCCCGAAACCAAGGAGGCCCCAAGAAGGGGGTCAGAAATAATTCCGGGATCAAACACATAGGAAACACATACTAGTGCCGGTGGAACCGTATAGTACACGAGTAGGCAAAGCTTTAGCTTTCTTTTATTCATTTTTTTGACTCCTCATAAATCAGTATAATAAAAGAGTACGGTTTTTGACATCCCGAAAAAAAATTCTGATATTTATCTACAGGAAGGAGGACCGTATGAAATTTAGAAATCTAGGAAATTCAGGATTAAAAGTAAGTGAACTGTGTATGGGAAGTATGACCTTCGGGCGTGAAACGGAGGAAGAGACCAGCTATAGGATGCTGGATGAGTTCACCGCAAAGGGAGGAAACTTCATTGATACCGCCAACGTGTATTCACGGGGGACCTCGGAAGAAATTGTGGGTAAGTGGTTAAAACGGCAGCGCCGTGAAGATTATGTGGTCGCCACTAAAGTTCGCTTCCCCATGGGCAGCGGTCCGAATGAAAGAGGTCTTAGTCGCAGTCACATTATGCAGCAAGTTGATGAGAGCCTAAAAAGGCTTCACACAGATTATATCGACCTTTATCAAGTTCACGGCGAAGACCCGGGAACTCCACTGGAAGAAACTCTTTCCACTCTCGACACTCTCATCAAGTCCGGAAAAGTTCGCTATATCGGGGCGAGCAATTTTACCCCCTCGATGCTGCAGAAGGCACTGGATATAAGTGCCGCCCACGGATGGCAAGCCTTTATATCTCTTCAGGCAAAGTACAATCTTCTTACCCGTTCAAGCGAATGGGAACTGCTTCCCCTTTGCAGCCGGGAGGGACTCGGGTTTATGGTGTGGGGTCCGCTTCTGGGCGGATGGCTTTCCGGCCGCTACACTCGAGATATGCAGGCACCCCCACATAACAGCCGAGTAGAACAAGCCGAAAAAGAGGGCTGGTTTGAATCGTGGAATAACTACAATACCGAGGCAACATGGCAAATCATCGATACAGTATTGGAAATTTCCAAAGAAACCGGCAGGTCTCCAGCACAAGTATCACTCAACTGGCTTTTGAGAAAATGTGAAGTTACCAGTCCGATTATCGGCGCCCGTACCCTCGAGCACCTCCGGGACAATCTTGCCACTGTTGACTGGTCCCTTACACAGGAACAAACACAGCGGCTGAATGAGGCCAGCGAGATCTCCGCCCCCTATCCCTACGACTTTGTGCAGCAGAACTGCAGCTCTTAAAAGCTATTTAATGGTCCAAATCCTGTGGGATTTGAAGCACAGGGGCATGGTTACCCCTCTAGTAGAGTGTAAGCACTTTTAAAACACTTTTTACCCAGAGGAGGTTTCCATGCTAATTCCCCCATTTTGTCCCTATTCCGAGTGCGC
>Ga0209925_1001453_pt1 | contig 11890 bp, 12 predicted proteins | sample SalPonR2_A_D1_MG_FD_185702 | JGI IMG/M metagenome (GOLD analysis project Ga0209925, IMG submission 185702) | Salt pond soil microbial communities from South San Francisco under conditions of wetland restoration - Salt Pond MetaG R2_A_D1_MG... ...
TAGGGCTATTGATAAAATGGGATGGAAAAAAGATGATGTAATGGCAATATCTGGAATTGGTTGTTCAAGTAGAGCTACCGGATATCTCGATTTTAACAGCCTTCACACATTACATGGTAGGGCTCTTGCCTTTGCAACAGGAATAAAAATGGCAAAACCAAAACTAAATGTTGTTGTATATACAGGTGATGGTGATGCAGGAGCAATTGGAGGAAATCATTTAATTCATGCAGCAAGAAGAAATATTGACGTTACTGCTATAGTATTTAATAATAATATTTATGGCATGACTGGAGGCCAGTATTCTCCAACAACACCCAAATCTTATTTTGCTTCAACTGCTCAATATGGTCATATTGATAATTCATTTAATTTTATGGATCTTGCAATTGGGGCTGGTGCTACATTTGCTGCAAGAGCATCTGTAACAAATCCTAAACAGATGGGAAATTATATTTTCAAAGCATTTTCTAATAAAGGGTTTTCTATTGTTGAAGTAGTTACGAACTGTCATATTCAATTTGGTAGAAGAAATAAAATGAAAACTCCTGTTGACATGTTTGAATGGATTAAAGGTAGAGTAATAACAAAAAAACAGGCAGAAAAATTATCTGAAGAAGAAATAGAAGATAAAGTAATAACAGGAATTTTTAAAAATGTAACAAAACCTGAATATGTTGAAGAATACGATAAAAAAATAATGGCTAAAGCTAAGGAGGAATAATATGCGTTATGAAGTAGTTTTCAGTGGAGCAGGCGGTCAGGGAATGATTCTAAGCGGGAAAATATTGGCTGAAGCGGCTGCAATAGAAGACAAAAAATATAGCACCCAGACTCAGAGCTATGGTCCAGAATCAAGAGGTGGAATGACTGAAGCGTATGTTATTATATCTAATGACCCAATTGATTACCCCGAGATAACTACAGCTAATTTAGTAGTAGCAATGAGTCAGTCCGGCTTAGAAAGACAAATCAAGCATATTGATGATAACACAATTGTTTTAATTGATGATAATTATGTTGATGCTTCAGATTATGATATAAAAAATTTACATAAAATTTCTTTTGGAAAAATTTCAAGAGATATCATGGATAGTGAAATATCTGCAAATATTGTTTCCCTTGGTTATATTACTGCTGTAACAGAAAAAGTTTCTAAAAAAGGAATGTTGAAAACAGTTAAAAAAAGCGTTCCAAGTGGAACAGAAGATTTAAATGAAAAAGCCTTTAACAAAGGTTTTGATTTAGGTAAGTAATGGACAGGAGATTAAAATTAAATAAAGCATATCTTATTTTGTTTGCTTTATTGATTTTAATCTCTCTAATTTCATTTTATATAATCTTTGATTTTCATATTTTTTTAATTATTTCAGGTATTCTTATTACAATATTTATAAAAGAAATTTTACTAAAAGTTTATATTTTAGGTAATTATCTATATGTTTCTCAATTATTTTCTAATAAAGTTATCAAAATTAATAATATTGTAAATATTTTGTTTGTTTCATATAGCGGCCGGGGAAGAGATTATTACCAGGTTTTTTATAAGATAAATAATAAAACTAAAAAAATAACACTTTCCTCTTATAAATATGATAATATATATTCATTTATTTCATACTTGAGAGATAGTGGAGTTGATATAAAAAGAAAAAAACATGAGAAATCATTTTTTTTATTTTTCTTAATGGGTATTTTAACAATAAAAATAATTTATGTGTTTTATCAGGGGATAAAAGAATTAATTTTGTTTTTTAACAATGCTCTAAAAGGAAATTTCTATATTTATGATAACACTTTTTTATGGCTTCTTTTTGGTTTTTTTTCTATTATTCTTTTAATATATTTAATTAACCTATTGAGGAAACGTTATTTTAATCTTGCTTATTATAGAACAGTTGTAATATTTGTTATTGTATTTGCTCTTCATTTTATCCTAATTGAACAAAAACATGATAATAGAAATGAGATGTATAATAATCTAATAAAAATTAAGTTTCAGATTGAGAAACATATAATAAATAATGGCGGGAGCCTCAAGAGCTTTATAAAGGATAATATCAATAATAATGTCCTGGAATCAAGCCTGATGAAAGGATGGCACGAAAAACCTGTTGATATTATATTTTTAAAAGAATTATCCAATCTTGAAGATTTTGTCCCTGGAAATATATATATAATCTCAAATTATGCTGAAAGCAGCCGTGATTATTCTATTTATTCCAGTTTTTTAAAAAATGGGGAAAACAATCTCATTAATTCAAAAAATGAAATTATTAAAATTCAATCTACAAATTAATTATTTTTTGGTTTTATTTTTTTATAATCAATTCTTTTAGGAATAAAAGGTTTTTCCGGAATCATTTTTTCAATAAATTGAATATAGTTATCATTTAAATTAAATTTCTCAACATCATAGAAAAAATTACAGGGTAAATCATAATTTTCTATAGCTGATAAAGGAATAATTTTTGTGTTGTATGCTTCAACTTCTCTGTAGTAGGGAACATTTTCAAGCGTAGGCATGTATCCAAAATTTTCATTTAAAATCATTTTTAATACCTGCTGCCCCAGTGCTGTTGCAAATTGACTATCATATTCAGATATAAAACCACTTCTCGGTATATAGCCAGCTACCTGGGATCGGGGGTTATCAATACCCTTCTCTCTAAGAATATTAGCAATTTTGCTGGCAATTCCACCCAGTTTGGGATGTCCAAATTCGTCAAGTATGGAGTTTTCTTTTACTACGTCACATTTTTTGTTTTTTTCATTCCACCATCTAACACCTTCAGAGACTCCAATTATAAGATCCCCCTTTTCCTGATATTTATCAACAACTTTATTCAAAAAATCGTCAATTCTCTCTTTTGTCATTTTAAGTTCAGGAATAAGGACCATGTCAGCTCCGCCATAAACAGCTGCTGATGGAAGCCAGCCAGCATCACGTCCCATAATTTCTACAACAAATATTCGATTGTGGGTCATTGCGGTAGTTCTTAAATTGCTTATAAGGTTAATTATTTTTTGGGCTGCAGTAGGGAATCCGGGACAAAGGGAAACTTCATGCTCTTTACCGTTTTTGTTTGTAAAAATTGTTTTTGTTTTTACATCATTATCTATAGTTTTAGGAAATCCAATAACCGGGATCCCATATTCCTTATATAATTTTTGAGAAACACCATTGGTATCATCTCCACCTATAGATATTATTATATCTATATCATATTTTTTAATATTGTCTAAAAGTTCATTAATACGATTTTCTCCATTTCCCTCTTTTTTGAATGGGTTTGTTCTGGAGGAACCAAGTATTGATCCGCCAACTGTGCCATTTATATCCTGTTCTGAAATATCTACTATATAACCATCGTCAAGAAGACCTTTCCATCCTTCATAAATACCATAAATTTTATAATCTAAAAGATATGCGACATTTTTGATTACCTCTATGCTTCTATTTAATGCACAGGTATCTCCTCCTCCGGTTAAAATTGCTACAGTTCCTCTATAATTTTTTTTCATAAAATATCCCTCCTTAATTAATAATAATATTTATACTAAATATTGCAAGTATTTAGATATAACTTTATATAATAAATTTGAATGATATAATTGAGAAAAAGGAGAATTATGGAAATTGTTGAAGGAATAGTTTTCAGTAAATTAAAATATATAACAAGAAATGCTGGAGAAATATTAAGAGATGGATTCTATAATTGTAATAAGAAAATAGATGAAAAAAAAGCAAGAGAACTTGTGACAAATTATGACTATGAATCAGAAAAATATATAATAAATCAACTTAAACAATACGATATTCCGATCATTGCAGAGGAAACTAAAAAGAATTATTATATGGATAAAAATAAGTGTTGGGTAATTGATCCCATTGATGGAACAAATAACTTTGCTTTTGGAATACCTCATTTTTCTGTTGTTATTGCTTTAATTTGGGAAAATGAAATTGTTTTTGGTATTATCCATGATCCAATAAAGAATGAAACCTTTTATTCAATAAAAAATAGAGGCGCTTTTTTAAATGATGAGAAGATAAAAGTATCTTCAAGAAACAAATTAAGTAAAGCAATGGTTGCAACGGGATTTTCTTATAATCGGGGTGGAAAAAATGGATATAATAATATAAATAATTTTAAAAATTTTGCTTTAAAAGCAAGAGGAATTAGGCGGCTGGGTTCTGCTGCTTTGGATTTAGCTTATGTTGGAGCTGGAAGATATGATGTTTACTGGGAAGAAGGATTGAAGATATGGGACATGGCTGCAGGCAAATTGTTTGTTGAAGAATCTGGTGGAAAGATAACAGATCTCAATGGTAAAAAATGGCTTTTTAATACAAATAATATTGTTGCCAGTAATGGTATCATTCATGAAAAAGTAATTTCAAGTCTGGAGAAATATAATGGCAGAAATTGATTTCAGAATAGAAAGTAAATATTTAAATAAATATATAAAAAAATATTTTTCCAATATTAAAATATCTAAAAAAATAGAGAAAAAATTCTGTATAACAGATGATTTAAATTATAAATCACAAAAAGAAAGATTAGTTATTTATTTAACAGATAGATGGGATTATGGTGATACAAATGTTATTAAACTTCCTGAGAAAAGAAATATTATTAAGAAAAAAGTAATAGATCTTTTAAAAAATTAAGTTTTTGCTTTCTATATGAATTATAATTGACATAAATATTAACTCTATTATTATTAACCCATGAGAAATCAGATGAGAAATCAGATGAGAAATCAGATAGTTTCTAAGGATAAATTAGGTAAAAATATATATTCTTTCTGGATTCATAATCCGGAAATTGCAAGTCACTATTCAGCAGGGCAATTTTTGATATTGAAGGTGAAAAAAGAGGGAGAAAGAATCCCTCTCACTATAGTCGATATAAATCTAAAAAAAGGAAATATCCAAATAATATTTCAGGTTGTTGGGTTAACTACAAAAATTTTATCAGAGATGAAAACTGGAGAGATCATTCCCGATATTTTGGGACCTCTGGGAAATGGTGTAGAAACTAAAGAAAACTTTAAAAATATTCTTTTTGTTGGCGGGGGAATTGGTATTGCACCTATATTCCCAAAAATAAAAGAATTTCGTATGAATAAAAAAATAAAGAATATTGATTCAATTATAGGTTCAAAGAATAAAGATTCTTTAATTTTAATAAATGAAATAGAAAGGTATGTAGATAATCTTTACTGCATGACAGATAATGGTTCATACGGTGAAAAAGGTTTTGTTACAAAAAGGTTAAAAAAATTGTTGAAAGATAAAGAATATGATTTGTGTATTGCAGTTGGTCCTTTAATCATGATGAAAAAAGTAGTAGAAAATGCAAAAAAATATAAATTAAAAACTCTTGTAAGCTTGAATACAATTATGATTGATGGTACGGGTATGTGTGGAGGTTGTAGATTATCATATAACGGACAAACTAAATATACATGTGTGGATGGCCCTGTTTTTGATGGTTATAAAGTAAATTTTGATGAATTAATGAAAAGAAATCGGCAATATGAAGATTCTGAATGCAAATTAGAAAAAAAAATAGACAGAAAAAGAGATGAATAATGAGAATAGAGCCTGAAGAAAGATCTCCTGAAATAAGAATTAAAGATTTTAAGGAAGTTAATAAAGGCTATAGAATTGAAGAAGCTATTAAAGAAGCAAATAGATGTAAAGAATGTGGTTTGTGTATTAAGGGGTGTCCGGTTGAAGTGGATATCCCGGGATTTATCAGGGCAATAAAAGAAGAAAAATTCCAAAAAGCATATAAAATTATAAATGAGGAGAATATTTTACCTGCGATATGTGGAAGAGTTTGTCCACAGGAAAATCAGTGCGAGGCTGAATGTATTTTGGAAACTCCAATCAATATTGGAAAGCTGGAACGGTTTGTTGCAGATAATTATTCGGTAGAATTAGATAGGCAAATTAAGAAAAATAATAAAATAGTTGCAGTAGTGGGGTCGGGTCCTGCTGGGCTTACTGCTTCTAATGAGCTCATAAAAAATGGGTTTGATGTAGTTATTTTCGAAGCACTTCATAAATTTGGCGGGGTGTTAAGATATGGTATTCCAAATTTTAGACTTCCCGATGAGATTATTAATAGAGAGATAGATAAGTTAAAAAAAATGGGAGTTAAATTTAAAAAAAATTATCTAATCGGGAAAACGCTCTATTTGGAGGAACTTCAGGAAAAATTTGATGGTATTTTTATATCTGTAGGAGCAGGCCTTCCAAGACAATTAAATATTAAAGGTGAGAATGCTATAGGGGTATATTTTGCTAATGAATTTTTGACCAGAGTTAATTTGATGAAAGCATACAGGTTTCCGGAACATCATACTCCAATTAAAAAGGGGAAAAGAACTCTAATAGTTGGAGGGGGAAATGTTGCTGTTGATTCAGCAAGGGTTGCAAGAAGATTGGGTTCTAAAGTTTCAATAGTTTATAGGAGACTTAGAGAGGATATGCCTGCAAGAAATGAAGAGATAGAGCATGCATTAGAAGAAGGTATAGATATAAAAACATTATTAAATCCAGTGGAGATAATTTCAAATAAGAATGGGAAAATAAAAGAGATCCTTTTTAGAAGGATGAAAACTGTCGGGAAAACTGAAGATGGAAGAAATGCAATTGATAATACCGATGAATTTATTAGAATAAAAACAGATATTTTTATAGAAGCTATTGGGCAAAGACCCAATAAAATGATTAGTAACAAAGAAAATGATTTAAAATTTGATAGGTGGGGTAGAATAGTTGTGGATAATAAGATGCAAACAAGCTTAAAAAAAGTTTGGGCTGCAGGTGATATTGTAAGTGGTGCAGCTACTGTAATTAAAGCAATGGGAGAAGCAAAAAAAGCTTCAGCATCTATTATCAATAAAATTGGAGGTTGATTATTATGCATTGGGTGCAATTATTGGTGATTATTGGATATTTTGTTTTATTAGCTATTGCAGGTAAAATTGTAAAAAAGTTTGCAGCAAAAGAATCTTCTTCAGATTTCTTAATTGCTGGAAGGAATATGGGTGTTCTGCTTGTAACTGTTACTGTTGTAGGTGAATGGCTTGGTGGAATGAGTACAATTGGAACTTCTGAAAAAGCATTCAATTCTGGATTATTTCCACTCTGGTATAATGTTTCTACAGCTTTGGGGATGTTTTTATTTGGATTAACAATAGCAAAAATTTATAGAGAAAATAATGTTCACACAGTAGGAGAAATGTTAGAAAAATTATTTAATAAAAATGTAAGGATAGTTGCTTCCCTTGCATTTGTAGTTGCTTTTATAATTTTATCATATTTGCAATTACAGGCAATTGGAAGTCTTGTTTCTCAATTATTTGGATCCTTTTTGAGAAGTTTTTCTGGAGTGTTATCATCTATGTTTGGATTTGAATCTATTTTATTTAGTCCTTACAGCATAGCAATTATTGTTTCAGGTATATTTGTTATTTTCTATGTATATGAGGGTGGAATGAAATCAATAGCATTTACAAATTTGATGCATATTATTTTACTGTTTTCAACTATTATTGTTGTCTTTATTCTTACATTGAATCATGTAGGAGGATTTTCAGGATTATTTGAAAATTTGAATTCTCAATTTGTCGCAGAAGGAAATACGATTAAAGAAGCAGGCGAAATGATTAAAAGTTATAAGGATCCTTTTTCTCTGGGGTTTGGGAAAATGATTGCATGGTTATTAGGAGGTATTCTTGCTGGTTTTGCTTCTCAGGCTTCAATTCAACCTGTTTTTGCGGCTAAAGATATAAATACTGCAAAAAGAGGAGCAATGTTAAGTGCTCTTTTAATAGCACCACTTGGAATTATCGTTGCAACCCTTGGAATAGCAGTTAGAACAGGAACAATAGGCAATTTAGAGAAATTGACATCTGCTAAAGAAACACTACCTTTTCTTCTTATGAATGCAGAGTTTCTTCCGGATTGGTTAAGTGGATTAGCAGCTGCAGGAATATTAGCTGCAATTTTATCAACGGTTGCTCCGGTTATGTTTGCAGTGAGCACTATTCTTGTTAAGGATTTTTATCATTTATTAATAAATAAGAATGCTTCTGATAAAAAATTATTGAGTTTTTCTAAAGCAATGACAATTACAGTTGGTATTATTTCAATTCCAATGGCAATTTTTATAAGAGGAGGAATTCTTGAGGCAGCATATATTACTTATGGAATTAGAGGGGCAGCAGCAATTGTCGTGATATTAGGGATTGTTTTAGGATATAAAAAAATTAAAGGAACCTGGGTAACACCACAGGCAGCAATTACAGCCCTGGTTGTTTCAACATTAGGAATTTTAATTTTTGTATTAAATAAAGAAGCAATAACAAATTTTATAGGCATGAATATTGATAAAGTATACGTGGCACTGGTATTGAGTATATTATCAATAGTTATTGTAACTCCTCTTACCAAAAAAAAGGAGGGTTAAGATGAATAAAAAATCTTTAGAGGGTATAAAGGTTCTTGATATATCAAGAGTTTTAGCAGGTCCTTTTGCATCACAGATTCTTGGAGATTTGGGTGCTGAAATTATAAAAATTGAAATGCCCAAGACTGGAGATACCACAAGAGCATGGGGACCTCCATTTAAAGGTGGTGAATCAGCATATTATTTCACCGCTAACAGAAACAAAAAAAGTTTTACATTAAATCTAAAAAAAGGAAGAGATATTTTAGAAAAATTAATTAAATGGGCGGATATAATTCTTTTCAATTTTAGAATGAAAACGCTGAAAAAATTAAATTTAACATATGAAGATGTAAAAGAAATCAATCCTAAAATAATATATGGGTTGATAACAGGATTTGGAACTTCTGGACCGAAATCAGAAAAGCCCGGGTTTGATGTTCTTGCACAGGCAATGGGCGGAATTATGAGTATAAATGGAGAGCCTGACGGCCCTCCAATGAAAGTACCTGTAGCCATAGATGATATAACTTCAGCCCTGTATCTTGTTATTGGTATCTTATCAGCCCTACACCATAGGGAAAAAACAGGAGAAGGACAAATGATAGATGTTGCGCTTGTAGATAGTCAAATTTCCTGGTTGGTAAATCTTGCTTCCAGTTATTTGGTAACAGGAGAAAACCCCAAACGAAGAGGGAATCAGCATCAAACAATAGTTCCTTATCAGGCTTTTAAAGTTGAAGATGGATATATTATTGTTGCTGTTGGATCACATAAACAATGGTTGAGCTTTTGTGATATGGTTGATAAACCTGAATGGAAAACAGATGAAAAATATAAAACAAATAGTGCAAGAGTTGAAAATAGAGAGGAAGTAATATCTTCTATTGAAAAGATCTTGAAGCAGAACGATAAAGAATATTGGATTGACAAAATGGAAGAATATGATGTACCTGGAGGAGCAATAAATAAGTTTAGTGATGTTTTCGGCGACCCTCAGACCAAACACAGAAATATGGTTGTAGAGGTAGATCATCCTACTGCTGATAAAGTTAAACTTGTTGGGAGCCCAATAAAGATGAGCAAAACACCGGTTAAATTTGATAGACACCCTCCACTCTTAGGAGAACATACGGAAGAGATAATGAAAGAAATGGGTTATTCTAAGGAAGATATTAAAAAATTTAAAGAAGAAGGTAAAATATAGTATGAAAGGAGTTAAAATGTCTTATGAGGTTATCATACGAGAAGATTGGTGTAAGGGATGTTATATTTGCCAGAAAATTTGTCCCAAGAATGTTTTTGAAAAAGCTGACAAGATTAATGATAAAGGAACTGTAATAGTAAAAGCTGTTAGAGAAGATGATTGCATTGGGTGCATGCAGTGTTCAACACACTGTCCCGATCTTGCAATTACGATAAAGAGCAAGGAGGAATAATATGGCAACAGAAATAAATAAAGTACCATTAAAAGAAGGTAAATATTTCATGCAGGGAGATGAAGCCTGTGCAAGAGGTGCTATTGCAGCTGGCTGTACTTTTTTTGCAGGATATCCTATTACTCCCGCAAGTGAAATTATGGAAACAATAGTTGAAAGATTTAATGATTTAGATAGAACTTTTGTACAGATGGAAGATGAAATAGGAGCTATGGGTGCTGTTATTGGGGCGTCATGGACAGGAGCAAAAAGCATGACAGCAACATCAGGGCCTGGGATGTCTCTAAAAATGGAAAATCTGGGACTTGGTATTATGACAGAAACGCCTGCTGTAGTTGTTGATGTACAGAGAACAGGTCCTTCTACCGGACAGGCAACAAGAACAGCACAGGGAGATTTAATGCAAGCCAGATGGGGAACACATGGCGAACATGAAATGATAGCTATATCTCCCTGGGGAGTAGAAGAGATCTATTATGAAACTATAAGAGCTTTTAATTTAGCTGAAAAATATAGAACACCGGTTATTGTTCTTTTGGAAGAGGCAACCGGTCATTTAAGGGAAGTTGTTAATGTAAAAAAAGAAGTTGAAGTTTACAATAGGAAAAAAGGAAATGATACTCCTCCATTTGGAGGATTTGAGCCATTAGAAAGAGTTCCCAGCATGCCATCTTTCGGAGATGGAGAAAGGTTACTTGTTACAGGTTCCACACATGATCCTAATGGATATAGAAAAACTCAGGATAGAGAAGTTCAGGAAAAACTTGTAGATCATTTAAGGTTAAAAATAAGTGAAAATCTTGATGATATATTAGAATATGAAGAATATTATACCGATGATATGGATAAATTAATTATTTCTTTTGGATTCGCAGCAAGGGCTGGCTTGCAGGCTGTTAAAAGAGCCAGAAATAATGGTGAGAAAGTAGGGATGTTGAGACTTAAAACTGTTTGGCCAATGCCTGTAAACAAAATAAAGGAACTTGGAGAAAAAGTTAAAAAAGTTGTAGTTCCCGAAATGAATCTGGGACAGCTGAGAAGAGAAGTTGAACGATTTGTAAAATGTCAGGTTGTTGGTGTAAACAGGGCTGATGGTGAAGTTATAGAGCCTGAAGAGATAATTAATAAAATATAATTAAGGAGGAAAAATGAAAACTGAATATTTAAAATATATAAGAAAAGAAGTTTTTCCAACTGCTTTTTGTCCAGGTTGTGGACATGGGATCTTACTTAATGCTTTTGTAAATGCGTTAGGTGAACTGAACTATGATCAGGATAATCTTGTAGTGGTTTCAGGGATTGGTTGTGGAGGATGGATTGGTTCACCTCATTTAAATGTTGATACCCTTCACACAACTCATGGAAGAGCTATTGCCTATGCTACTGGTGTAAAAAAAGCAAATCCTGATCTTGAGGTCGTTGTAATGAGTGGGGATGGTGATTTAGCTACTATTGGAGGAAATCATTTAATTCATGCTGCAAGGAGAAGATTACCAATTACTGTTATTTGTGGTAATAATAATATTTATGGGATGACAGGTGGCCAGGCATCAGCAACAACTCCAAAAGGAGCCAAAACAATGACAACACCTCTTGGAAATGAAGATAGACCTTTTGATCTGGTTAAACTTGTTAAAGGAGCTGGAGCAGATAACGTTTATAGATATACTGCGTATCATGCAAAACAATTAAAAGAAACTATAAAAGAAGCTATAAACAGTAACGAGTTTTATTTTCTCGATGTGCTTACCGGATGTCCTGTTCAATATGGTAAAAGAAATAATTTGAGAGACCCTATGAAAATGCTTGATCACTTCAAAGAGAAAAGTGAATTTTACAAAGATGAATATAAAAATGACAAAATAATGATTGGAAAATTTTAAGTAGAACTGAAGGGAGTGGGAAAAATGAAACAAATTATGTTTTCAGGTATTGGTGGCCAGGGAGTTATTTTAGCAGCAAATATATTAGCAAGAAGTG
>Ga0209925_1001459_pt1 | contig 11871 bp, 8 predicted proteins | sample SalPonR2_A_D1_MG_FD_185702 | JGI IMG/M metagenome (GOLD analysis project Ga0209925, IMG submission 185702) | Salt pond soil microbial communities from South San Francisco under conditions of wetland restoration - Salt Pond MetaG R2_A_D1_MG... ...
TGGCGGCCGACGTGGGGGGGGGCGGGGAGGAGGGGGCCGAGGCCCCCCTGCGGAAGACTTTATCCGAGACGTGCAGATTTTCGACGCGACGACGACCGTTCAGGCACCGAGTGCCGACGTGGTGGATCGACTGAGAGCCGTGAGCTTGGATGTGGATGTGGAGGCGATCACCTTGCCCCTCCGTCCCTGCCTGGGCTCGGCGGGGACGCCCGTGCGCGTGCTCACGAACCATTACAAGACGTCGTTGGACGGGAACAAGGTCCTCTACCAGTACGACGTGGCCATCGCCGAGGCGAGCGGGCAACCCATCGATAAGCTCCCGGCGCTCAAGTCCCGGATGATTTTGAAGGCGGCCTTGGCCCAAGCGCGAAGTCCGGACATCCCTGCGCTTCCCGTGGCGTACGACGGCCAGAAGAATTTATTCACCGTCAACGATACCGTGCTGGGGGGTACTCGCACCCTGACCGCGCGTCTGGAGCGGAAAGGGGGCGGGAAGAAGAAGAAGAAGGAGGAAGAGCAGTCCTTGGATGAGTACAGGGTCCAGGTGCAAATGGTGGGGGAGCGGCGCATGACGGATATCGTCGATTACGTGCAGGGCTGGGACACCTCCGCCCGGCCTCAGGATATGATCAATGCCCTTGATGTGGTCATGAAGGAAGAGGCCCTGAAGCTGTACGTAGAGATTGGCCGCGCCAAATTTTTCTCGCCCGAGAACCCGGCCACCATTTTCAACGGTCTCTTCCATGCCTACCGGGGTTTCTTCCAGTCCCTCCGCCCCACCCAGTCGGGTCTAACCTTGAATGTGGACCAGGCGGTGGCGGCCGTGATGCGGGACCAGCCCTTGGAGGAGTTTGTGGGCGCCTTGCTGCACATGGATGCCCCCCCCCGCCGGTTGGATGAGCGACAGGCACGGGCGGTTTCCAAGGCCGTGAAGGGGCTGAAAATCGAGGTGACACACCGGTCCAGCGGGCGTACCTACACCGTCATGGGTCTCTCCCCACAGCCTGCCGACCAGATCCGCTTTATGAACGAGGAAGTGGGGGCGGAACAGACGATTGCGGCCTACTTTCAAAGCAAGTACAAGAAGCAGCTTCGGTATCCCTCCCTTCATTGCGTGCGCATGGGCTCCAAACGCAAGCCCACGTTCTTCCCCATCGAGGTGTGCAAGGTGGTGGCGGGGCAGCGGATCCCGGAGCAGTTTATCCCGAACGTAGCGGCGGACATTGTGGACATCGCCGCGGTGCCTCCCTCCAACAGGTTCAACAAAGTATATAAGCAGGTGCAGGCGATCGCAGCGTCGGGGAAGCTGGCGGCCCAGTTTGGGTTGAAATTGGAGCCCAAGGTCCTGCGCGTCAAAGGCCGTTTTTTGCCCAGTCCGCGGGTAAGACGTGTGGCTGTGAAGAGAGGCTAGAGGCAACTAACGTTAGCGAAGACAAACATCGTCCTTGGTGGTCTTTCTAGCTACGGGGGGGGGGGGAACAGGGATGGTGGTGGCTGTGATAGGACGGTATGGGTCGTCCGAGGCCGGCGAAAGACTCTTGCCGCTTACCTCTCTTTCCCCGCCGTGCCCTACCACCCTTTTTTCTGGCGCTCGCAGGTCACGGTCAAGGGATTCAACGGCCGCGAACTGACCGAGCAGACTTCGGGAGGGGTCTGGTCGCTGATAAAGAAGATTTTCTACTCCCCCGCGTCCTTGTCCCATTGGAGTGTGGTGTCCTTTTGCGGCAGACACCGTTTGGACGACCAGACTGTGGGTAACTACATTGATGGTTTGCGGGACGCGTTGGGAAAGACAGGCGTCAGGGCCCCACCGCCTGAAAAGGTGATCTTCGCGGAGGACAAGCAAGACACGGTATCCAATTGCTTGCGGAAGGTGCTTCGTTACGGTCCGGGGGAGAAGCAGGGCGATCCCTCGAAGGTTGTTACGCAGCTGGTCGTGTGCCTGATCGAAAAAGAGGTGCCGATTTACACGGAAGTGAAGCGGGCGGCAGAGACCGTGCACGGGGTGATGACCCAGTGCGTGACGCGGGACAATGTGCGCAAGTGCAACTTTATGACGAATGTGAACATTTCTTTGAAGGTGAGGGAAACTTGAGGGGGCTCCGTTCGAATTTCGAAATTACAATGCTGATTTACCCCCCCCCGGTCTCTTCCGGCGACAGGTGAACGAGAAACTGGGCGGAATCAACAGCATAGTCGCCAAGGAGCACATGAGCTACATTCAGAAAAATCGGGTGATGATTCTAGGTGCGGATGTGAACCATGCGCGAGTGGGGTCAATGCGACCCTCCTTTGCGGCGGTGACAGGGTCCTTGGATGCAGACGCACGAAGGCATACCGCGGTGCTGCAGGCCCAGTCGCCCCGCCTGGAAATCATCCAGGTGAGGAAGAAGGAGCAAGTTCAAGGGGGAAGTCTCGCTGTACGCGGGGTCAATTAGGGCCTGGAAATATGCCCTTAGAGACATCGTACTCCCGTATTCATTTCTCTCTCTGTCTCCCGCAGGATTTGTCCAACATGGTGCAAAAACTGCTCCTCAAGTTTCACAAAACGACCGGGTCGCTCCCGCACAAGCTCATCTTCTATCGCGACGGGGTGTCGGAAGGGCAGTTCAAGGAAGTGCTTCAATACGAGGTGCGTTGCTGCTTGGTTGCTCTATACACTGTCATAAGAGACTCTTGTGTTGGATTTCTCGTCACGGATGCTAGGAAGATTTTATTGGCTAATTTTCTATTCTGCCTTTTTTCTGGGCTGTCGTGCTCTTTGGTCATCAGGTCCCCGCAGTCAAGAGCGCGTGCTCGAGAATCAACTCGAAATATGAGCCGAGCTTGACCTTCATTGTGGTCCAAAAACGGCACAACACTCGCTTTTATGGAGTGGAGCGTGCGGAGCAGGATGGAAAATCTGGGAATCTGAAATCCGGTGCGCTTCCTGGGGGTGAAAGTGGGACTTTACGAGCCTTCGGAATCGGGCTTCTTCCACGTTTTTTTCTCCTGCCTTGTGTTTCTGGCACCCTTTATTTTTCACTTCCCCCCCCTCCTCGCTTCCCCCCTCGCCCCTTTTCTTCAGGACTGGTTGTGGATGCGGGCGTGTGCCACCCATTCGAGTACGATTTTTTCCTGCTATCCCACGCGGGGCTTAAGGGAACCAGCAAGCCCTCATACTATAGGGTAAGGCGAAGAGAGGGGGGATGGCAAGAACGAAAAAATGGATGCCTGACCGATAAGATACTATTGCCTTCGCCTTTCCCGTCTTAGGTCCTCCGTGACGAATCCAAGATGGGCCCTGACGAGTTGCAGCAGCTCACCTACTTTCTATGCCATAACTACGCGCGCTGCACCCGCTCCGTGTCCATGGTGCCGGCGGTGTACTACTCCCATTTGGCGGCCAAACGTGCCCAGATCTTCTTGACGGACGATGCTTTGGCGAGCGAGAGTGGCACGGAGATGTCGACTGACGAGAATGACGAGACTGACATATATGCGGGGATAAACTGGGATGGGACGATGATCAAGATGAAATCGCCGGTGGTTGATAATATGTGGTTTCTCTGAGAGGTGGGAGGTGTTCTGAGAGGGGGTGTCTTAGAGAAGTACATCGCATCATGCCAGAAGGCGAATCAATCGTTGGTGACCCAAAAAAGAAGACAAGCTGTACAGAGAACAGGAGAGGAAGAGGAGACGATCTACAAGCAAGAGGGGATTAAAGGCACCCAAAGCCCGGGGAGATTCCAGCATCAAGGGCCGAGGCAGTGAAGGACTACAGGTTGTCGGAGTTGCTAGCAATGCCTAGAAATTAGGAAATATATTTAGCGAATGTTAACGATGAAGGCTCGACTAGTATCCAAAATGGCTGGCATGGTTATTAGGGATTTTTAATGGGGAGGAATAATGCATTTTTGGAAAGGAAGGAAGGATGATAAAGCGGTACATAAAATTTTTCACATGCACAAAAGGGTACGCATGAAAGTGTGAAGAGACTTGGGTCGAGCATCTAGGTCGGATTGTATTCATATGAGCACTTCTTTTCTAAAAATTCAATATTCATGAATTCTCGGGCGGGTCCCGTTCAGATGCGAACATTGACCGATTACTTAAAGGACACTTCTCCTGAGCATACATGATTCCTTCCCAGCACATTCATCTCACATCCCACTATTCAAAAAGTCCTCACAAAATATAATTCTGATCAACCTCGCTACCCTTCACGCGTTCGTCTTTTCGGTGTCTTGAGAGCTTTTCTGACGTACAAGGCCTCAAATCTTATTTCCACCGTCCTCAGTGATGCCGTCCTTTGCAGCCAAGGCCATTCCTTCTCATGTGACAGGTTGTCCTTATCGTAAGGAGGGCGACTGATCCTTGTGTTTTTTACTAACAGAGCCTTTCTACGATGAAATTTCTGCGGTTTGATGGAAGGGCGCGGACCTATCCTCTGGGTCATTGACATCTTCTAGTGTGCTCAGGTTAGACGTGTCGCCGCAAACCTCTTCTTCCGATGATCCTTACACTAGATTTGACTCTTGTCGAGAGTCTCCTTGTTGCTGCGTATCATCTTTGGGTCGTTGCTGTGGACCCGCGTCAGAGACATCGCCTCGAGCTTCCTCCTCCGCCGGTGCTTGGCCCTGTAGGCGCTGCTGCTGCTCTGGTTCTTCTTTTTGTTGCTCTGATTCTCCTTGTTCTTGTTCTTGCACTTCATTTCCTGCCCGTTGATCTGTGCTAGACCCTGAGACGTTATCCTGAGTCTGCTCTTCCGACGGGCGTGACACTTGTTGATTTTCTTGTTCGTGAGGCTCTTGACCGGCTCCGTGATGTGGCCCTTCTCTTGGCTCTTGACGGCCCTCTTCGTCGGGTTGTTGACTTTCCCCATGTTGGCCCTCCCCAGGCGGACCGCGAGGACGGACACGTAGACGGTTCTGCCGGGCGCCGTCGGACGACTCCTCTAGCGTCACGTTGTCCCCTACTCGGGGCAACGCTTCCCGCGCCTTCGTGTCGTTGAACACGTTCGGTGCGGTTATATCATAAAGGGCGTTGGGCGTGCTAACGTAGCTGAGGTTCACTTTAGGATACCCAGCAGGAGAAGGCATGATAAAACCGAAATGTTGTGATTCCTTGGGATGCAGAAACCCGCCCCGCAAAGGGAGATAGGTGTTGTTGGTGGCCGGGTCATATACCAAGTGCCAAGTGCCCGTCGACGAGGTAATATTCTCGATATACACTCCTACGCCACTCAAAGGATACTCGCCCGTGTTCGTGACACGGCCGCTCCAGACCACATAGCGAGTGTCTTTCCAATAAGATTCCTTCATTTGCTCTTTCACCAAAGTGGCGTTCGTCCCTTCGGGATTGGGGGGCGAGGGGATAATGGATGTCAGATTGAAAAACCTGCCATCTCCCGTCTGCCCATACAATGGTTCCACCTTTGCAAATGTATCACGGTTGGTATCTTGAATGAAGCCAAACGTCCACCTATCTCCATTACGAAGTGGTGCTCGATATTTAGGCAAATATTGGAAGGTATGGTTACTGTCAATGGTGTTCAAGCCCCACCACGCAGAGGTGTTGCTGAAATCCTCAATTTGAACAGCAAGTTGAGTTACATCTCCAGGACCGTCATTTCGAATGCTCACTTTGTATATTTGCGTGCTTCCTTTCGAAGGAGTCGTGAAGTTCACAAAAGCATTGTATACGACACTGAGCGTCGGACGGATGTACATGTTCTGATCAACATTTGCATCCTCACGAGGCGCGAACGTGACATTGGATACCGTAGGAAAGGGATTTAAGTCTTCCATTCGACCGTAATCCATGGGAGCGTGTGCATTCTGGCCACGAGCAACGGTCGCGACGGCAACGAATGTGGAAATCCAAACGACGAAATGCTTTACAAGCGGGAGGAGATAGACCATTTTTTTGATCTTGTATACCGCTACGGCTCAAACCTAGTAAAATTTAATGCATAGATCAGTATCATTCTTAGCGCTTTCATCGCTTTAAGCTACTTTCGAAAAGCACTCTTTGCCTTGCAGTCGAGCATTCTTCAAACTTCACGCAAAAGCTGGCCTTACAATCGAATCTTTGGCCAACAGAACACTTCACGGGTCCACCTTCTCATTCCAAGAAAATTCAGGGAAATAATGAGTTTTTTTTCGGAATCGTGTGGGTCAGGGAAGGAAGTTTGCTTCGGTTTAGCGCAGGAACAGGGGAGGTTAGCGACACGTACTCGCCTTCCAAAGAAGCTGGACGACCGTGGCGAAGGACGCGACATTCTGGTGAAATATGGAATTTTAGACTTGTATTGTCCGCCATTTGATCGCTCTTGTCCCCACAGACAGGGCCATGGTCTCAGCGACCTTGCACGTTCACATCGGTCAGTGCGGAAACCAGATAGGAGAGCAGTTTTGGACCCTGGCCGCAGACGATTTTGCCGCTGCCGCCGACAACGGCGATGCTTCTTCATTAAGCCCCCAATACCCCCATCCATTGTTCCATGAGCAGGATGGTCGGGCTGCCGCAGTCTTCGTGGATAGCGAGGCTAAGGTTGTTGATCGCCTTCGCAAGAATTCTCGATTGGCCAGCGTCCTCCGTAAGGAAGCTTGCATTACGGACAGCTCCGGCCGTGCTAACAACTGGGCCATGGGGTTTACTACGTCTTGTAAAGAACTAGCTCAGAGCCGCGGGCTATTTTATTCCACTGTAAACGTCCTTCGACGGGAATTAGAGCGGATAGACTCCCTTCAAAGCCTAGTTATCTACCACAGCTTGGCGGGTGGGACGGGTTCAGGCGTCGGTTCCGCGCTCTTCCAGTACCTGCGAGAGGCCTGCCCCTCCGTGAACATCACTTCATGTTCGGTGGGACCGTTTTCAACGGGTGACTGCGCAACGCAGTGGTACAACTCAACGTTTACCTTGAACGCCCTCAGTGAGCATGCGGATACTGTCCTATACCGAGATAATGATCAGTTGCTCGGAGAGTACCTGCGGGTGGCTGGCGCGGCCCAAGGGACGGGCAGGAGGGGGATGTCCGGCGGACGAGGGCTTGCACTTGCCACGTCAAAGGCGTCGATGGGGCGTTTGAACGAGAGTCTGGCCGCTGACCTGGCCTGTCTCCTCTTCCCCACAGTGACCTCCCCCTCGATTCCAACCTGTGGGGGGGGGGGGTACCGGGCCTGGGACGCACTGGCACTGCAGCACGACTGCACGCCCTTCAAGTACGCTAAATTCGTCGACAATCGCTCTTCCTGGTCCACGTCCACTGCGACTACCCTTCCAACGTCCTCTGTCTCCTTCAAAGCTGCTGCCGGGCACGGCCTTCACCACTTGCCAGATGGCAGGCTTGGGGGAGCAGGCGGAGGCCAATGGGCCGATGAATGCGTCTACCTAGGCAAGGACGTGATCGCAAGCTTTCCAACGGAGGATGTGAGGGGGAAAGCCAACGTGACGCTGGCCGCTCAGATGACCGTGCGAGGGGTGGATCTGCCGGGCACGGGCCCACACGTCCCAGGGCAGGAGCAGGTCTCCTTGTCCGAACACCCCCGAGGCAAGGGGGGACCGCAAAAGAGCGGGCAATGTCGGGATTCCAACAGAAACCACCAGAAGCCCCAGACAAGCAACCCATATCTCCCCCCTACCCCTTGGCACCCCGGCCTGACAGCCTTCCTCCACCACGACCTCCCGCGGGCTCTCCGTCTCCCATCCTGGCGGCAGGGGTCGCCCATCGGAACCGTCTTCTCCTCCCACTCCCAGCCCTCTATCCTTCCTTGCACGTCCGTGCCTGCTGCCCGGCCTTTCTCCTCCTCAAGTCCCGGTGTAGCAATCTGCGCCAACCGGACACACATGTCCAGCACGGTCGAAAAAATCCTAGGGCGAGCAGAGGAGATGGCTGAACACCGGGCGTACTTGCATTGGTTCCATCGACACGGCATTGAGGACGACGATTTTACGGCAGCATTTGAAGGCCTGCGACGTGTCAAGGAGGAATATGATGAGTTGGGGTCGGGGTCGGACAGGGCGCTTAGAGACATGTCGGGAAGAAGGCGAATTCGGGATTACAGATAGGTGTGATGATTGCGTCTTCCAGAGGCCTTTTTTGAGACCCGCTCAAACAAAGTCATGAGATGTCAACAACGTTGTAAAGTCCTTGGCGGGGTTGTCTGTAAAAAGTGGCAGGACGGAGTGGTCGGTCCCCGAGTAGTATTTTCATCAGCTGGAACAGGGCAAGGAACTGGTATGGCTACGGACATCTACAATTTTCAAATGTGAGGCAACAAATTTTCCAGTGTGACTGAGATTTATTTTTCGTGGAGGCGTCCGTCGTTTCGCTTTCTTTTTTTCTGTCATACCCATTTCACCCCAGAAATTTCTCCATCTCGAGACCTCTATTCTCCAATTTCATTCATGGACTTCCATTACCACACCATAAGGGTTTCCCTCCTCATTATGCTTACCTGGATTATCTTATTGTCAACACAAGAATGCTCTTACAAAGTTCCCTTCAGCCCCAAGGCACAGGAGCTTTGGTGGACACAACTATACGCGTATGCCCTGCCCTCTATCATGTTATGGTCTTCAAGCTGGTACGACGAAGATGAAAAAATACATTGTCCAAAAACTATCAAGTATTTTCCTGCACGTATATTCCTATTTTTCCATCCCAAACGCAGTGCGAGGGTTGACGAGTCGCACATCTGTGCCATGCACTTGATGCCGCTGCCTGCCATCTTGTGTTTCAAAATGTACATTGCACGAATCCATCCATCGATCTTTTTTCCAAAATGAATCACAAAAATGATTCAAATGCTACTGCACTGCCTTAGCACGGGTCAAAAATAAAAATCACGGAAAGGTCATAGACGCACTGGAAAGCGATGCTTCCCGTGTCCCCTCGCTGCCTCCTCGCCGCTGGAGCTGCTACTTGCCTTGCCTACGCCGACACTTATGTTCTTCTACCGACAGGCGAGCGCCCAAACGCACCCTCATGGGCCTTCCTTTGTTTCTTCATTTCCTGACAGGGGAGGCACGGTGGTAGCGGCATTGGAGTAGGCCACTAAATTCTTTAGTGTCGCGGACCTGAAAATGAGCACCTTCCCAACGGCGTCCTCGCCCCCCCGTTCACCGACACATGCAACCCCTCAACCCGCTTCCCCAACCCTCGTGGAGACCACGTCGCCGCCATTACCACCGCTGTCGGCTGCGTCCACACGTACAGGTCCAGCGTCGGCGGCGGGCGGAGTCTGGACGAAATCATCGTTTAGTCCGCGCACACCCGGTTTGTGCTCCAAGGACCTGAACGACTTTGACTTCGACGGCATCGATAAAGATTTGGAACGCTTTCAACAAGACGAACTGGTCAAGCAAGCACTTTCGAGAGGGGTGGAATTGAAGGGATACTCGGCGCAGATTGAGCAGGAATTGAAAGAGGTGGAGATGGAGTCGGTGAAAGAGTACGTTCAACAATCCTCGAATGTAGCGGCGCTCCATGGTCAGATCCAATCGTGCGATATGATCCTGGCACGCATGCAGGAGATGCTGCTGGGCTTTCAAGCAGATCTAGGTGGAATCAGCGATGAAATCCGACACTTGCAGGAAGAGTCACGCTCTATGAGTATCAAACTCCAGAACCGGCGGGACGTGGAGGCCCAGCTCCAAAAGTTTCTGGACAAAATGGTCTTGCCCCCCGACATGGTCTCCACGCTGACTGGGAAGGAAGTCAGCGATGCCTACATGGAATACATTGTCAATTTGAACAGCAAACTCGCCTACATATCTCAGACCCGGCCTGCGCCGGATGGGAGCAGTCTGGACATGGCACCGAAGGAAACCGCAGCGGGGAAAGAAATGGCACCCAAGTTGGAGAAACTCCGACTCAAAGCTGTGGCCAAGGGCCGCGATTACTTCTTGCAGCGCATCGCGGAGCTACGGAATCCAAAGACCCACGTGCAGATGGTCCAGCAACATGGCTTGTTGAAATACAAGCACCTGTACAAATTTCTGGTGAACGCGGCGCCGGAAGTCGCGGAAGACGTGCGGACGACCTACGTGGAGACGATGGGCAAGACCGTCTTCAGCCTTTTCCGAGCCTACCACGCCCAGCTCCAGAAGCTGGTGGTGGAGGTGGCGAACAAGAACGACCTGATCGCGGTGGAGGAGTCGGCCGTGCGGGGCCTGTTTTCGAGTCGGGTCGACTTGGGGAAGCGGGGGGATGCCTTCTCCTTGGGCGGACGTGACCAGGTGTTGGGGACGGTGGAGGACGAGCCCATACTCGTGCACATTGCGCAGGCGCAAAAGGCCCAGTACCCCTACGAGGTATGCCTCCGCAGCGTCTTCAAACATTTGACGGAGGCGGCCACCTGTGAATTTTTGTTTTGCCACGATTTCTTCGATGCACATGCTCCCGAACCGGCAGGACAGAACGATTCTGGCCACCGGGGGACCGAGACGTTTAACGCCGTTTTTGCACGGACGCTGAGCTTGTGTCTAGAAAACTTGGAGAACTATTTGTTCAATTGCTACGATGCCATTTCGCTTCTCTTGATGATCCGACTCACCATTTTTTTCCGGAGAATCATGCAGCGGCGGCGGATACCCGTGCTGGACGCATTCTACGACCGGGTTACCATGTTGTTATGGCCCCGTTTCAAGGCGATATTCGACGCCAACCTAAAGAGCGTTCGGACGGCCAATGCGAAGAAGTTGGGGGGGGTGGACTTGCACCCGCATTACGTGTCGAGGCGATACGCCGAGTTCACAGCCACGTGTCTAGCTCTGCACGCGGCGGCATACCCCAGTGGTGGCTACAGGGGGGCACCCGCGGCGGTCTTGCCTCCCGTAATGCAGACGGGCGGGGAGGACATGCTCCTCCACGACGTGTCGACGCTGACACGAGAGATCTTGACTTTGCTGCAGCGGCTGGCCGAACGCCAACGGGGAATCAAGGAACGCTATGTCTTTCTGATCAACAATTGCGACCAGATCTTGAACGTCTTCCACGAACGGAGGGTGGAGGGGGAAGAGCGGCGTCGCTTTGAAGAGGCTCTGGCGCACCAGCGGGAGCTCTTTGTCGAGGAGGAATTGAAAACCGCATCCTTCGGCCGATTGATTGCCTTTGTCAAGGACTCAGAGGCGACTGCCGCCAGCGCCCTTAGTGAGGGCCGAGAAGGGCCTCTGGAGGTGGATGCGGGAAAAGCCGAGCAGCTGGTGAGGGAATTTGCGGCATCCTGGAAAGCGGGCATAGAAGCGATCTACAGAGACGTGATGGCATACTTTGCGAATTTCAAAAACGGAATGGAGATTTTGAAGCAGGTGTTGACGCAACTGCTCTTGTACTATACGCGCTTTCAAGAAATCTTGAAGAAAGCTTGGCCCCGGGATCCGCCCGCCTTCGCCCAAGACGTCGTTCAAACCAGTCAGATCCTTTCGGAGATTCGGAAGTACAACCGGACATTTTAAAAGGGCGGGAGAGCCGGCCAGGATGGAGGCCTCATGTTCACATGCATGCATATGTCAAAAGGGGCAGACTGTGCGTCGCAACACGACACAGTACGATAAAACTCGGAGGAAGAGCGCAGAAAATGCTACGAAATCAAAACCTCTACTATGTGTACGATGGCCATCGCTCCAATCTTCTGAATCTGTGCGTCTCACGCTCCTGCATTTTGTTCATTCTTGTAGAGTTCTACCTGTACACTTGATACGCATGCCATTTACAAGTCCTTGGCCCCGTCCTCCCCCTTGTCCTCCCCCCCGACCTCCCTTAGCACCCCTGACTCCCTCCTTCTTTCCAATCGCTCCGTCAGTGCCTGCAGGGCGGAGACACGCCCGTTCGGGTCCAAGCTGTCCAAGACCGGCTCCAACAGCGCCAGGTCCAGGGCCGCGCGA
>Ga0209925_1001466_pt1 | contig 11841 bp, 9 predicted proteins | sample SalPonR2_A_D1_MG_FD_185702 | JGI IMG/M metagenome (GOLD analysis project Ga0209925, IMG submission 185702) | Salt pond soil microbial communities from South San Francisco under conditions of wetland restoration - Salt Pond MetaG R2_A_D1_MG... ...
TGGGGTACGCGATCACCGAACAGGATGCGCGGCTGGATGAGCTGAGCTATTTCGCGCTTGCGCAGGCCATCGAGGCGCAGCACGGTATCCCCGCGCCCGCCGACGCCACCGAATTCGCCCGTTACCTGCCGCAGGTGATCGAACACTGGGCGCGCGGGGATCTTGCGGATGTGCCCGAGACGTTCGAGCATTTCACCACGCGCATCACCGGCCTGATCGACGATATCTGCCATCATCCGGGACGCATCCTGATTGTCACGTCGGGGGGTGTGATAGGCATGGTGATGCGGCACACGCTCGGCCTCGATATTCCCGGCATGTCCAAGGTCATGCTGCAGGTGATGAACAGTTCGCTGCACCGGCTTGAACATGTCCACGATATGCTGATGCTGGGCACATTCAACGCCACGCCCCATCTCGACACACCAGATCGGGCGCATGCCCGCACCTTCATCTGAACAAGAGGACCTGCGCCATGAAACTCTATTACGCCAAGGGCACCATCGCCATTGCCACCGCTATCGCCCTGCACGAGGCGGGGCTTGATTTCGAGCCGGTGCATCTTGATTTCCGTGCCGGAGAGCAGACCGGGCCGGAGTATCAGGCGATCAATCCCAAGGGTCGCGTGCCGGCGCTTGTCACCGATCAGGGCATCCTGACCGAAACAGGTGCGATCCTCGATTACATCGCCGATATCGCGCCCGCCGCCGGGCTGCGCCCCTCAGGCCCTTATGAGGCCGCCAAGATGCGCGAGGCGATGTGCTATCTCGCCTCGACCATGCATGTGAACCACGCCCACAAGATGCGTAGTCATCGGTGGGCGAGTGAGGAGAGTTCTTTCGCTGACATGAAGGCCAAGTCGGTGCAGACCATGACCGAAAGCGCAACCCATGTCGAAAACCATATGCTGCAAGGGCCCTATGTTTTGGGCGAGACGTTCTCGCTGGCCGATCCTTATCTCTATGTCGCCTGCAACTGGCTGGAGGGTGATGGCGTGACCGTCGCCGATTATCCCAAGATCACCGCTTTCATCGAGGCGATGCGCGGCCGCGCCTCGGTGGCGCAGGTCATCGCCGACAACATGATCTGAGGGCGCGCGCATGACACATCTCTGGGTCCGGGCCGAACAGCGGCCCAACGAGGAACGCGTCGGGCTGACACCCGAGGGGGCCGCGCAACTGGTTGCCAAGGGTATCCGTGTGACGGTGGAGGACAGCCACACCCGTGCCATCCCGATTGACGGCTACCGGGCGGCGGGCTGCGAGATCGCGGCGGAGAATTCCTGGCCCTCCGCGCCCAACGACGCGATCATCTTCGGCCTCAAGGAACTGCCTGAGGACGGCACCCCCCTGCCGCATCGCCACATCATGTTCGGCCATGCCTTCAAGGGGCAGCACGCGGGCAAACGCCTGCTTGAGCGATTCAAGGCCGGGGGCGGCACGCTCTACGACCTCGAATATCTGGTGGACGAGGATGGCCGCCGCGTCGCCGCCTTCGGCTATTGGGCCGGCTATGCGGGGGCGGCGGTGTCGCTGATGTCATGGGCGGCGCAACAGGGCGGCGGCACCTGCCCGGCCGTGGGCACCTATCCGGGGCGCGATGCGCTACTCGCGGCGCTTGGGGCGCAGCTTGATAGCATCGGCGCGGTGCGTCCCTCGGCCATCGTCATCGGCGCGCTTGGCCGTGTCGGCACCGGCGCGGCGGATCTGTGCGAGGCCATGGGCGTGACCGTCACAAGGTGGGACATGGCCGAGACCGCCAAGGGTGGGCCGTTCCCGGAAATCCTCGACCACGAGATTTTCCTCAACTGCATCTTCGCGCGGCCCGGTACGCCGGTGTTCGTGCCGAAATCCGCTGTGACCGAACCCCGCCGCCTGACCGTGATCGGCGACGTCGCCTGCGACCCCGACAGCGATTACAATCCGGTGCCGGTCTATGACCGCGCCACCACATGGGCCGACCCGGCGGTGCGGGTCCACGATGCGCCGCCGCTCGACGTGATGGCCATCGACAACCTGCCCTCGCTCCTGCCGGTGGAATCCTCGCAGGATTACGCAGGGCAATTACTGCCATCGCTGCTGACCCTCGACGCGATTGATCACGGGGTCTGGGCGCGGGCTGAGGAGACGTTCAAAACACATATGAAGGAGGTCTGAGACATGACAATTCATTGGTGCGGCACCGGCCTTTCGGCCATTCCCGGTCTGCGGCGGCTGATCGAGGCGGGCCATGACGTGGCCGTCTGGAACCGCTCGACCGACAAGGCAGAGGCCGCCGTGGGCGATCTGACCGACCGGATCAACGCCTTTGACAAGGACGCGCTCGCCGGGGTGCTTGCACCCGGCGACGTGGTCGTCTCGATGCTGCCCGGCGACTGGCATGTGCCGCTGGCCGAGCTTTGCCTTGAGAAGGGCGCGCATTTCGTATCGTCGTCCTATATCGCCCCCGAGATGCGGACGCTCGATGAGGCGGCGCGCGACAAGGGACTGTGCCTTGTCAACGAGATCGGACTCGACCCGGGCATCGACCACCTGATGGCGCATCACATGGTGGCCGAGTATCGCGCGTCCCGGGCGTTTGATGCGGGTAATGATCTGTCGTTCACCTCCTACTGCGGCGGCGTGCCGAAAGTGCCAAACCCCTTCCGCTACAAGTTCAGCTGGTCGCCCTTGGGCGTGCTCAAGGCGCTGCGCTCGCCGTCGCGCTCGATCCGGGACTTCTCTGAACTCAACGTCGCGCGGCCCTGGGATGCGCTCTCGAGCTACGACGCGCCGCTGTCTACCCCTGAGACCTTCGAGGTCTACCCCAATCGCGATTCGATCCCCTTCATCGCCGATTACCGGTTCGATCCCGACTGGCGGATCAAGGATTTCGTGCGCGGAACGCTGCGGCTCAATGGCTGGTCGGAGGCGTGGAAGGATATCTTTGCAGAGATCGAGACGCTGGAGGGCGCGGCTGGTGATGCGCGGCTGAAGGAGATGTCGGATCAGTTCTGGCAAGAGCATGCGTATGACGAGGGCGAGGCGGATCGCGTCGTGCTCTGCGTCGATCTGAAGGCGGAAAAGGCAGGGCAACCGGTTTGGCACAAGACCTACGTGATGGATGCCTGGGGAGATGCGCGCGGCACGGCGATGGCGCGGCTGGTGTCGATCCCGGTGTCGCTAGCGGTCGAATCGGTTCTGGCGCGCGAGATCCCGGCAGGAGTCACCCCGGCTCCGCATGACCCGAAACTGGTCGCGCGCTATCTGGATGAGGTCGGCCACCTCGCGCAGCATTTGCAGGTGGTGGATCATCTCACCTGAGGCGGAGTGCGGGGCGGTATGTGACCGCCCCGCAGATGCTCAGCCGACCACGTTGAACTCGGGACCGTAGGGATAGCCGGTGATGTTCTCGTTGCCGTCTTCGGTGATCACGAGGATGTCGTGCTCGCGGTAGCCGCCCGCGCCGGGTTGATCCGCGCCCAGCGTCAGCATCGGCTCCATCGAGATGACCATGCCCGGCTCCAGCACCGTGTCGATATCCTCGCGCAGTTCGAGCCCGGCCTCGCGGCCATAGTAATGGCTCAGGATGCCGAAGCTGTGGCCGTAGCCGAAGGTGCGGTATTGCAGCAGATCGCGCGCCTCGAAGAAGGCGTTGATCTGCTGTGTGACCTCGGCGCAGCTCACCCCCGGTTTCAACAGCGACATGCCATAGTCATGGGCGGCGACATTGGCCTCCCAGATCGCACGGCTGGCCGCATCCACCTCTCCGGCGAACATGGTGCGTTCCAGCGCCACGTAATAGCCCGAAACCATCGGGAAGGTATTGAGCGACAGGATGTCTCCACGCTCGATCGCCCGCGCCGTCACCGGGTTATGCGCGCCGTCGGTATTGATGCCGGACTGGAACCACACCCATGTGTCGCGATACTCGGCATCGGGAAAGCGTTTCGCGATCTCCGCCTCCATCGCGTCGCGCCCCGCCATGGCGACGTCGATCTCGCGCGCACCGATTTTAACGGCGTCGCGGATCGCATAACCGCCCACATCGGCGACCTGCGCGCAGGAGCGGATCAAAGCGATCTCGGCCTCGGATTTGCGCATCCGCTGGCGCATCGTGGCCGGGGCGAGATCGACCATCGTCAGCGGCTTGAGGAAATCCTCCAGCTTGTCGCGCTGCATCAGCGTCAGGTGATCGCCCTCGTAGCCGATGACACCTCCCTCGCCCGCGACCTCGCGCACCGCGCGCCAGAAATTGTCGCGCTGCCAGTCGGTATAGGTGATGTTGTCGCAAAAGCACCGCCGCCACGGTTGCCCGGCGTCAATGCCCGCGCTGATCGTCACGCAGTCGGTTTCGGTCACGACAAGGCCATAGGGCCGCCCGAAGGAACAGTAGAGAAAGCCCGAGTAATAGGCGATGTTGTGCATCGAGGTGAGGACGGCGGCGCTTGCGCCTGCCTCTTCCATCAGGCTGCGCAGGCCCGCGATCCGGGCCTCGTATTCGGATATGGCAAAGGGCAGCGGGGCCTTTTCGCCGTTGTGAAAGCGGTAGAACTCTGGACGTGCAGTCATAGTGACCCTCCTTGCAAAAGAAGGTCCCGGCGTTCAGGACTGTTGGGAAAGGCCCTGATCGGGACGACGCCATCGCCCGGGCCTGATGCCTGCTTTGCGTAAAGCGCGCGCTCTGGCAAGATCATTTGCGACCGAGAGGGAGATTTGCGGCATGAAAACGCAGGTGGGTGCGCGAAACCTGATCACCGATGTTGCGGGGGTGCGGGTCGGAAATGCGCAGGACATGCGCCTGCGCTCGGGCGTGACGGTGCTTGTTTCAGATGCACCCTTCACTGCCGGGTTACACGTCATGGGCGGCGCACCGGGGTCGCGTGAGACCGACCTGCTGGCCCCCGACCGCGTGGTGGAGCGGGTCGATGCGCTGGTGCTCTCGGGTGGGTCGGCCTTTGGACTCGATGCCGCCTCGGGCGTGGCGGACGGGCTGCGCGACATGGGGCGCGGCTTTGCCGTGGGGGATGTGCGCGTACCGATCGTGCCGGGGGCGATTCTTTTTGATCTTTTGAACGGGGGTGACAAGGACTGGTCCGACAACCCCTATAGGGCACTTGGCCGCGCGGCGCTCGCGGCGGCATCGGACGCGTTCGATATCGGCAGCACCGGGGCGGGCGCCGGTGCGACCACGGCAACCCTCAAGGGCGGGCTTGGCTCCGCCTCGGCGGTTCTGCCCGACGGCAGCACGGTGGGCGCTCTGGTCGCCGTGAATGCGCTCGGCTCCGCGACGGTGGGTGAGGGGCCGGAATTCTGGGCGGCTCCGTTCGAGCTGGAGCAGGAATTCGGCGGGTTGGGCGCAGCAAGCGCCTATGCTGATCCGGGCCTTGCGCCGACGAAGCTTGCACAGCACGCCAACACCACCATCGGGATTGTCTCCACCGATGCAACTCTGACACAGGCGCAGTGCACACGGCTGGCCACGGCGGCGCATGACGGGTTCGCCCGCGCGCTGGTGCCGTCGCATACGCTGATGGACGGCGACCTGATCTTTGCCGCCGCAACCGGCATGCGCCCCGCCCCCGATCTCGCGGGGCAGGTGGTGCTGGGCCATGCGGCGGCCTGCGTCATGGCGCGGGCGATTGCGCGAGCGGTATTCAGCGCGCGCAGCCTACCCGGCGACGCCCTGCCGTCGTGGCAGGACCGGTTCGGCGGCGCGGCTTGTGCGGGGGGCTGACGCACAATATGGTCGTGCCGGGGCAGGCAGAGCAAGAAAGACCGCGATATGACGTCTCTTGGATCACGCATGGTGGAGTGCCTCGGCCCGATCCGCGTCGTCAACCTTCCCTCCCGTTCCGACCGCCGCCGCGAATTCGCGGCTCAACTGATGCGAATCGGGCTTGGCTTCGATCATCCGCAGGTGTCGATCTTCGAGGCGATCCGGCCTGACAGTCTGGCCGGGTTTCCCACGCTTGGTGCGCGCGGCTGCTTTCTGAGCCATCTTGAAATTTTGCGGGCCGCCCGTGACGCAGACGTGTCAAGCATCGCGATTTGCGAGGACGATCTGGATTTCAGTGCCGATTTCGAACGCCGCGCCCCGGACCTGCTGGAGACGCTGGCGGCACGTGATTGGGATATCTTCTATGGCGGGTTCGATGCCGTGGCGCATGGCATGGACGTGGCACCTGGTCTGATCTCCCTCGACCCCAAGCAGAATGTTTTGTGCAGTCACTTCATGGCCTTGCGTCGTCCGGCCATCCATGCGCTGGTGCCCTACCTGACGGCCATAACCGAGCGCGACGTTGGCGATCCGGCGGGTGGGCCGATGCATGTCGATGGGGCCTATTCGCATTTCCGGGCAGATCATCCGCAGATGGCGACGCTCTCGGTGTCGCCGACGCTTGGCGTGCAGCGGCCGTCGCGCACCGATGTACATGACTTGCGCTGGTTTGACCGCGTGCCGCTGGTGCGGGATACGGCGCAGCTTTATCGGCGTCTGCGCGGCGCGATGCGGTAGCCGCGAAAACCCCGCTTGCAAATCCGCGCCAAGCCGCCTATATCCCCGTCAACAGCGGCGCTTTCGGGTCCACTCCGAAGGCTCCACCGGAAAGTGTGACGGGCCGCGCGCCCGTTTTTTTGTGTCTGGAAACCATGACCAACGACCTGATTGCCAAAGCCGCGATTGATCGCAGACTTGCCGAGATCATCACCCCGGTGATCGAGGATATGGGCTATGAGTTGGTGCGCGTGCGCCTGATGGGCGGCAAGACGCACACGTTGCAGATCATGGCCGACAAGCCTGACGGCGGGATCGAGGTGGATGATTGCGCCGAGATCAGCGCCGCCGTCAGCGCCATTCTCGATGTCGAGGACCCGATTATCGACGCCTACACGCTGGAAGTGTCGAGCCCCGGTATCGATCGGCCGCTGACCCGCCTCAAGGATTTCGAGATGTTCGAGGGCTACGAGGCCAAGCTTGAGACCTCGGAGATGATCGACGGGCGCAAGCGCTTCAAGGGCATGCTGGCCGGGGTCGAGGGCAACGAGGTGCTGATCAATGTCGAAGAGGGCACCATTGGGCTCGATTTCGACTGGCTGAGCGACGCCAAGCTGGTGCTGACCGACGAGCTGATCCGCGAGATGCTGCGACAGCGCAAAGCGGCAGGTGCCATCAACGAAGAAAATTTTGACGAGATCGAAACCGATAGCGGTTCTGAGGAGGACTGAGACCATGGCAATCACATCGGCCAACCAGCTTGAGCTGTTGCAGACCGCAGAGGCAGTCGCGCGCGAGAAGATGATCGATCCGGGCCTCGTGGTCGAGGCGATGGAAGAGAGCCTCGCCCGCGCCGCCAAGAGCCGCTACGGCAGCGAGATGGATATCCGCGTGAGCATCGACCGCAAGACCGGTCGCGCCAAGTTTACGCGTGTGCGCACGGTGGTCGAGGACGAGGAGCTTGAGAATTATCAGGCCGAAATGACCGTGGAGCAGGCCAAGCAGTATCTCGAAGAGCCCAAGGTTGGCGATACCTTTGTGGAGGAAGTCCCCCCCGTCGAGATGGGCCGAATCGCCGCGCAAAGCGCCAAGCAGGTAATCCTGCAAAAGGTGCGCGAGGCCGAGCGCGACCGCCAATACGAGGAATTCAAGGACCGTGCGGGCACCATCATCAACGGTGTCGTCAAGCGCGAGGAATACGGCAATGTCATCGTCGACGTGGGCGCGGGTGAAGGTATCCTGCGTCGCAACGAAAAAATCGGGCGCGAGGCGTATCGCCCCAATGACCGCATCCGCTGTTACGTCAAGGACGTGCGCCGCGAACAGCGTGGACCGCAGATTTTCCTCAGCCGGACAGAGCCGCAATTCATGGCCGAACTCTTCAAGATGGAGGTGCCGGAAATCTACGACGGCATCATCGAGATCAAGGCCGTGGCCCGCGATCCTGGCAGCCGTGCCAAGATCGCCGTGATTTCCTATGACAGTTCGATCGATCCGGTCGGTGCGTGCGTGGGCATGCGCGGCAGCCGCGTGCAGGCGGTGGTCAATGAGCTTCAGGGGGAAAAGATCGACATCATCCCTTGGAACGAGGATCAGGCGACGTTCCTCGTCAACGCGTTGCAGCCTGCCGAGGTCAGTAAGGTGGTGATCGACGAGGACGCGCAGCGCATTGAGGTGGTCGTGCCCGAAGAGCAGCTGAGCCTTGCCATCGGACGCCGCGGTCAGAACGTGCGTTTGGCCAGCCAGCTGACCGGGCTCGACATCGATATCATGACCGAGGCCGAAGACAGCGAACGCCGTCAGAAGGAATTCGAAGAGCGGACCAAGCTCTTCATGGACACGCTCGATCTCGACGAGTTCTTCGCGCAGCTTCTGGTCGCCGAAGGGTTCACCACGCTGGAAGAAGTCGCCTATGTCGAACTGGACGAGCTTCTGGTGATCGACGGTGTCGACGAGGACACCGCCGGCGAGCTTCAGGCGCGGGCACGTGACGTGCTCGAGGCACAGGCCGCCGCGGCGCTTGCCAAGGCGCGCGAGTTGGGGGTTGAGGACAGTCTTGTTGAATTCGAGGGTCTGACACCCCAGATGGTACAGGCCTTGGCAGAGGATGACGTCAAATCGCTCGAGGATTTCGCAACCTGCGCCGATTGGGAACTTGCCGGTGGCTGGACCACTGTCGACGGTGAGCGTGTCAAAGACGACGGCATTCTGGAGAAGTTTGACGTCTCGCTCGAAGAGGCGCAGAATATGGTGATGACCGCACGCGTCATGCTCGGCTGGGTCGATCCGGCGGATCTGGAGCCAGAGGTCGAAGAGACCGATGGCGATGATCAGGAGGCTGAGGCCTGATTTATCAGGCCTCGGAGGCACCTGATGGGGCGCGGCGGGCAACCCAAAGACCGGAGCGACGGTCCAGAGCGTAAATGCATCGCCACGGGCGAGGTGCAGCCGAAACATGGTCTGATCCGGTTCGTGATCGGCCCCGAAGGCCAGATCGCCCCTGACCTGGCCGAAAAGCTGCCGGGACGTGGCATCTGGGTGTCGGCGGATCGTGCGGCACTGGCCAAGGCCGCCAAGAAAGGGCTGTTCGCCCGCGCCGCGCGGCAGCCGGTTAACGTGCCCGAGGATCTGGTGGAGCAGGTCGAAACGCTTCTGACGCAACGGGTGCTGAACCTGATCAGCCTCATGCGCAAGGGCGGCGCGGCGACCTCGGGCTATGAGCGGGTAAAGGACTGGCTGGCCAAGGACGAGGCCGAGGTTCTGATTCAGGCCAGCGACGGCTCGGAGCGTGGAAAATCGAAACTGAGCACGCCCTATGGCGGCTCGTTCATCGGCTGGCTTTCGGCGGATGAACTGGGTCAGGCCTTCGGGCGTCAAAGCACAATCCATGCGGCACTGGGTGCTGGAGGTTTGTGCAAACGTGTTGTAGAGGAGGCGGCAAGACTGAAAGGTCTGCGCGTCTCGGACGGCGAGACTGCGCGCCGGAAAGGAAAGTAAGAGAATATGAGCGACAACGACGGAAAGAAACCTTTGGGTGTGCGTGGCGGCGGGTCCCGGCCGGGGAACGTGAAGCAGAGCTTCAGCCATGGCCGGACCAAGAACGTCGTGGTGGAAACCAAGCGCAAGCGCGTGGTCGTGCCCAAGCCGAGCGCCGCGCCCGGTGCGGCAGGCGCAGCGCAGAAATCCGCTGGCCAGGCGAGCTCTGCCAAGCGTCCTGCCGGGATTTCCGACGCTGAGATGGAGCGCCGGATGAAGGCGCTTGCCGCTGCCAAGGCGCGCGAGACCGAAGACGCCGCCAAGCGTGAGGCCGAGGAAAAGGCCCGCGAGGAAGAGCGCCTGCGCCGCCGCGAAGAAGCCGAGGCAAAGGAGCGCGAACAGCGCGAGGCAGAAGAGCGCGCCCGCGCCAAGGCCGAGGAAGACGATCGCAAGAAGCGCGAAGCCGAGCAGGCCGCCGTTCAGGCCGCGACACCGCCTGCAGAGCCGGATGTCGCCCCCGGTCCCGCCCGGCAGGCACCCGCCAAGTCGGCCCCTGCGCCGCGCAAGCGCGAGGATGACGACAAGAATAATCGTCGTGGCAAGGGCCGTGGCGGCGAGGATGGTCGGCGGTCGGGCAAGCTGACGCTCAACCAGGCACTGTCTGGTGGTGAAGGCGGGCGACAGAAGAGCATGGCCGCGATGAAGCGCAAGCAGGAGCGTGCGCGTCAGAAGGCCATGGGCGGTGCGCAAGAGCGTGAAAAGATCGTACGTGACGTGCAACTGCCCGAGGCGATCGTTGTCTCGGAACTGGCCAACCGGATGGCCGAGCGCGTAGGCGACGTGGTCAAGGCCCTCATGCAGAATGGCATGATGGTCACGCAAAACCAGTCGATCGATGCCGATACCGCAGAGTTGATCATCGAGGAATTCGGCCACCGCGTTGTGCGTGTCAGCGACTCGGATGTCGAGGACGTCATCGCGCAGGTCGAGGACAAGGCCGAGGACCTCGTGTCGCGCCCGCCGGTCATTACCATCATGGGTCACGTGGACCACGGCAAGACCTCGCTTCTGGACGCGATCCGAGATGCCAAGGTTGTCGCTGGCGAGGCCGGTGGCATCACCCAGCATATCGGGGCTTATCAGGTTACCACCGACAGCGGTGCGGTGCTCAGTTTCCTCGATACGCCGGGCCACGCGGCCTTTACATCGATGCGGTCCCGTGGGGCGCAGGTAACGGATATCGTCGTGCTCGTGGTTGCCGCTGATGACGCGGTGATGCCGCAGACCGTCGAAGCGATCAACCATGCCAAGGCTGCCAAAGTGCCGATGATCGTGGCGATCAACAAGGTCGATCTTCCTGCCGCCGATCCTGACAAGGTGCGCGCCGACCTGCTGCGCCACGAGGTGATCGTCGAAGCGATGTCGGGCGATGTGCAGGATGTGGAAGTATCGGCCGTTTCCGGTCAGGGTCTGGACGAGTTGCTCGAAGCGATCGCGCTTCAGGCCGAGATTCTGGAACTCAAGGCCAACCCGAACCGTGCCGCCGAGGGGGCCGTGATCGAGGCACAGCTCGACGTGGGTCGTGGCCCCGTTGCGACTGTTCTTGTTCAGAAAGGCACGCTGCGGCAGGGAGATATCTTTGTCGTGGGCGAGCAGTATGGCAAGGTCCGTGCGCTGATCAATGACAGGGGCGAGCGGGTGAAAGAGGCCGGACCTTCGGTGCCGGTCGAGGTTCTGGGCCTGAACGGCACGCCCGAGGCAGGTGACGTTCTGAACGTCCTCGACAACGAGGGACAGGCCCGAGAGATTGCCGAATACCGCGCTGATGCCGCTAAGGAAAAGCGCGCCGCAGCCGGGGCGGGCACCTCGCTCGAACAGCTTTTGGCCAAGGCCAAGGAAGACGAGAACCTCAAGGAACTGCCCATCGTGGTCAAGGCCGACGTGCAAGGCTCTGCAGAGGCGATTGTGCAGGCGATGGAGAAGATCGGTAACGAAGAGGTGCGCGTGCGCATCCTGCATTCGGGTGTGGGTGCCATCACCGAATCCGATATCGGTCTGGCCGAGGCCTCGGGCGCGCCGGTTCTGGGCTTCAACGTCCGCGCCAACGCCCCCGCGCGCAACAGCGCCAATCAGAAGGGTGTGGAAATCCGTTATTACTCGGTGATCTACGACCTCGTGGATGATGTGAAGGCGGCGGCCAGTGGTCTTCTCGGTGCAGAGATTCGCGAGAAGTTCATCGGCTATGCGACCATCAAGGAAGTCTTCAAGGTTTCCGGGGTTGGCCGTGTCGCGGGCTGCCTGGTTACCGAAGGCGTCGCGCGCCGCTCTGCTGGTGTGCGCCTGCTGCGCGACGACGTGGTCATTCATGAAGGCACACTCAAGACGCTCAAG